>SDBV01003854.1_pt1 | contig 21807 bp, 18 predicted proteins | sample 2277081 | NCBI WGS metagenome assembly SDBV01 (sample SAMN10402039, study PRJNA504765) | marine sediment metagenome | isolation source: marine sediment core GS10_PC15, 223 cmbsf | place: Arctic Ocean: Southern Knipovich Ridge | collected 2010 | reverse complement strand
ACGCCGGCCACGCTCCGTATGCGGGCTGGTCTTGATCATGATCAACCGAGTCGGATGGTTCGGACGCTTGCCGGGCTTCAACGAGACGCCTAATTGCACGATCCCGTCGAACATCACGTCCGCGGGTGGCACCGATGATTTTGCGGAGAGGGGTTTGCCATACTGTTCGGTTGATTCGCAAAATCGTCGGTGGTGCGCAGCAACAGGATGATCCCAACAGATCAGAACACCCATCCCAGCGGAACTCCGACGGACTTCCCTTGCTCGAGGGTGATCCAACAAGTGGCGGCGTCGGTAGCATGAAAACGACACAAACTGGGCGTGAAGCTCGTCATCGTAGATTCGTCGCCTGGCCATGGGACCATTATCCCATCGGGCAACGGGCGCCGCAATCCTCCAATTGCTGCGCAACACCGACGATTTTCCGAATGAGTCTCCTCCAATGGCAGAGCCTACTGCGGAAAATCATCGGTGCTACCCGCTGCCAGATCATGGCTATCTACCGGCGCGTAATTCGAAGTCACGCGCGGCATGATAGCAGGCGATGATGTTTTCTAGGGGCGTGTCCGGCTGGATGTTGTTCGACGGCATCAGGATCAGGCCGCCGTGGAGGCCGCACTGGCGGATCAGGGCTTCCACCTCGCGGCGGACGTCGGCCGGCGAGCCGAACGGGAGTGTACGCCGGATGCTGATGCAGGCGTGCAATGTAATCCGATCGCCCCACCGCCGCCGCACCTCTACCGGATCCATGCACTCCGGCTGGATGGGATTGAGCACGTCGGTAACCTCCGGGTGGAACCAGCCATCGGTGGGCGTGCGATCCGGCGTTTGGTGGCTCAAGGCGGTCAAGATTCGCTGGCGCGGTGTCATCGAATTTCTTCCGTGTTGAGGTTGCTTCCATAGCGGGCCATTTCATCCAGCATGGCGTCGACGTTCTGAAGCGGGACATCGCCGGCGATTTCACCCCGGGCGATCAGGCCCCCTTGGTGGCGGCCGTATGTGTCGATGTCTTCGCGCACCGCATTGCGAACGTCCTGCGGGGTGCCGCGAGGGAGCGTCCACTGGCGGTCCAGGTCGCCCAGCAGACAGACCTTGCCCGCGATCAAAGCACTGAGCCGCTGGCGCGGCATGCAGTTGCACTGCGGGTTGAGCACGTGGGCGCCGAGTTCGATCAAGTCCGGAATGATCTGGTGGATCACGCCGTCACTATGAAACCAGACGTGCTTACCCGACCGGCGGACCACGTCGAACATCTGCGCGTAGGACGGCTTGAAGAACTCGCGCCACAGGGGGGGACGAATCAGCAGCGCCTGCTGGGTACCCCAGTCGTCGCGGAAATGCACGCCGTCGAGCCCATCCAATTCGGCCAGCCGTCGGAGCCGTCGGAGGATCACTACGAGGATCATCTCGCGCAGTTGAGCGCAACGCTCGGAATCGACCAGCAGGTCCTCGTTGGCGGCCTGGAAACCGCGCAGGTAGTACATCCGCTGCCAGAGGGTGTCGCCGTCGGCGAGCGTGTACTTGCGTCCCTGGTTTTCTTGGATCCGCCGCTTTACGTCGGCAATGATCTCGTCGCCGGCCGTATCCGGCGGCTGGTATCGGCCAAGCGCGGCCCAATCGGCCAGCGGATAGAAAACGACCTGGCCCTTGTGCTCGTCGTTGGGCCGGACCCAAAGGCTTCCCCATGGATCGCGGCTGGGAACATCGATCTGGGGCCCAAACTCACCCGAGGTGGCGCTGCCCACGTGAACCACGTCGTCCGGATACTTGCGGTAGAGCTTCTCCAGGGCAGTTCCGTAGCGGTTCCGGGCACCGGACAGGGTGTCGTGCATCACCGGGACCCGATCGGGACCGGTCATTTCAATCGCACTGAGCACGCGCTGGCGGCTATTCATCGTCCTTGCCTGTTGCGTCGGTGTCTGCAAAAGCATATCGGCGCGAGGCCGCGGCTGCTGCGGGCAGCGAGAGCCGCGGCAAAATGGCCGCTGCATACCCCCACAGGCGGACAATCCCTGGGCAGGGTATTCAGCGCCGGCCTACAACTCCGGTTCTCCTTCTAGAAACCCTAGCGAGCGGAGGAACTTGTCGGCCTCGTGCATCGTCTTGACGAAATAGACGTTGTCGCTTCGCCCGTAGTTGAAGAATCCATGCGGTTGGCCTTCGTAGAAGTGCAGGTCGCTGCGGATTCCCAGCTTCTGCATCTTCGCCTTGAACTGCTCGGCCGTGGCTCGCGGGACGAGCTTTTCTTCGGTTCCGAAGAACACGATGGCCGGCGGGGTGTGCGGGCCGATGTTGTGCAGCGGAGAAATCTCCCGGTAACGATCCGCAACGCGCGAATGGCCGTATCCGCCGGGGCCGTTGTCGTAGACGGGATTGAAGAGCAGCATGGCATTGGGGCGTGCGCTTACCGACGTGTCCTCGCCTTCCGGCTCGAGCCCGTTGAGCGTCCCGGTGGCGGCGGCAAGGTGCCCGCCGGCCGAACCGCCGCCGGCCGCGAGTTTCTCCGGATCGATGCCCAACTGTTTGGCGTGGGCGCGGACGTAGCGAACGGCGCTCTTGGCGTCGTTGACGCACTCGAACGGCGTGACGCCGCCGTTTTTCTTCGTGCGGTATTCGGCCGAGATGGCAACCATGCCTCGCGAGGCCAGGTAATCGCATTGCGGGAAGAACTGCGACGGTGTCCCACCGTTGAAACCACCGCCGAAGAAGAACACGATGGCCGGCAACGGCCCTCGTGACGATCGGTCCTTCGGCTCGAAGACGTGTAGTTTCAATTGCACGTCGCCGACGTTCTTGTAGACAACTTCTTTTCGCGCCACGTTCGGCCGGGATTCGAACGACTGTTTCGGCGCTGCGCCCGAACAGGGCTCGATGGCGATCAACCCGACCGCAACGAGCGCTGGCAGTAGGGTGGTTGTTCTCATGGTGTTGTCCTTTCTGGCGAATGAGGGTTCGCGATTGCGGGGATCGGTGTGTTTAGTTTGGCTCGCTCATCACGTCGATTGTCTTGTGGCCTGCGCTTGGCGTCAAGCTCTCGGTCCGAGATACCAAGGAATACGGGGTCAGGAACACAGGGTCAGGGGAAGAAAAAGGGGGCATCACTGATATTGGCGGGATTGGTGGGAAGTAGTAGTTTGCCATGCCCCTGCGAGCCTTCGCGGTTCCGGGCGGCCACGAAAGACGGACGATAATCAGTGACGTCCCCTTTTTCCCCTGTGTGTGGGGCACCTCTGCCGAGGGCATCCCTCATCAGCCCTGCGTTTGGTCCGGCTCTCTGTTTTCTGCTTCTGGTCTGGCAAATAGGCTGACCTCGGCGCGGACGCTCAACCATCGTACAATTTGGGCATTCGAGTACCTGGGCGGTTCTTCTCTACTCCGCGAGAGAATCCGGCTCGCAAAGAACAAAGGCGTCCGTCCATGATTGGAAAGACGATCTCATACTTCCGCATTGTCGAGAAGTTGGGTGAAGGGGGGATGGGAGTAGTCTACCGGGCGTTGGACACGAAGCTGGATCGCGACGTGGCCATCAAGGTCCTCCCCGCGGCCTTCACCAGCATCGCCGACCGGCTGGCGAGGTTTCAGCAGGAAGCCAAAATGCTGGCGTCGCTGAACCATCCCAACATCGCCTCGATTCACAGCCTCGAGGAGGCCGAGGGAGTGCGCTTCCTCGTGCTGGAGTGTGTCCCGGGAGATACGCTTCAGGAGCGGCTCGCTAAAAGCCCGCTGCCAATCGAGGAGGCGCTGGACGTGTGCCGCCAGATTGCCGAGGCCGTCGAGGCGGCCCACGGGCAAGGCATCATCCACCGTGACCTGAAACCGGCCAACGTCAAACTGACGCCCGACGGCACCGTCAAAGTGCTGGACTTCGGTCTGGCGAAGATCTTTGACGAGAAACCTCCTGGGGGCGATCCGCGTCTGGCGCCTACCGTGACTCAGGAGGGTGTGATCTTGGGGACCATTCCGTACATGAGCCCGGAACAAGCGCGGGGGAAGCCCGTCGACAAGCGAACCGACGTCTGGTCGTTCGGCTGCGTGTTATACGAGAGCATCACCGGGCGGATGACGTTTCGTGGTGAATCGGTGTCCGAGACGCTTGCCGCGGTGCTCAGTCAAGAGCCGGATTGGGACGTGCTGCCCGCCGCTACGCCGGCGAACATCCGCACGCTGCTCGAGCGGACTCTCCAAAAAGATCCGCGTCGCCGGATCCGCGACATCGGCGATGCCTGGATCGAGATCGAGAGGACCTTAAGCGGCACCATCCCCGCCGTGGGCCGACTCGAATCTGCGGCAAAGCCGCCGCAGCGCCGCCGGTGGCCGATGGTGACTGCGTGGAGCGTCGCGGGGCTGGCCATGGTAGCTCTGATGGCCGTTGTCTTGTCGTGGGCCTTTCGGCCTTCCACCGACGAGGCGCCGCGGCGAATCACGCGTTTCTCCGTCATCCCGCCGGTTACCGAACACTATCGGATCACCGAACCGTCGTTAACCCATCAGCCTTCGATCGCCCTTTCAGCCGACGGCAGGCGTTTGGTCTACGTGGTCAATCGATACGAGCGGCGGCATCTCTACTTGCGCGATCTCGACCGTCTCGATTCCATTCGGATCGATGATACCGACGGTGCCCAAAGTCCATTTTTTCACCCGACGGCCGTTGGATCGCCTATCAGTCTGACGAGGAGGGCGGGCAGTACGAGATCTACGTGATTCCCTTTCCAAATCCGACGCGCCGCCGGCCGCAAAAGGTCTCCACCGCCGGCGGAATTGAACCGGTTTGGGCCTGCGACGAGCAGAAGCTCAGGCTCTTCTACCGCCACGCCGACCAGGTACTAGCCATCGACGGCGGCAGCGAAACCGATTTCGACCCCGCAGTACCGAAACCCGTCTTCAAAGGCCAATTCATCACCCATAGGATCGGCGCCGCTTATGACGTCGGACTCGACGGCCGGTTCTTGATGATCGAGTCGGACCCGCGGGAAGCGGCCACCCAAGTCAACGTGATCCTCAACTGGGCTTCCGATCTCAAGGGTACCCCAGCCAGTCGGGATCGTTGAAGCGGTGGTGAGCGAGGAAATCGAGCATGTACCCGGCGCACATCTGTACCTGGAGGATACGAGGTGATTGCCGTCCTTGATCGACCCAGTCATCTCGAAAACAGATCAGAACCTCGGACTTGGCGCCGCCAACCACTCGATACTCGCCACGTGGGTCAGGGATCGCCCGGCTGCAAGGCGTAGCAGGCCAGGGTCGATCGGTTCTTGCAGAGGATCTTTCCTTCGCCGAATGCACCGCTGGGCCATCCCTTCTTCGGGACGCCCTCGACCTCGTGAAGCTTGTTGCCGCGGGCGTCGTACAGCCGGAGCGTACTGCCGAAGACGATCAGTTTGTCGTCGCCGGTGATGATAACACTGCTGCAGGAGCCGAAGCGCCATTGGGCGTGGCCGTCGGCGAGATCCAGACACTCGCCCCGGCCGGCAAGATACAGGTTGCCCTTTTCCTCATGAATGACCGGACTGTGGGACTTCTCGTGATTTCTAACCGACCACTTTTCGCGGCCGTTCTGGTAGCAAGTGGTTCGTCTCATGTTGTAAGCCGACGTGCAGACGACGTACCGTCCTGAGACGGCGGGTGTCGGGATGTTGCAGGCGAAGTCGGTCCGCCAGGGGAACTTCTGGTTGCCGATCCAGAGATGATCGAGGCCGAAAAAGACGTTGCCCTCGGGCCCGGCCGGGCCGCTGCTGTGGCCGACTTGTCCGCTACCGAAGGCCCCGGCCTCGCGCCCGTCGACCTTCCGGAAAGCCATTACGGCGCCCTGGTTTCCGCCGACCTCCACGTAGATATCGTCGCCGGCAAGCATGGGCGAACTCGTATAGCCGTAGTCCCGAATGTGCTTTCGGGCGCCCATGCGATACCGATCGTAAAGGTTCAATCGCCACCTCGGTTCTCCGGTCCGCGCGTCCCAACACGCCAGATCCCCGTCTACCGACAGCGTAAACAACAACTTGCCGTCGCAGGCCGGCGTGGACAACGGGCCGTAGTACGCACCCTTATCGCCGTTGGCGTATCTGCCATACCTGCCTCCGGGGCAGCTTCGCGTCCATAACACGTCGCCTGTATCCGCATCCAGGCAGTTGACGGCCGTCCGGTCGCCATCGAGCGACGTGTAATAGACCCGGCCGCCCACGATGATCGGCGAACAATCGCCGTTGCCGATCGTCTTCTCCCAACGTTTCACGGGCGGCCACCGGCCGGCCGGTTCGGACGTCCGCCAGTTCCGGTCCGGCCCGGCCCACTGGGGCCATGATTCGGCAGGCAGTGTGCTTGGCGCACCGAAGCAGACCGTCATTGCCAGCAACACGCTCGTTCGCCACGGCACAAATCCAAACACCATCCTAACCGAGCGCCTCATCATCTAATCTCCTTGAAGTTCATGGCTTGGGCACCGCGGCCCTTGCTCCCGCCGGCCCTTGCTCCCGCCGGCTTGTGCCAGAGTGACCTCCAATAGGCTCGATCCGTGGCATAGGGATCGATCGGGGCGTTCGGACCGAGATCGGCAGGTAAAACTCCATACTTCTTCATTTCGCGGACATAGTGTTCGTTGGGGCGGAAGCCGGGCATGTCGAAGCGTTTCTTCGCGGCAAGTTCTCGCTGGCCCTCCCGGAGGATTGCCCGCAGCCGCCGATAGTCCGGATCGCTGCGGTCTCGGAAAACAGCGACCAGCTTGCCCCCGTCGACGTCGGACCGGCATGATGCTGACGAAGCTCTGCATCCGCTTGACCGGCGTGTCGTTCTCGTCCAGCGCCACGAAGAACAGCGGGCGCATGGCGGGCACCTCCATGTAGGCGGAGCCGTCGGCTTCCACCGGCACCGTTCCCAGGACCCGCTCGAAGTTCAGCGTTCCCCACCAGGTCATCGCCTGGGGAACGCCTCCGAATCCGACCGGCCTCGGGAGCACCTCCAAGACGAGCAGCTTCTTGATCTCGCCGGGGCGGACACCCTCCATCAACCGGCCGTGATTCACGTTGGCCAGCACCAGCCGCCCGGTGGTCTGCGATCGGTCCGCCAGCGTCGGCGGCACCGGTTCGCGCCGACGAGGCCGCAGCGGGCACGTCGCCATCGGGCAGATAGGTCGGCTCGATATCGTCGAACGGCCCGGAGGTCAGTTGCCGCAGGCCCGAGCCGTCGACGCCGATCTGATAAAGGTGGAAGTGCTCTGATTTGGCCTTGCGGTAGGAAAAGACGATACGCCGGCCGTCATAATGGACCTGCGGATCGCGGACGCTGCCGCCCGGGTCGCCCAGCAGATCGACGACCCGGCCCGTTTTCACGTCAAGACGACAGAGGCGCCCACCGTCCTTGCCGTACATCATCTCGTCCCGATCGGAATCCCAGTACCCGAAGTTCGCATACCAATGACCGTCGTGCCCCGGCGCCCGCACCGCGAAGATGATCTCCTCGACGTTGGGGAGCAGAGCGTGAGATTGCTCCCAACGCGGCCGCTCGGGACCATCCGCGCCGGCCGGCAGCGGTGCTAGAAAAGCCAAGACCAGACCAATTGTCCTTAATGATTGCACGATGAGACTCCCCGATGACTCGCCCGCATTATGACGCCGTCCTGCGCCGACTCCTATCGCATTGTACCTATACGGCGATCCTCTAACAAGACGTTGACGCCCCTGACGGAAAGCGCGTTGGTGCCGAACGAAGGCGTGGTTACGTGGGGCGCGCCCACAGCCGACCTGATTCTCACCGGACTTCTCGGGCTGAGGCACGCACAAAGGCTTGCAGCACGTTGCCTGGCAACGTCACTTGGACTTGCTTGCCCTTGCGCAGAAGCGTCAGGCGTACTCCTTCTTTCGCGATCAAGTGTCGCGACTCGTTGTCCGGCGGCACCCAGGCCAACAAGCCTACCACGTCCCTAAATCGCTCGACTCTATCACCGTTGAGTGCCGTAATCCGGTCGCCGCTGCGGATGCCGGCTTTTTCCGCCGCGCTGTCGGGAAGAACTCGAACCTTGAGGACGTCGCTCAGTGCTGGTTTGTCCGAGTCGAGCTCAAGCCCTATTTGTCGGACCAGCGGCAGCAAGTTCTGCATGTCGTCGCCGTTTCGAGTTGAGGGGCTCAAGAAACCTTTCAGCGCGTCGCCGGCCAGTTTCACCTCGATCTGCCTCCCCTCGCGCAGAATCGTCAGAGGCACGCCGTCATCTAGGAGTGACGGTTGCAGCTTAGCGTAGAACGGCAATAGGGCCCAGAGAGCCGCCACGTTCTCAACGCGCGCTACGCTTATACGGCTCAGTGCGGTGATCCGGTCGCCGGTCCGGAGGCCGGCCTTCTCCGCCGCGCTGCCGGGAAGAACTCGAACCTTCAGTTCGTTGCGCAGCGAATAGGGCAGGATTCCGATTTGCCGGGCGAGCGGTGCCAGGTTCTGCACGTTGTACCCTGCCGCGAGATTCCGCCAAGGGCGCCGGGAGACGCGTTCGCCGCGACCCCAATCGCTGATCGCCTTGGCACCTGAAATCTCCGGCGGCGTGTCGGTCTCAATAACCGACAGGTCGGCGCGGATCATCCGATACTTCCCCTTGCCCTCCGGGCGGTACCAGAAAATCGGCGTGCCCGTCGCGTCCACCTTCACGCCTTTGCCCGCGTAGTGGGCGTCGGCCTCCGGGGGCAAACGGTCGGCAAACCAAGGGCCGCGCGAGACTTTGTCACTCCACTCCCAGTACTGCTCGTACTGCTTGAGGGTTGGCTCGACTCCCAAGGCTCGGAGCCTCTTGCGAACCAGGTCGTTGACGCTATTTCCGTCCAACCGTCGCTGCGCTGGGAATCTCCGTCGAGACCCGCAGTCCGACACGTCGACAGCCGATCGCTTGCCGCATCTCCTCGGCAAGTCCGACCAGCGCGACGACATCGACCTTCCTGCTCCTCCGCAAAACCCGATGCGTTAACCACAGCCCACGAATCAGGCGAGCGCCGGCGATGAACCCTCCAGCCAGTAAGAGCAGTTCCAGCCCAAGTATCCACCGAAAGACTGCAGTTGTCTGAGGGGTTATTGGAGGGGACGGCGCAGGACTACTCGTATCAAGTGGTTCCGCCGGCACAGACACCGGGTCCGCAAAGCCCGTCCAGGACACGTCAGGCGTGCCGGTCAACACCTCCTGATCGACCCGATTGCGTCCACCTGGCGACGGCTCGACGGACTTAACGACCACCGCTTCCCCAGGCCAAATGTCCAGCGACCAAGAACGAGGCAGCGGCAGACCCGCGACGGCGGTAAGGCCCAGAAGCAGTAGCGTTGTGACTCCAAGCACCCTTTTGGCCGTCGCCGGCTGACGACGCGCGACCACGAGATACGCGATCCCCGCCATCACGGACAACAGCGTGACCTGAACGACCAGCAGCGCGTACGTGGCCTCCCAAGCACTCATTTGTCGTGCTCCTTCAGAATGCGCTTCAGCACACGGCGTTCGCCGGCTGTCAGCTTCTTCTGCTCCAAGAGCCGCACAAAGAGTTGCTCCCGCGAGCCGCCGAAGACCCGCTCGAGCAAGTCCCCAAGCAAGTTAGACGAGACTTCCTCGAACGACCGCACCGCCCGATACCGAAATGGACGCTCGGAGTTCGTCGGTTCGAGCAAGCCCTTCTCGTAGAGCAACCGCACCAGGTTCGCGATGGTAGGATAGGCACGGTCGAGGCCCTCGGCGGCGAGAAGATCGCGCAGCTCGGCTGCGGTCGCCTCCCCATGCTTCCAGAAGGCTTGCATCACTTCCAGTTCACGCTCGGTAAGCTCTTTTGCGGGCGGACGTCCCATCACATCGACGGTCCCTCGTGTCTGCCGGTGAATTTCGGTATTCCAAATTTGCTTCTATAAAATACAGATCGGCACGACACGCGTCAATACTGATTTTTTCCCCGCCGTCCCATCGGCCAAGATCCCCTAGGGAACCTCTTTTTCAGCCTTCACCGGCGATGCGCGGCCGGTAGCCGCAACCAAAGGGGATTGGGAGGTTAGGGGATCAGGGACTTAGGGATTGGGGATAAGGTTTGTCCTCGCAACCTTAACAGCCTAACCTCCTAACAACCTGACCCTAAGCTTATTGTCAACAACGACTTACGAGCATCTGGCTAAAACCCTTGTGAAGTTTTTCACGATCTTAACCATTCGTAGTACAGATTGGCGCTCCGCGAGCAAGGCCTTGCCACCATTGCCTCTGGGAGCAGACACCCCCTACAACGAATGCTGCGCGAACCACTCGTCCACGACTTCTTTTGCCGAGTCGCCCTTTGCGGAAGACCGCTTCTGAAGGCTCATCTGTTCGAACTCATATAGCCAGTCCAACTTGCCCAGGGAATCTCGCCGGCTCCCTGACTCGCGATCGGCTGCCTGCTCCAGGACGGCGTTACGGGCCGATACGTTTTCCATTTCCGTTTCACGCTTACCGTCCTTGGTGCCCGGCACGGTGATCTGCCTCAACGCGTTGAGGAAGTGTGTATGGTTCTCCCGGGCGATGAGCATATCGGCGGCGGTGACAAGGGCGTCGCGGTTGAAGTCGACGGCGAAGTCGATCGGGGCCGGGGCGAGGAAGTTCCGCTGGTTGTCGCGGGCGGCCAGCATGTCGAAGACGTTGACCTTAAAGGTCGTGAGGCCAACGTCGTTGCCCGTATCGCCGATGGCGTTGCCGAAGTAGAACACGTCGGGCTCGGCCAAGCCGGTCCTTACGTTAGGCAAAGCCACCACCTGCAACCACTGCTTCTGCACGGCGTTGTCGTCCCAAAGGATGGTCACTCGATCCGCGCCGTCGATCCCGTCGCCTCGCCGCACCGAGATGTCGATCGGGTCCGGGGCGTCGTCCCAACCGCTGGGATCGTCGTTGTTGCCGACTTTGAACTCGAAATCTTCGACGGTCGGTACACCGCCCAGGCGGTCGACGTCGACGATCACGGCGTTGATGCCGCGGCTGTAGCTGGTGACGTTGGCAAACGTGGCCGCGTCGCCCGGCAGCAGGGCCGTTTTGTCGGGGGCGATGGCCTGGTCGTCGTCCACATTGGCCGACGCGTTGTTGCCGTCGAAGGCCGAGTTATTGTAAAAGACCTGACGTCCGACGACGCTGCCGACGGGGAGGAAGTTCTCAAAGTCGATGGACTCGAAATCGCTGGGAATAATAAAGCTAAGCCCGTCGAGGCCGATGTCGATGATTCCGAAGAAGGCGACGGCCCCGCCCAGGGCGTCCACGATCAGCCGATCGCCCGGATCGGCCGGCAGGCCGGGGTCCCGGCCGTCGACGTTCCTCGGCACGCTCAGCGGCACCACGGAGACCACGTCGGCAAATGGGCTGCCGATAAAGTTCTCGACGTCGTCTTCCAGCCGAATCGAGATTCGTTCGGCGCTGACGCTCTGCCAGGTGCCGATCGAACCCAGATCGATAGAAACGCCCGACGAGGCCGCCGAGAAGTCGAGGCGACGCCCCGGCTCCGGAGATGACCTCCACGAGCAGCTTGCCGCCGGGCACGCCGTTGCCGTCGTCGCGGGTCGTCACTCGGCCGAACACCGTGTCCACGTCGAGGGCAAAGTCGACGATTTCCGTCGCCCGGCCGGTAACCACTTGGACTTGGACGCCGCCGAACACCACCATACCGTCCGCCTCTTCGTCACCACGGGGATCTCGGATCAGACCCACCAGGGTAACGTCGTTGGGGACATAGTAATACTCCTCCACCAGGGGATGATTGGGATCCAATTCGCCGTACATGTATTCGAACATCACTTGCACTTGTTTGGTCTCGCCGGGATCCAATTCCAGCCAGCGGTGCTCGATGAACGTGCGGTAGAGAGGATTGGTCTGCGACGCCATGATCACGAACTCCGTCCGCTGGTCGAAGGGGTTGCTCACCGTAATGGAGCTGATCTCTCGCGAGGCGGGCGACTCGCTTGACGAAACCATCCTATCGAAGGCCGAGTAGGCGAAGTTGTTCATTTCGGTCATCTCGACGATCGAAGGGTTCGTCGGCGTTTGATAAAGCGGGATGCGAACCACGATAATGATGCCTTCCTTCGGCGGTTTCCACGTGGTGGTAAAGTTCACCCTGACTTGTTGCGCATCGAGGTCGCCGCTGTTTGTCACCCTGGCAATGACGGTATTCTCGTGCCCTAGCCAGGGCATATTGAACAAGTGGACCGGATCGGCCAGGTTCAATGCGTTTTCCACGAGGATGTCGGGACTCTGCCATTGACCCCAGAGGGCGGGCCCGGGGCGAATCGAGGGGTCCGGTTTGAGGATCACGCCGTAGCGAATCCGCACCTCCGCCTTGGTTCCGTCGATGTCGATAACGTCGACTCGGAAATCGACCGGGAAGTTGGGATCGGTCCGATCGGTCTCCACGAAGTTGTCTCCGATGCCAAGCACGCTGCCGTCGCCGTCGTCGTTGCCGGTCCACAGCGGGGCGATCGTGAATTCTCCTTCGCCCACGACCGCCTGCGTGGCCTTGTCCTCGGCCACCAGGGTATAGGTCCCCGGCTCGTATCCGCCCAAGAGCATCACGTCGGGATTGGCGGGATCGAACAGGTCGTCGCGCGACAGCGAAATCTCCCCGGCAGCCGGGCCGTCGGCTACCACGAACTCCAGATCGTCGATGGACAGCCCCGAACCCGGATCGATCACCACGGAAATCTTCGCGTACTGGCCTATGTAGAGGGCCTCGCTGGGCATGGTCAGCGACACCGACATCGTCTGATCCACCGCAAAAGCTCCCATGTCTGCCCGGGTCCCGTCGGGATCCACCAGAGCGCCGCTCGGATCGCCGCTGTCGACGCACGGCGAGCCGAACTGAAGATGGTAATTGGCCGGGGCAACGAACAGCGGGTCCGTCGAGATGTTCCCGCCGCTGCCCGTCTGATCGGGGTAGTTCTCGTAGTCCGTGGTGTTGTTCCATACGTCGTTGTACTCGATGACGGGAGTGGGCGCGGTGCTGCCGGCCGCCACATGGATCCCGGCAAACGAGTAGCCCGTGATGATGTTGTTGCGGATCGCAGGAGAGAACGGTTCGTTGTCGACGAAGATTCCTTGTTCGTCGGAGACACCCACCAGCGTGTTGTTGAGGATCGTCGGCGCGGCAGGTGCGTCGACGTAGATCCCGTACTCGGCATCGTGGATAACGTTTCGTTGCATGACCGCCGTGGAGTCCGTCGCTCCCCGGAAAACGACGCCCCTGTCGACGCCCGCCACGGGAACACCGACGGTGATCGTAAAGCCCGAAAGCTCCGCACCCACCACGTTCTCGAAGAGGACCACGCCGGAGAGTGAGGCGGTTCCGACCAGCTTGGTCGTAAAAGCGCCGGCTCCGGTTACGTCGACGCCGCTTTTCATCGTGAAGTTCTCGGTGTAGCGACCCGCCGCGACCTGGACCTCGTCCAACGGCGAAGCGGCGTCGATTCCGTCCTGAATCGACAGAAACGGATCGGCAAACGTTCCACTGCCGGGCCCGGGAACGTTGCCGGCGTCCACGTAAACTAGGGCCAGCAGCGTCCGATCTTCCAACGGTTCCAAACGCAGCCGGCGTTGAAGGGACCGATGGCCGGAGTATGGGCCGCGGGCGGTCCGGCCAAGCTGGCCGATCCTCCTTGCCCGGAATGTCTCGTCGGATTGGGGCCGGCCGTGGCGGGATTTTTTCAAAATTGTGTGGGGTAAATCGCGACTGGATTACGCATTGTATGACGCAGAGGCGCTGTTTCCTTTCACACGACTCGTTTCTTTCCATCCACCCCCCACAAAAGGGAGACTCGTGATGTCACGTAACTGGTTCGGTACCCTGTTTGCCGGTCGCAATGGTCCAGGTCGACGCGGGCACCGCCCGCGACGCTTCGCCGTCGAGCCCCTGGAGCGGCGCGAACTGCTGGCCGTACTTTTTGTCGACGTCAACGACCCCGGCGCTGCTGCGCCCGGCGACAACTTGTATGAACAAATCCATCAGGCGGTGGGCGCGGCCTCGCCGGGCGACGAGATCCTGGTGGAGGCCGGCACTTACGAGCCGGTCACGGTCTTCAAGCCGGACCTGACCATCCGGGAGGCCAATGCGAACTCGGATCCGGTGATCGACGCCACGGGTGCCGCCAACGGTGTGACGGTCGTTGCCGATGGCACGACGCTGAAGGGCCTGGAGGTCCAAAACGCACTGGAGGACGGTTTCCTTCTGGTCAGCAGCAACAACACGCTGATCGACAACGAGGCCCACGACAACGGCGGTGCCGGGTTCCTCCTGGTTGGCAGCAGCCACAACACGCTGCTCCGCAACACGGCCACCCACAACGGCACCGTCGACGTTGGCGGCGACGGGTTCACCCTGCTGTTGGGCAGCGACTACAACAGGCTTACGCTCAATTCGGCCAACCGCAACGTCTTCGCTGGGTTCAACTTGCTCTCCCTGCCCATCGGCTTCCCCAACGGCAACAGCCACAACACGTTCATTGCTAACACCGCCAGTGAGAACACGCTGGCCGGGTTCGCAACGATCGACCAGATCATCTTCGCCACCGGCGGCAGCCACTTCAACACGTTCATCGCCAATCGGGCCATCGACAACGGGGACGTGGGGTTCTTGGTGGACGCCAGAAGCGGCCACAACACGTTCCGGGCAAACTGGGCCACCGGCAACGCTCTTGACGGATTCTGGATCGGCGGCGACGACAACACGCTGATCGCCAACAAGGCCCACGACAACGGCGGCGCCGGGTTCGCCCTGAGAGGTGGCAGCGGCAACACGCTGATCGCCAACCGGGCCGTCGACAACGCCTTCCATGGGTTCTTCTTGGATCGGGGCGCCGACGACAACACGCTGAGCGCCAACCGGGCCACCGACAACGGCGGCTATGGATTCTTCGTGGACGTCGTGCTGGGCAACGTGTTCCAGCACAACTCGTGCAAAGGGAACGTGCTGGGCGGGTCGAGCCCGATAGGCATCTGTTGAGGCGCGGTGTTTGTAGAGATGGCCGGCAACGCACGGACCGTCCGGGAATTCGGAAGCCATGCTCACCAAAAGCGTGAGCATGGCTTTCTGCGGCCCGGGTACGCAGGTTATAATCAGTCTCATCGACACGCTCCGTCTTACGCTTGTTCCGTGCACGCCACCCTCGGCAAAGCTTCTCCCAGAATCATGGAAGGGTATTTGGACTGATCAGAATCCGGTCGGTTAGCATGTCATCCCATCGCATCATCATCTACGGCAACTCGGTCGCGGGCAAAACGACTTTGGCTCGTCAGCTTCAGCAACAATACGAGTTACCGCGACTCGACTTGGATTCTATCGCTTGGGGACCCGACTGGGGCAAGCGGCGGCCGCTTCAGGAGAGCATCACCGAGTTGCTGCGATTCATCGGCACGAACGAGGAGTGGATCATCGAAGGCTGTTACGGCGATCTCATCGATGCGGCCCTGCCCTATTGCACCGACTTGCGACTGGTCAATCCGGGAATCGACGTCTGCGTAGCCAATTGCCGAAAGCGGCACTCGGATTGGCAGAAGCACCGGCGGCCCGAAGACGAACGTCCCCGCTCGACGAGTTGCTTCCTTGGGTGCTCGACTACGAGCGCCGCAACGACGAGTTCTCGCTGGCCCGTCATCGCCAGGTTTTCGACGGCTTCGACGGCCCCAAGACGGAGTATCAAGAACTGCCGCCGAGGTAACCGTCGATACCGGCAAGCCGGCGACCGACAACGGATTCTGGCTTTCTGCCACGATGTTTCGCCAAACGACCAGCCAAGCAGGGCGTGCTTCAGCGGTGTCGTCGGCGCCGGCGGCACAGCCCCAGTCCCAGGAGGCCGACTAAGGCGAGCGCAAACGTTGACGGTTCTGGAACCCGACGAATCACGAGGTCATCAATATAAAAACTCGTTCCCTCAATGCCGGCACCACTGCCCCGCGCCTGCCGGGCCCAGAGATTGATGCCTCCAATACCGATGGGGCCGCCGTCGCGGTTCCAAACGCCCGAGTAAATGGATGTCCCATCGTAGGAAACGTCCGCCGTATCGGCGTCAAGGTCGACGTTCGCCAACACTTGGCCCCACTGATCCACGAGAAGCGGCGCGCTGCCAAGGGTCGCCCCCCCTTGAACCGCCTTGACCCGGGAGTCATTGACCACGACAAATGAACCCACGCGGAAATCACCGGGCATCATTCCTGAAGAGACAAAAATGAACTCGTCCCCCGTATAGTCTGCAGGCGAAAAGAGCCAGTAGGAGAGTTCCCACTGTCCGGAGGTCGCGATGGACGAAGGATTCATATAGACGTCCGAGCCGGCGCCCCCGCCGGACGGTCCTAGCGTCAGTTTCAGCGACTGGCCACCGGAGTGGGACTGATCGGCGCTCACTGCGGAGATCTTGTTCCCGCCAAAGTCCAGCCACGGCCCTTGGCCATGGATGTTTCCAATCGTGTACGAGTCGAAATTCTCCGAGATCAAGTTCTCGCCACGACAAATCGCGGGAAGCAGAATCAGAGCCAGAACGGCGGTCAGTGAACCTGCTCTCATCGGGTCGAGAATGATGAATCTGGTCAGCTTCAGGAACAACATTAGCGAATGCTCCACTACTGCGGGTAAGATGATGGGCTTGATGTGTTGCCATCTCATGACATGGGTCTCCTAATGCTACAGGTTTCGAATTGGGTAACGGACGTAAAGATCAGTCAATGCGCAGCTCGACCGGGCGAACGAGACGACGGTTTCGCGCCGCCACCGGCAGTGCGGTCTCGTCGAAGTCAGACGCGAGGTTCAAAGCATTTCCTTAACCGGATCGCGCAGACCACCACCCTAGGGGGAAACGCCAAACCAAGCTGTAGAAGAACGCTGCCTCAATCAAAGGTTGCCGGGGTCACGGTTCGTTGCGGGCGCACAACGGAATCCAGGCGAAGGCCCTCCACTGCGTCACCTTAGCGTTTCGTGGAGGCTGAATCCCGCCATCGCACCTCTCTACCCTGCAATGCGTAATCCAGGCGTGATTTACCCCACCGAATTCCAAAAAACCCAAAATACGCACCGTCCCTGATGCGTAACCTTCTGTGGAGTAACGGGTTATGGCATCTCAGACCCAGTCGATCAACGCCGCGCGACCGCGTTGCGGACTTCCTCGAGGGAAGCGGCTCGCCATAATCTCACGGTCTTGTCCTGACCCGACGATGCCAGGATCGTGCCGTCGCGGGAGAACGCCAGCCCGGAAACGGGGCCGCGGTGGCCTTTGAGCGTGGCGACGTCCTGCCCGCTCTCGATGTTCCATAGCTTGATCGTGTGGTCCACGCTGCCGCTGGCCAGCGTCTTGCCGTCGGGCGAGAAGCGGATGGCCATCACGTCGGCCTTGTGGCCTTCCAGCGCGGCCTGCAATTGGAGCGTGCGCACGTCCCACAGCTTGACCGCGTGGTCCGGGCTGCCGGTGGCCAACGTCTTGCCATCGGGTGAAAACGCCACGTCGAAGCCGGCGGCCGATTCGATCGTCCTCAGCAGTTCGGCGGTGGCCGCGTCCCACAGCTTCACGACGAGGCTGTTGGATCCGTGGATGGCAGCCAGCGTCTTGCCGTCGGGCGAAAACCGCACTCGCATGACCATTTTTCTCGCGATGATTTCGTTTCCGCCGGTCTCTTTCGAGAGCGTAAACCGCCGTTTCTCGAGGTCCCATATCTTGATCCGGCCATCGTGGTCGCCAATGGCCAGCGTCTTTCCGTCCGGCGAGAACGCCGCCCCCAGGACTCCCGTCACGGCCGGAAGGTTCACCCGTCGCCCTTGGCCGTCAAGGCTGGAGAGTCTTACCTCGCCCGGGCTACTGATATCTTGCCAGGAACCGTGCCATGCGCCGTCACAGCTTACCAGCCAGTGCCCCGACGGCGAAAAGGCGACCGTACAGACGTTGTTCGCGTGCCGTTTGAAAACTTCCTTCGTCTTGAGCGTCTCGACGTCGTACCGCCGGACCGTGCCGTCGAAGCAGCCCGCGGCCAGAGTGCCGTCGACGGGCGAGAAGGCCACCGTGTAGACCCAATCGTCCTGCTCGGCCAAGACGTTGCGATCTTCCGCTTTGCCGGTAGGCCAGAGCTTTATGGTCTCGTCTTTGCTGCGGGAAACAAGCGTATCGCCACCGGGCAAGAAGGCTACGCGGCCGACCGACGCCGTATGTCCCCGAAACGTCGCCAGCGGCTGGCCGTCGGAGAGTGCTCGATCGCCGGCCGGCCAGAGTCTCACGGTGCTGTCGTCGCCGGCGGAAGCGACGGTTTGACCGTCAGGAGAAAACGCCAGCCATCTCACCTTGGCCTCGTGGCCGGTGAAGGTTTTCAACAACTGCCTGCTGCGGAAGTCCCACAGCTTGATCTCCGTATCCCAGCCTCCGGTGGCCAGCACTTCCCCGTCGGGCGAAAAGGCGACCGCGGTGGCGTAAGACGCGTGCGGCTGTTCGATCGGCTCCAACTCGCTGAGCTGGACCATGTCCCACAACCTTACGGGAGCCGCGCCACCGACGCTGGCCATCCGCTTTCCGTCCGGCGAGAATGCGAGCCTCAAAATCCGCCGGCTCAAGGTAATCAGCTCCTCGTGCGACGCCAGATCCCACAGCCGCCCACCGTCCCATGATCCGGCGGCCAACTTCTGGCCGTCGGGAGTGAACGCCAGGCACCAAATCGGATCTCCATATTCGAGCACGCCCCTCTGGCGGCGCGTGTCAACGTCCCACAACGTGACCGGGCCATCTTCCGCTGCCGCCGCCAAGGTCTCGCCGTCGGGGGTGACGGCCAGGCACCGGACCGGGCCGGGGTGCTTCAGTGTTGCGATGTCTCGTCCGGCGACCAGATCGAAGAGCTTGATCTCGCCGTTACGGCCGCCGGTCGCCACCAGGCCACCTGCCGAAAAGGCGGCCGCAGAAACGTCGCCCGAGTGGGTTCGAAACGTCCGCAGTGCGTCGCCTTCCCGACAGAGCCGCCAGAGCCAGCGCCACTCGAAACGCTCGTGGTAAGTGTCGCGGTGCAGCTCGAGCAGCTTCAGCGCCCGGCCGACGTTTCCCTCCTCGTAAAGCTCCCGCGCCGAGTTCATGTCGGACACGTAGAGGCTCTGGTTCGCCTCTTGTCGCGCAGCCTTTTCACCGTCGCGGGCGTTTTGGGTCTGGGTGAGCTGGTCTTTCAGTCTGACGTTGGCGTGATCCGTTTCCTGCCGGGCCGCGACGGCCGATTTTCGCTCCTGGTTGGCCTGAACGAAACCGAGCGTGGCGGCCACGGTGCCGATCACCAGCGCCGTCGCCACGGCCGCGGTGGTCAGCACGGCCGTTCGCTTGCGTGCGACGAATTTCCTCAAGCGATACGCGGCCGTGGGCGGGCCGGCCAGCACCGGCTCGTTGCAGAGATGCCGCTGGATGTCCATACCCAGCGCGGCGGCCGTATCGTACCGTCGCGTACGATCCTTCTCCAGCGCCTTCATCACAATCCAGTCGACGTCGCCCCGCAGCAGCCGTCTGAGCAGTCCCGGCTCCGTAGCACGACTCTTGCTGATCACGGCCAGCTTATCTCCCAGTGCGCGTAGACGCGTTGACGGGGTCGGAGGCGCCTCCTCGCGGATGATGCGGCAGAGCTCATCGTACGCCACGCCACGAAGTGTTTCCTCGTCGAACGGGGGTGTTCCGGTAAGCACTTCGTACAACAGGACCCCCAACGCATAGATGTCGCTGCGGGTGTCGATATCCAGACCGCTGAAGGTGGCCTGTTCCGGGCTCATGTAGGCCGGGGTGCCGATCAACTGCCTAAACTCGGTAAAGACCGTCTTCTCCGTCAGGCGTTGCTGGGTCGCCTTGGCGATGCCGAAGTCGATCACTTTGGGCACCGGCCGATTGTCGTGCAGCGTTACCATCACGTTCGACGGCTTCAGGTCACGGTGAATAATGCCTTTTTGATGCGCGTGTTGCACCGCGTTGCACACCGCGACAAACAGTTCGAGTCGCTGGCGAGTGCTGAACTTGTTCTGATCGCAGAACTCGGTGATCGGGACCCCCTTGACCAGCTCCATAACGAAGTAGGGCCGGCCGGTCTCGGTCGAGCCGGCGTCGAGCACCTTGGCGATATTGGGATGGTCCATCATCGCCAGGGCCTGCCGCTCGGCCTCGAACCGCCCGATGACCTGCTTGGTGTCCATGCCCAGCTTGATGATCTTCAAGGCCACCCGCCGCTGAACCGGCTCGCGCTGCTCGGCCATGTACACCACGCCAAACCCGCCCTCGCCGATCTCCTCCAGCAGCTTGTAGCGCCCGATGGTCGTTCCCGGCCCCTCGGTGATCGCAGGGCGATGCGAAACTGCGTCGAAGTCGATGGGGGGTTCCTTCAGAAAGCTGTCGGCCTGCTGGTGCGATTTCAGCAGCGCCTCGACACGCTGCCGAAGTCGGCGATTGCCGGCGCAGGCCTCGTCCAAGAACGCGCCTCGCTGTTGAGACGCGTCTTTCTCAATTGCGCCGAGGAAAATCGCTTCTTCGTCCATCGGTATGGAGTTCATGGCATTCGATTGGGGCGACGTTGCCAAAGGTAGCCAGGTCGTAATACGAGCCTAGGGAGTGCCCTGCGGGCCCTACTTATCAATGCGTAATCCAGGCTCGAATTCCCCCAAGGAAACTCGATATTCACAGCCATGCTAAGAATCATCATCGCGCGACGGCCCGTCGGCCCGGAGAATCTCCTGATGAAGCCAGGCCCGGGCGTAGGCCCAGTAGCGATCGGCCGTGGTCGTCGAAATACCCAGTGCCTTGGCGGCTTGTTCACCGGTCAGCCCGGCAAAGTAACGCAGTTTCACCAATTCGGCCTTGGTTTTGTCTCGCTCGGCCAGCTTGTTGAGTGCTTCATCCAGCGCGATCAGATCCTCCGATGGAGGGGGGCCGACGATCTCGGCCTCGTTGAGCTCGCACCGTTGCAGGTTCCCTCCGCGGCGCAGACTCTGCTTTCGCCGTGCGTTGTCGACCAGAATACGCCGCATGGCCTCAGCCGCGGCAGCGAAGAAATGCCCGCGGCTGTCCCAATGCTGATCCTCGTCCCCCACCAGGCGGAGATACGCCTCGTGAACCAGGGCCGTAGCCTGAAGCGTCTGTCCCGGTTTTTCCCGCGAGAGTCGCTGGGCAGCCAGGCGACGAAGCTCTTCGTAAACACGTGGCAGAAGTTGCTCGGCGGCGGCGGGGTCGCCTTGCTCGATCTGAGACAGGATTTGCGTAACGTCGGTCATGGCTCCCCCGATCATAGCAACTCTCTGGTGCGATGGCTCGATGTCCACGTTGCTGAAGTTCAGTCCGCCGGCGACGTCCACCGCAGCGTCCAAAGTAGTGCCCAAGGCATCGTCGAACGGGAAATCGACGATTGGCGGCGGCCCTTCCACCGCGTAGCGAAAAAGCTCAGCGGCGGGCTTGGCCATGCGTGAAGCGCTATGGCCGCTACCGCAAGATTCACGCGCGCCTCGGGTTTCCACATCAGAAACCGATGAACGATCTGCGACCCGACCGAGTGGCCGAACATGCTGTAGCTGTCGGCTTCAATCGCGGGTTCGAGTGTGTCGACCAAGTGGTCGAAAAGCGGCTCGATCTTGGTATACCCGCGCGAGGGACGTTGGCTGCCGTCAACACCGTGGCGTGCGGCTCGCCGTGCTTCACTTCCTTCGCCGGATGGCCAGCATCAGCAGGCCCAGCAGGGCGCTGCCCAGCAACATCACCAGGGTGCCCGGCTCGGGAACCCTGAACAACATCGTAATCGACGCCTCCAGGCCAAGCTGCTGGTACTTCATCCAAATGCTGGTCGCCTCTCCGGTCAGGCCGGCGAGGTTCAAATTCACCAGCGTG
>SDBV01003853.1_pt1 | contig 21808 bp, 17 predicted proteins | sample 2277081 | NCBI WGS metagenome assembly SDBV01 (sample SAMN10402039, study PRJNA504765) | marine sediment metagenome | isolation source: marine sediment core GS10_PC15, 223 cmbsf | place: Arctic Ocean: Southern Knipovich Ridge | collected 2010 | reverse complement strand
AGCGCCAACAAGAGTTGGAAGGAAAATGGGGTACCCCATTTTCCTTCCAACTCTTGACTATAAAGTTAAATTGGTATACTTTTGAAATGAAACAGTGGTAAACTTTTCAATTGAAATATACAATGTCTGGTGTTGGCCGGAATAGTTTGTTGAGACCCTTGATCATCGCTAAAAGAAAATCCTTTTCATCAGCGGTGCCCGCACTACTAATGTTTACGGTAAGCGATCCCATATTGCCAAGGTCCACGATGTTACCCTTAAGCAAATGCAGGGGTATTTTACGGGAAAGGGAAATCAAAACGGCCATTACATCGGTGGGAGTGAGGGTGCGGCCATCAGCTATTTCCTCACTCAACTCTTTCAAGGTGATACGCTCACGATGTGCGATAGTTGCATAAAACTTCTTTTCGCCACCACCCGCCACTCCGGGTTGCGTCCTTTGCACTAAATGATATTTTATCTTGTTCATGATACTAATTATTTTAGTTATAAAATAGAATATAAGCGCGTATATAACAGGGCAATTACTATGCCAAGAAATTCTGATCGGAAACCATGTAGGTAAAATGGTTATTTCGGGCAGGATGTTCCCAATCTTTCATTTTACTTTTTTCCTCCTAAACAAAAACAATTCGTTTGTTGCTGCTTAATGAGTTAGTTATAACATTATGTAACATAGTTGATGTTCGCATCAGGCAGGCTAATATTAAACAGATGAAAAATTAAGGACTAGGTGAATTTGAAGAGCTGGTACTTTTGGCTGTATGCATTCTGGATGGCGAAGGGTATGGCATTTCGGTGAAACGAGAAGTAGAAAATCATACAGGCAGATCCATCTTGCTTGGCGCCGTTCTCATCACGCTATATTGCTTGCAGGACAAAGGTTTGCTTCAATCTGAGATGGGAGGGAAGAGTTGCAAGCGGGGAGACCGCCGAAAGCGATTGTTTAAAATCACAGATATCGGCATGCGGCAATTACGGGCTGCTCAGGATGTGCGGCAGAAAATGTGGCGTTTGATTCCCCAATTGAAACTGAGTATGTGATGTCAACAAATGAACCTTCTAAAACACCCGCGTTCGCAAATTGGTTGGCCGATCAGTTTATAAAAGAAACGCACCTGGAGGAATTCTTTGGCGATCTTCAGGAAATCTACCAGGATCGGTTTTTAGAGAAAGGTAGCTTTCATGCCAAGCTGATGTACTGGGTCGATGTACTTCATTTGCTCATTGGATTCCGTTCTTTAAATGCACTCCAAAACCTTCATAACCCATCAATTATGTTCAGACATTATTTCACCATTGCCCACCGAAACCTTAGCCGAAATAAGGTAAGTTCACTCATCAATATCCTGGGCCTGCCGATAGGTATGGGTGTATGTTTGCTGATCTATCAATACATACATTTTGAGTTGAGCTACGATACTTTTCACACAAATGCCCAAAATATCTACCGCATTACCCAAACCGAGATTAGAAATGGTCAGGATCTTGGGACTGAAGTATTTACAACTTATGGCTTGGGAGTGAAGGCAAAGGAGGAAATTCCGGAAATTATAGATAACGTTTTGGACCTGCTATATTTGAGTGGACGGTAAGTTAAGCTTGAAAAAGTTAAATTTGCTATACTATGAAAAGAGAAAGAAAAAGTTCCGATAAGGAATTTAAACTGATGGCAGTAAACCTTTTTTTAAACCTTTACCTGTATGTTTATGTTATATCATAAGACATAATTTAGAGTAAAATAATAGTAATTAAAATTTGAAAAACAATGAGTAAATAACTATTTTGCTTATTGACCAACTAAATAACCAACGATGAATACACAGATGCAACATCTCTCTTTAAATAGTCATGTTATGTCAAACTGACTAAATCATTCTTTAGAGGAAGAAAATAACTTTTCTTCTCCCCAAATTATTTTATAATTTAATTTGAATCGCGTTTACGATGGACTACACGAGCACACACCAAACCTTTGATATTGCTGAATTTGATGATTCTTTTGAACATAAATTAAAAAGAATTAAAAAACAGGAAAACTTCCGGCATGCCAACAGTTACAAATTTGAATCTCTAACCAAAAGAGAAGTAGAAATTTTGTTTTTGCTGGCCAATGATTTCAATAATCCTCAGATCGCAGTAGAGCTTTTTATCAGCCGTTACACAGTAGAGCAGCACAGAAAAAACATTAATAAAAAGCTGAGCGTGAATTCCTATATCCAGCTTTTCCAGTATGCCCTGGCTTTTAATTTGGTCTGATATCAATGGTAAAAATACCCAAGCTTGGGTATTTATTTTATCATATAAAAATGCAAAATTGACATACAAGGAATTTGAAAGACTTAAATGGCAATCTTAAATTAATTCATCATGTATACATACAAAATTTCGGAAAAAGGACTTAAGGATATTGGTGAGGTTTTAAGGAATGATATTAAATCAGAAGAAAATATGAGCGATCAATTATCCTCAATAATATCAAATGAATGGAGCAATATATATACTATTCGTCCTAAGTTCTCATTTTCAATTGGTTTATTATTATTAATCGCAGTCTTTCTATTTGATTACTTTGCAGAAATAGAGGCTGGAAATCAAGAAAATTATGAATTTATGGTAGGACTTTTTTGTTCTTTAGCTGCGGCAGCATTTTCAGCGATGTTTACGGGATCTTTAAATCTTGATATTAAATGGTTACAGGCAAGCGGAACCTTAGCTGTTTTTGTCCTTGTTTTTTTATCTGCACCTTTTCAATCTGAGAATAAAATCGCATCAATAAATGTCGGTACTGATTTCACAACTTCTATAACTGTACCTGTCTTAAAAGCAAGCTTTATTTCACGTAATAACTTTCAGGATAATCGCATCAATAATATTCGCATTTATTATCCAAAAGGCGTTGATGATTTAAAAAATATTGCTTTTGAAATTAAGGAGAGTATAACCGTTATTTCTAATTCAACAGACATTTATTCTCTTGGTTCAGTATTTAGTGTATTATCTAACAATGCTAAATATAAAACTGATAACCATAATATAAGTATTAAATATCGTCCTGGACTAGATGTTAATAAGCAAAATAATCTGTTGCGAACCATTGAATCCAGTGGTTATAGTGTTGAGCGTAAAAATGTAAAGCCGGAATATACAAATGCGGATGTGACTATTTATATTAAAATTTAATTGTTCATAGAAATCCCAAGCATGGGTGCTTACTTTATCCTGTTTATTATATGGTATTTTTGTGTAGTGTGTCTAACCAAAATTATCGCAGCCAAAATGATTCCTGAGAAATCGTTGAAAACGGAATGATGTACGAGTTGAAGAATTGTCGCTTTGGTAAACATGTGATTAGGTGTTAGTTGGACAAATTGACCGGGGAGGGCCTTTAGTTATATTTTTAACCATTTGAGATCAATACTCAATATTTTCAGTATGTTTACGCCTTAAATTAATCGATATAAAAATGGCCGTAGATATTAGCGTATACTTAGAAGAGCTATCAGGGGAATTAAGTGAAAAGGCCTATAAAGCTTCAGATTCATTGGGTCGAATTGGATCAGTAGATGTGGTGAGTGCCATGATTGAGCTGCTTAAGCACCAAAATTCCGAATCGCGATACATGGCCGCAAGAACTTTGGGCTTAGTGAAAGACAACGGCAAAGCCTTAGCGCCACTATTGGAGGCGATTCAGGACAAAGAGAATAGCGCCATCGCAGGCGATTTCCTGGTGGCGCTAGAGGAGTTTGATTTGAGTGGCAACTATGTGGATTTATTCAAGTTATATCTTTTTGGAAGTTTTAGGGTATCGATGATTGCAAAAAATTTACTCGATCATGAGGAATTTGATATCACGCCGAGAGTATTAAAAAAAGCTCAAAAGCATTGGAATCACTATTCCAATAACGTAAAGCAGGATGATGTATTTACACTCCGAAAAAAAGAGGTGGAAGAAATGTTTGATGATCTGAAAGAATATATTGAAGCTTAGCTTTCCGCTTTCACCTTTTTGACCATTTCATTTCGTTCCATTTAGCTTCACTTTAGTATGTGCTTTGGGGTTATATTTTGGAATTTTTACTTTAACGGGTTTTACCTTCCAGATTTCCTTACAATATTCATTGATGGTTCGGTCGCTGGAAAATTTACCACTTCTTGCCACATTAAGAATAGACATTTCAGCCCATTTCGATGGATTTCTATAGACCGTGTCAACCTCATCCTGGCAATCGATATACGATTGATAATCTGCCAGCAACATATACTCATCATGATAAACCAAAGAATCAAATACTGGCCTGAATAGTTCAGGATTTTCCGGTGAGAAGTATCCGGTACGGATCATCTCCAGCGCCTTTCTTAGTGTAGGATTGTTATCGTAATAACTGCGTGGATTATATCCTTCGGATTTTAAGGCGTATACCTCATCTGTTTTCAAGCCAAAAAGGAAAAAGTTCTCAGCGCCCACTTCTTCTCTGATTTCAATGTTTGCTCCATCGAGCGTCCCAATGGTTAAAGCGCCATTCATAGTAAATTTCATATTGCCTGTGCCGGAAGCTTCCTTTCCTGCCGTTGATATTTGTTCAGAAAGATCGGCTGCCGGATAAACATGTTGACTGGTTTTTACATTGAAATTTGGAATAAAAACAACTTTGAGGCGACCCCTGACATCAGGATCATTATTGACAACGTCAGCAACTGAGTTGATGAGTTTTATGATCAATTTGGCCATAAAATATCCTGGAGCTGCTTTACCTCCAAAAATAAATGTTCTTGGAACAATATCAATATCCGGATTTTCTTTGATTCGGTTATAAAGGGTAATGATATGTAGCGCTTTCAGGCCTTGTCTTTTGTACTCGTGAATTCGTTTGACAAGTATATCAAACATGGAATCAGGATTCACTTCAATTCTCAAATGGTATGAAATATAATTTGCCAGGTACTTTTTCACACTGTTTTTGCATAAACTCCATTCCTTTTGAAATGCTTTATTTTTGGCGAAATCTTCAAGTTTTTTTAATTCGTATAAATTTTTAACCCAGGAAGTTCCAATTTTACCTGAAATCAAAGTTGCTAATTTTTGGTTATTAAGCACCATCCATCTTCTTGGAGTTACCCCATTCGTTTTATTGCTAATTTTATTTGACCACAATTCATGAAAATCCTTTAATATGCCTGATTTTAATAGATCAGTATGTAAAGCTGCAACACCATTAATCGCACTGCTACCCACACAAGCAAGGTGGGCCATACGGATATACCTCTCTCCGCTTTCATCAATGATTGACATGCGTGCAACACGTTCCTCATCACCTGGAAATGTATTTCTTATCAACTCAAGAAAATGATGATTGATTTCAAGAATAATTTCCAGATGCCTTGGGAGTAAGTTGCCAAAAATGCTCATTGGCCATTTTTCCATCGCTTCCGGCAATAAAGTGTGATTGGTATAGTTGATGGATCTGCGTGTAATATCCCATGCACGGTCCCAATTTATTCGATATTCATCCAATAAAATTCTCAATAATTCTGGAATAGCTATCGCGGGATGTGTATCATTTAGTTGTATCGTAAAGCTTTCGTAAAAAGTCTCAGGTTCTTTATGGTCTTCAAGGCAATGAATTCGCATCATATCCTGAATAGAAGCTGAGGTAAAGAAATACTGTTGCTCTAGTCTAAGTGTTTTACCACTGACTTGTTCATCGTTGGGGTAAAGAACCTTAGAAATGTTTTCCGAGCTAACCTTGTCGTTTACTGCGCCATAATAATCTCCCTTGTTAAACCTTTGAAAATCAAAAGAGTCTGCCGCTTCAGCTTTCCATAGTCGCAGTAGGGCAGAAGTATTTGTCGCATATCCAAGAACTGCCGTATCATAGGGTACGGCAATCACTACATATTCCGGGATCCAATACACGCGATATTTACCTTGATTATCATAGTAGGATTTGGTATAACCCCCATACTTAATAGCTTGCGTTATTTCTATTTGCGCAATTTCCCATGGGTTCCCAAATCGCAGCCACTTATCCGTTATTTCAACCTGCCACCCATCTCTTATTTTTTGATGGAATATCCCGAATTCATAGCGGATTCCATACCCGATAGCAGGTATATCCAGCGTTGCGAGTGAATCCAAAAAACATGCTGCCAGTCTCCCTAATCCACCATTGCCCAGCCCCGGTTCTTCTTCCTGTTCCAGAAGATCATCAAGGTCCAGCCCCAATTCTGCCATCACCTCATTCACCTTGTCAAATAGCTCGAGATTGACCAGGTTATTACCCAAATGTGGGCCCATCAGAAACTCGGCAGACAGATAGGCAACGATCTTACTTTTTTGCTTGAAATATTCCCTGATCACATGTAGGTGGCGATGTAACATTCGATCCCGAATGGTGTAGGCAAGGGCCATATAATAATCGTTTCTGGTAGCCAACTCCGGAATTCTTCCCTGTAAATAATACAGATTATCTAAAAATGCTCGCTTAAGTGTTTCCTTATCGATTCCGGTACGATCGTCTTCGACAATGATCTGGCTTTTAACTGAATTTTTCATATGGTAGCGCCGGTTGAATTACAGAAATGAATGTATGGATTTAATCTGAATAATTTGACTTAGGAACCGTTAAGAAATAATTTATTAAGTCTTTTCCACCTTGCTGGTGGCACACGGGCTTATTCTTTTTACCCATGATTGTACGTATAGTTCATTGCGTAATGATACTCCTCCTTAGTTGAGACAAACTGTTCTCCAGCGGACAAGTATGCTCAAATTTTTTACCTTATCATGAGCGAACAGGCCCTGCCGGTTGGCAGAAATAATTGAAACGTTTGTGCACAACTTATTTCGAGAAAATTCCTTATCCGATTCAGCGTAGTCTTTGTCTGTTTAATACTGGAAGAATCAAAACATACCGTGCGAAATTTAGTTAGGAATTGCATATAGCTATGAACCGTTAATCCCATTCATTATGAAAGAAATTAAAAAAGAGGAACTAAGTCAAGAGGTTTTTGATCTCTACGACGACTATGCGCATAACAAAATAGATCGTCGGGAATTTATGAATAAGCTCTCCGCGTATGCTTTTGGCGGACTAAGCGTTGCCTCTCTTGCCGCTTTTCTGTTGCCGAAATATGCCCAGGCACAGCAGGTGAAAGCGGATGATCCGCGCATAATTTCGGAATACATAGAATATGATTCTCCCAAAGGGGCAGGAAAAATGAGAGGTTTATTGGTAAAACCTGCTAATGCTAAAGGTAAATTACCCGGAATCGTTGTAGTGCATGAAAATCGGGGGCTCAATCCCTACATTGAAGATACTGCTCGAATAGCGGCGCTGGAAGGTTTCATCGTACTTGCTCCGGATGCCTTGACGCCTCTGGGCGGTTATCCTGGAAATGATGACGAGGGCAGAACCTTGCAACGGCAACGGGATCGGGAGGAAATGTTGCAGGATTTTATTGCCGCCTTTGAATCCCTGAAGAATAACAAGCTGTGCAGCGGAAAAATTGGCGTCATTGGTTTTTGCTTTGGTGGCTGGGTCGCTAACATGATGGCTGTACGCATCCCGGAATTGGGAGCTGCCGTTCCTTTTTATGGCAGTCAACCAACAGCCGAAGAAGTCGGTGATATCAAGGCTCCTTTGCTATTAAACTATGGTGAACTTGACAAGCGGGTCAATGCGGGCTGGCCTGCCTATGAGGCAGCTTTGAAAGAAAATAATAAGGCTTATACAGCGTACATATACCCAGGTGTCAATCATGGTTTTCACAATAACACCACTCCTCGTTATGATAAGGAAGCGGCAACACTGGCCTGGCAGCGCACGATTGATTTCTTCAAAGAAAAATTAAGATAGATTGCTATATCGATATTAAGATCAGCCCCGGTATGTGTCTTTCAGATCGGTGGGAAAGATACTTTTCACGGCAAAATGTGATTAATGTTGACTTTTTTTACTCATAATGCGTCCACATTCGAATCACTTTTACAACTCTTTCTACTTCAAAAACTTGATATACGAGCCGATGTTGAATGTTTATTCTACGAGAATAAGCTCCTGTCAAATCTCCCACTAATTTCTCATAGGGTGGATATGTTTGAAATGGATCTTTTTTCAAAGTCGTCAAAATAGACTGAACTTTTGATTTAAGACCAGATGAGGAAATTCTTTTGGCATCTTTTTGAGCTTGTTTTGTATAAACCAGCTTATAGGTATTTACCATTCCAACTCATCAGAAGTGTTGGTTAGAGGAGTTTTCATCCCTTCAATAATAGATGCTCTCATACCTGGAATTGAAGAAAGGTACAACGTTTCCTGAATGGCTCGCCAATCTTCTTCACTGACAAGGATAGCGTTATTTCGTTTTCCTGTTATTTGGATAGGCTCATGTGTATCATTTGCCTCGTCAATCAGACTATAGATATTTTTTCTTGCTTCGGTGATGGACAGCGTTTTCATTATGTAAACGTACGCTATAACGAACGTAATTCAAAATTTGTTTTCGATAATAATTCTGAACGTCTTTAGAATTATATTACCTGCTTTACTATTCTATAGTACGCCTGTTTAGTGTCTGTCCATAAAGTCGAGAAATGTGAGGAATTTAAAAAAGTAAATACCATAAATCCCCTCCACGCTGTCGCTGAAGCTTTAGCGTAGGCGCCCTGGAGGGGGTAGGCCTTGCTTCGCCGTAGCGGCTTCGCGAAGGCAAGGGTGGGTATTAATAAAATATATTTACTTTTTTCAATTTCCAACCAATATTATAGACAGGCGCTATTTATACCGGCCCCGGTCTGTGTCTTCACAGACTGGAAGGAAACATGGTTTGTGAGGATACAAAACATGGCAAAAAATGGACATGGCTTTGGTTTTTATCCTTCAATTAGGGCTAGAACCTGTCAGGTGGGCTGTCAAATATGTGGGATATTACTGTTCGACTTAAAATCCATGGTAAAAAGAAATGCAATAAGAATAGAAATTGCATAGGTGGAAACACCTGACAACTTGCTAAAAATCATAATATTAGCAACCGATGTCTATTCGTGTTCTTTAGTGCAATTCGTGGTTTCCTTGAGTTTGGAGCATATTTTATTTTTTCTGCTCTATTGCGTAAAGCCGATTCTCTGTAGAAATATAAAGTACGCCGTGAGCCGCAACAGGTGTCGAATGGATTGGTCTATCAAATATTGCTGACCCCAGTACGTTTTTTTCCTTGCCTTCATCAAATATCCAAAAATCCCTGCCTTGTGACCCAACATAAACCTTCTTGTCAGCAACAAGCGCAGAGCTCCACGAAGCTTGTTTAAGTTTGTGGGTCCAGTAAGCGTTTCCGTCTTCAGCGTCAATACAATGCAGGTTTTTCCCACAGTCGGTTACATAAACAAGCCCATTTGAGATTGCAGGCGTTGCGACTGAATGAAGTTCCAGCGGATGCGACCAGATTTCCCCGGATTCGGTGATGTCACCTGTTTTAGAGGCATCAATACATTTAAGCCATGCTTCTCGTTTGCCCCACCAGATATCACCGCCAACAGTAACATAAATGCGATTTTTATAAAACACGGGCATTCCCATAAAATTTACCGGGCTTTCATCACGGTTTCTCAGGTAATCATGAATATTTTCTTTTGGGGCGTTGGGATCGCAGTCAAATTGCCAAACTTTATTAAATAATTGAACTTGTTCGCGTGACGCCGATTGGGAGAGCGCTTCGAATGCATACACTATTCCATCAGGGCCTGCGAAAAAGAGCAATTTTTGCCCGTTAACTACTCCTAATGCCGGCGAAGACCAGGAAGAGTGAAAAATGCGGGGCCCAAAATTTTCATTATCTTGTGCAAGCAGTGTTCCAGTATTTTTATCCAGGGCAATCAAACTTGGGGCATTAAGACATGCAGTCTCAAGATGCCTGTGATCAACACCATTACAGGTGTTAAGGTAAAGATAGTCGCCATCAAGCAAAATGGATGCATGTGGTGAATCGTGTGGACACATCCCTAACTCCAGACGCATGTTATATGACCAAATTATATCTGCATCTTTCGAAGTTACTTCATAAGAACGATCTCCAGTGGGAGCGACGTACCAATTTTCCCCCTTAAAAGGCCCATCATTTCCATCAGCCTGACCATTCAGGTCGAGACAAAGTATTTCTGATCGATTTGTAAGCACATAAACACGGTTGCCTTCTACGGTTGGAGGAGAACAAATACCTATCATTGGCCAGTCATCCCATCTTTCTCCTTCCAGTCGGGGAACAAGCAATTGCCAACTTAAGCTTCCATCCGATTCGTTCAGGCAGAGTAAAACTCCCCGATCGCCTTTATGACGCGGATCACGTTCGTCAGCATTATTTGCTCCTATCAGTACTTTGCCCCCCGATATCACAGGTGTGGCATACCCATGACTTCCTAAAGATGCTGACCATTTTAAATTCTCGCCAGTTGCAAGGTTGAATGTTGTTGGCAGACCGGTTTCATTTGAAATCATATTACGGGTATGTAATTCGCCCCATTGCGGACTGTCCTGGCCCTGTGCCTGGCTTGAATAAGCTCCACAAAAATGAAATACAGCAATCAGCGACAAGGAAATTAATTTGGGTAGAAAGTTGATAAATTGGATTTTCATAAATTCTATTAGTTTTCCTGTGAAAAACCACCATCTGAGACAGTTCTAGGGTAATACAGGCCACACATTAATTGGGTTTTTCCCCATATTAAACAAAGCTATTATGGGTAATTCTACTTTACGAACTTGACTTTCACCCTTTTAATCGTGACAAAAACTTCAATGATTCGCTTGCAAACGACTTCTGATTTTAAAAATCAAAAACAATCATACATATAATCTTGAAGGTTTGCTTGTAAAAAGTATATTTTACATCAAATATTTTATTTTAGTAAAGTAGAAGTAAATATAGAAAAAATTAACACATGTGTGTTACAAATGTGAATAACGCTTTAGATTTTTCCGACTGCTACAGGTCTCTGAAACTTGGGCAAGATAGGCCAGGTGGTTGCCAAAGGGATAGATAGAAAAGATAAAACCGCCAATCGGCGGTTTTAACATAAGTCCTTATTTTGTAGGAATTTTATTGAGTGCATCAATAAATGCCTCTGCCGAGGCGGTAACAATATCTGTATTGGTGCCAAACCCGTAGTAGATTTGCTTTTCATGCTCTACCTGCATATGTACTTTTCCATAATCGTCGCTACCTCTGGTGATGGCCTGAATCAGGAATTCTTCGAGAATTACTTTGCGTTTGATGATAGCTTTAATCGACTTGATCGCGGCATCAACAGGGCCATTTCCGGTAGATGAAGCTTCGAACTTTTCGCCCGCAATAGACAGACGAACCAAAGCCATAGATTCAAGCCCTTTTCCAGTAACTACCTGAAGGTAATCAAGACCTATTCTTCGATCCTCTTTTTTGACATCACCTACCAACAGTGCAACATCTTCGTCTTTAATGTCTTTTTTCTTGTCTGCAAGTTTTAAGAATTCATCATACACCTTGTCTAGTTTTTCTTTATCGATTTCAAATCCAAGTACACTCAATCGATGTTTTAATGCGGCACGGCCACTTCTTGCGGTCAGTACAATAGTGGACTCGTTGATGCCCACATCTTTAGGGTCAATGATTTCGTAATTCTCCCGATGCTTTAATACACCATCCTGGTGGATACCTGAAGAATGGGCAAATGCATTTCTGCCAACGATGGCTTTATTAGCCTGAATAGGCATATTCATTAATGTGGAAACAAGCCTGCTCATCTGATAGATGTTTTGTGAATTGATATGCGTATCAATGCCAATTTCCTTATGACTCTTTAATATCATCGTGACTTCCTCTAAGGAAGTATTACCGGCTCTTTCGCCAATGCCGTTCAGTGTCACCTCTGCTTGACGGGCGCCATTCAATATTCCGGAAATGGTGTTTGCTGTTGCCAGTCCAAGATCATTGTGACAATGGGTGGAAATGATGGCTTTGTCAATATTCTTAACATTCTCTTTCAGGAATTTTATTTTCTCTCCATATTCCTCCGGGAGGCAATAGCCTGTAGTATCCGGAATGTTTACTACTGTAGCTCCGGCAGCAATCACTGCTTCGATTACTTTGGCCAGGTATTCATTTCCTGTTCTTCCGGCGTCTTCAGCATAGAATTCCACATCTTCCACGTATTTTTTCGCATAAGCAACAGCTCTTTTAGCGCGTTCGATAATTTCATCCTCGTTGGATTTGAACTTGTATTTGATGTGGTAAGGCGAGGTGCCGATTCCGGTATGGATTCTTCCTTTTTTGGCATATTTCAATGAGTCTGCCGCTACATCGATATCTTTTTCAACGGCACGTGTCAAGGCGCAAATGGTTGGCCAGGTAACGGCTTTCGAAATTTCTACCACAGAATTGAAATCACCAGGACTGGAAATAGGAAATCCGGCTTCGATTATATCCACACCCAGCTCCTCGAGTCGCTTTGCAACTTCTATTTTTTCAACTGTATTTAACTGGCACCCAGGGACTTGTTCCCCATCCCTCAATGTGGTGTCAAAGATATATAATCTGTCTGACATGATTTAATGTATTATGCTGTTAAAGGAATAATTAAGTTTTTAACAAAAATAAAACAGGGTTATTTCAATCTGCTTCAGTCATAAATTTAGCGCCAATAATTCTTAAGCGATTATGCGATGCATTAAAGTCCTAAAAGAGCAGTAGCGCTAAATGACGAAATGTTGATTTTAGAAGCATTGTTGAAATAACCCCGGGATTATTTTATTAAAATAAATCTATTTATTGTCAGGTCTCAACGAACGTACTGCTGCTCCTGCTTGCCATAACTCAGATTCACGCATTTCTTTCAGTTCTATCTCAAGATCTGCTTTATAATCCTTGTGTCCTGTAGCTTCTAAAACGCGCTTAGTTTCTTTTCCTGTTTTTACACTATCATATAATTTTTCAAAAACAGGAAGTGTAGCTTCTCTGAATGGATGCCTCCAATCCAATGCGCCACGTTGAGCAGTTGCGCTACAATTAGAATACATCCAGTCCATGCCATTTTGGTCTACCAATCGAATCAGGCTTTGAGTTAGTTCCTCCACAGTTTCGTTGAAAGCCTCGCTTGGACTATGTCCATTGTCTCTCAATACTTTATACTGAGCTTCGATGATGCCGGCTAATGCGCCCATAAGCACACCTCGCTCACCGGTAAGATCACTATAAACTTCATTCTCAAAAGTGGTTGGGAATAAATAACCTGATCCAATAGCAATACCTACCGCAAGTGCTCTTTCTTCTGCACGACCCGTATAATCCTGGAATACGGCATAGCTTGAGTTAATACCGGTACCGGCCAGGAAGTTAGTTCTTACACTTGCTCCCGATCCTTTTGGCGCTACAAGGATAACATCGATATCATCCTGTGGAATCACACTTGTCTGATCTTTAAAAGTAATTGAAAATCCATGAGAGAAATACAATGCATCGCCTTCTTTCAAATGTGGTTTGAGTTTTGGCCATATCGACATCTGAGCTGCATCAGACACCAAATATTGTATAATAGTTCCTTTTTCAGCTGCTTCTTCAATAGGAAAGAGCGTTTCACCTGGTACCCAACCGTCTTTTACGGCTTTATCCCAATCTTCTTTAAACTCAGGAGCCTGACCAATGATTACCTTGAATCCCTGGTCTTTCATGTTCAGGGCCTGTGCCGGTCCTTGAACGCCATAGCCAATTATTGCTATGGTTTCATCTTTGAGAATTTCTAATGCTTTAGAAACTGGGAATTCTTCCCTTTTCACGACGTTTTCTTCAACGCCTCCAAAATTAATTTTTGCCATTTTAATTTACTAATCCGTTATTATTGCTTAAACTATGTGTTGTTGATTGTTCTAATTCTTCAAGGAAAGTTTCTGTTTTCCTCTTTGACTTGGATACTGCAATCCTGCCTGACCTGACAAATTCCAGAACTCCATGTTTTTTAAGGATGTCGAAAAGCGCAGTCGTCTCGTGTTTATGTCCGGTCTTTTCGATTACCGTATAATCTTTTTCGATCACCAGAATTCTGGCATTATTCGCACGAACAATTTTTTCTACCTCTACGCTTCCCATAAAAATCTCGGTAGGAACTTTATATAAAGCGATCTCCTGATAGTGGATTTCATCTTCTTCGTAAACGAAGGCGCCAAGTACATCTACATGTTTTCTGATCTGACCCACAATTTTTTCTACCTTATCTTTAGTGGTAGTAAGTGCGATGGTGTATCTACTTACACCTTTAATTTCTGAAGCAGAAACATTGATCATGTCAATATTGATTTTTCTTCTGGTGAAAACAATAGTGACAGCATTGAGCAGTCCTGGTTTGTCTTCAGTCAGGATCGAAATGGTATATTGTTTCTCGACCGGGTGTTCTGTTGAATCTTGATATATATCTGTCATTTTCTTAAAGTCTGGTTTTATTCTAAGCGAATATTTGAAACTGAATCACCTGAGGCAACCATAGGGAACACATTTTCTTCCTGTTCTACGGTTACTTCCATAAAATAAGGTCCATCGTGATCATACATCGTCTGCAACGCATCCTGTAGATTTTCACGCTCACTTACCCTAACAGCTGGAATTCCGTATCCATCCACAATTTTGACAAAATCCGGATTGGTCATTTCAGTAAATGAATACCGTTTTTCAAAAAACATCTGTTGCCATTGTCTAACCATTCCAAGGAAGCTGTTGTTCAAAACAATAATCTTTACAGGGATATTATATTGGGAAATTGTCCCTAGTTCCTGAATGGTCATTTGAAAACCACCATCTCCGGATATGGATACTACTTTTTCTTCCATCTGCCCAACCTGAGCGCCCATTGCCGCCGGCAAGCCAAATCCCATAGTGCCCAAACCACCAGAAGTTACGATATGATTTGGTTTTTTGAATTTATAATACCTTGAAGCGAACATTTGGTGTTGTCCTACATCCGTTACAAGGATCGCTTCGCCATTTGAAATTTCAGATAATCTACGGATTACTTCACCCATCTTTATCTCCCCGCTTTCCGGATATATGTCGTGCTTTATGACTTTATCATATTCTATTTTATCTAGTTTCCTGAATTCTTCAATCCAATCTTTATGATCTGCTTTTTGTACTTTGGGAATCAATAATTGCAGCGCTTGTTTTGCATCCGCATTTATGCCTACTTCAGTTTTTATGATCTTATCAATTTCAGAAGGATCAATTTCAATGTGAATTACTTTTGCTTTGGTTGCGTAACGTTTTGTGTCTCCGGTTACACGATCATCAAAGCGCATCCCAATGGCAATAAGCACATCACATTCATTGGTTAGTACATTAGGGGCATAATTGCCATGCATACCCAGATACCCAACATAATTAGGATGATCAGGTGGGAATGATGAAAGTCCTAATAGGGTGGAAGCTACAGGGATATTTGCCTTTTCAGACAACTCCAGTACTTGCTTTTCTGCACCTGAAATCAACACGCCGTGACCAGAAAGGATATATGGCTTTTTTGCATTGTTTATTATCGCTGCCGCAGCATCAATATCATTAATCTTCAATTCAGGATATGGATGGTAACTCCTTATTTTTTTACAAGGTGTATATTCAAAATCAAACTCACCAAACTGAGCATCCTTTGTGATATCCAGTAATACAGGCCCCGGACGGCCGGTTTTCGCGATGTAAAATGCACGGGCAATAGCAGCCGGGATTTCTTCAGGTGAGGTAATCTGGAAATTCCATTTTGTAATTGGCATTGAAATTCCCAATACATCAGATTCCTGAAAAGCGTCTGAGCCCAAAAGGTGGGAAGGTACCTGGCCGGTAATACATACAATAGGAGTGGAGTCTATTTGTGCATCGGCGATCCCTGTCATTAAGTTGGTGGCGCCCGGTCCACTGGTGGCAAAACAGACCCCGACTTCGCCGGTGACACGTGCATATCCCTGAGCAGCGTGCGCAGCTCCTTGCTCATGCCTGACCAATAGGTGGTTGACTTTGTCCTGATAGCTGTACAATGCGTCGTAAATCGGCATAATTGCACCACCAGGATAACCAAAAATGGTATCAACCCCTTCCTCCAGCAACGAAAGTATTACAGCCTCTGAGCCAGTAATTCTCATTTTCTTTTTACGCGTGCCGGTCGATGATTTTTGTAATGTGTCCATCTGTCCCATAATATAAAATTTAGATTGTAACGCAACCCTCTGAGGCGGTTGCTACGGTATCAATAAACTTTTTTAACACTCCTGTTTGAGCCTTGTATGGAGGCTTAATCCAGTTTTTTCTTCTTTTTTCAATTTCTTCATCCGAAAGGTCCACATCCAATCGGTTATTCTCTGAATCAATGGTGATTATATCCCCATCTTCCAACAAACCAATTAATCCACCTTCTGACGCTTCGGGGGTTATGTGCCCTACAACAAAGCCATGTGATCCTCCGGAAAACCTTCCATCTGTGATCAACGCAACATCTTTTCCAAGTCCCGCGCCCACTACGGCGCCCGTTGGTTTAAGCATTTCCGGCATGCCGGGAGCCCCTTTAGGTCCGGAATGTCGGATGACAATCACATCGCCTTTTTTTACTGATGATCCAATGCCTTCAATCGCTTCAAATTCATCTTCAAAAACTTTAGCCGGACCGGTAAATTCCATCCCTTCTTTTCCGGTAATTTTTGCGACTGATCCTTCTTCAGCCAGATTTCCATAAAGGATCTGAATGTGACCTACCGGTTTGATTGGATCATCAAAAGGGCGAATGATCTTTTGTCCTTTTTCTAAATCCGCAACAATTTCCAGGTTTTCGCCGAATGTTTTTCCAGTCACTGTGCGACAATTCCCATCGAAGTACCCCTCTTTCAACAATAGTTTCATCACGCCTGGAACACCACCTACATTATAAAGGTCTTCAATCAGGTATTCTCCACTAGGCTTCAAATCAGCAATGAAAGGTGTTTTGTCACTAATTCGTTGAAAGTCGTCAATATTCAAATCTACTTCAACCGCTTTGGCCATGGCCAATAAATGAAGGACCGCATTGGTAGATCCGCCAAGAGCCATGATCAGGGTAATTGCATTTTCAAATGCCGCCTTGGTCATGATATCCCTTGGTTTTAAGTCGATCTCCAGTAAGTGCTTGATGGCCTTGCCAATATCAAAACACTCATGGCCTTTTTCTTCGCTAGTGGCAGGATTTGAGGATGAATAGGGGAGACTCATGCCCAAACATTCAATGGCAGCCGCCATTGTATTTGCTGTGTACATCCCTCCACAAGCGCCTGCACCGGGAATAGAATTTTTTATAATCCCTCTATAATCTTCATCATTGATCTTGCCGGCCAACTTTTCTCCATAGGCTTCAAATGCCGAAACAATATTGAGGTCTTTACCTTTCCAGGTCCCTTTTCTTACCGTGCCACCATAAACCAATATTCCAGGTCTGTTGAGTCTGCCCATAGCAATCATGGCTCCCGGCATATTTTTATCACAACCAACCACTGGAACTACGGCATCATAAAATTGAGCGCTTACAACAGTTTCAATTGAATCAGCGATCAACTCCCTGGAAGGCAAAGAATATTTCATGCCTTCTGTTCCGTTGGTAATGCCATCGCTGACGCCAATGGTATGAAAAATAAGCCCCAAAAGCCCGTTTTCATCAATACCTTTTTTGATTTGGTCAGCCAATCCATTTAAGTGCATATTGCACGGATTGCCCTGATAACCTGTACTCACAACGCCGACCTGAGCTTTTTTCATGTCAGCATCATTCAAGCCAATGGCATATAACATCGCCTGAGCTGCCGGAAGGCTTTCATCCTGCGTGATTTTGCTGCTAAATTTGTTGATTTCTTTTTCCATATGACTAAAAAAAAACCTTTCTGATAAGAGAAAGGTTTAAGTTTTTATGATCTATAATCCACCTTCTCGTCAAACGCCATTAATAAGCACCACGACAGAAAGGACTAGTAGAAATATAGATGACAATACTTTCATTTAATATTTATGATATAATTAAAATTTTCTTCTGTTGAATTATGAGCAAACAAAAGTCGAGGATTAAAATTTAATTTCAAAGAGTTCACGTCAAATATTTTTAAATAAAAGTATACTTTTTTTGTGAATAGCTCTTAAGCTGCATTATTTATAGTTGGAATTGCATATTATCATTGGAAGATGATCCGCTTGTTTTCAAATATACTGTTCAGAAAATAAGGCAAGCGTTTTTCAATATGCTGACTAGCGATATAAATAGTAGAATGTACCTGTGAAGCATTATTGGGTTTGTTTGTGAGGATTCAAACAAAGGCTTATATGGATAAATTTGTACAGTTCCTTTTCCTAATTCCTGCCACTGCCTACTGCCCTACTGCCGACTACCACTGCCGACTACCACTGCCTACTACCACTGCCTACTACCACAACTAAATGACTCCATTGAAATTTATTATTACTATAAAAAAGAAATTCGTTCCCTGACTTTTTAAAATATCCTGTTATTTTTTATAAGGTCGATAAAAAGTGATCTTTCCTTTTTTCAGATGTTCCAAATTCAATTCGCTAATGCCAACTTTTCTGCCACTGAAGCTTGTGTTTTGATGTGCTATTTTAAAGTGATCTTTTTTTATTACCTCATAGATAATGGCAGTATGATGAGGCATAGTTTCTGTATAAATTCCATTGTCTTTTGAATATTTCAACTTAGCATTTTCAATTTGAATGATGTCCCCAGGATAAATAGCATCTTTTTTAGGATTTAGCACTTTCCCGAAAACATTGATGTTTTTATAATTGCTTCGGTCCAGATAGGCCCCGGCATGGTCAAGCGCTGCGGCTGCCAGATCCCAACACTCACCCCGGTCCACCTGTTTCCCAATTACGGAATCGACATATTCAATAACTTTTGAATTGAGGTTTGGAATATTCGAATTCCATGAAATGAATACTAAAAATAGAATTGCTGTTCTCATCTGTTTGAAATTTATTGTAACGGCGCTATTTGAAGATATTAATGATTCACTGGTGAAACTATATAATAATCTCCTACATGACCGGTTTCATGTTTCTTTTCAGTAATGATAATTTATGAAATTATTTTCTACTCATAATACGTGCCATGAATCAGAAAAGATAAAAAGACTTCATATTTATTTCAAAAAATAAATATAATGCACCTATCCAAAAATATTCGCCAAAAGAGAAGGTATTTAAAAAAATTATCCTGTAGTGGTATAAAAACCGCTGGCCTACTCCTCATTTCAATTATAGATTCTATATTTACGAATTCAAAATAATGGTGTGAGCACAGATGTGCGCTTAAAGTTTTTTTTTAAACTCAATGACAAAAGTAGGACCTCTTTCCAAATTCCTGATATGGCGAAGAAATCATATCACTGACACAACTTTCGTAATGTTGTTGAGTGTCGTTGTGGGAATAGCTGCGGGCTTAGGAGCAGTCATTATAAAGAGATCGGTGAGATTTATTGAACGGATGCTGACTGAAGGATTTTCTGATGATATCCATAATTATTTGTATTTTTTATATCCTGCTATTGGACTTTTTATTGTGGTTTTATTCCAAAAGTTTATTTTGAAAAGACCTGTTGGCCATGGAATTCCAAATGTCTTGTATGCGATTTCAAAAAACAGCAGCATCATTAAGGCCTACCAAATGGTTGCCTCTATCATTACAAGTTCTATTACCGTTGGTTTTGGAGGATCTGTCGGACTGGAAGGACCGACTGTTTCTACAGGTGCAGCAATAGGCTCTAATGTCGGCCGGGTGTTAAGGCTGGATTATAGGAGAATTACACTTTTGGTAGCATGTGCATCTGCCGGAGCTATGTCAGCAATCTTCAAGGCTCCAATTGCTGCAATCATCTTTGCTCTCGAAGTACTGATGCTTGATCTTACCATGGCAGCGTTGGCGCCTCTTTTAATATCGTCAGTTACAGCAGCTTTAGTTTCGTACGTGTTCATGGGACAATATTCGGTTTACGATTTCCAGGTGATGGAGCAATTTAATATGGGGAATATCCCATTTTATATTATCCTTGGAATTTTAACAGGTTTTGTATCGCTAAGCTTTACGGGCATTTACAATTTTGTTGAAGACATATTCGATAAGATTAAGACCTGGTATGCAAAGTTATTATTGGGTGTGGCTGTACTTGGAGTATTAATATTCTTTTTGCCTTCTCTATATGGTGAAGGTTATGATGTGGTGAGTTCCAGTTTGAAAGGTGATTATTCAGAGCTTTTTAAAAACAGTATGTTCTATGAATACCGGGAACATTCAATGGCCATTATATTAATGTTTTTAGCAGTAATTATCCTAAAAAGCTTTGCCACTTCAGCAACTTTTGGAGCCGGTGGAATCGGTGGTATTTTTGCTCCCACATTGTTTATAGGAGTCAACACCGGATTGTTTCTGGCTGAAATTTTGAAATATATGGGTTACGATACCATAGTTTCCAGCAATTTTGCTTTGATTGGTATGTGTGGTTTGATTGCCGGCGTGCTCCATGCTCCCCTGACTGCAATATTCCTTATTGCAGAATTAACCGGTGGTTATCATTTGTTTATCCCACTTATGATTGTTTCAACCATTTCTTACACTACGATCAATTACTTCGTAAAAACATCCGTTTATACAAGGCAGTTGGCAAGGAGAGGAGAACTCTTTACGCACGATAAAGACAAAATGGTGATCTCTCTGATGAACGTAAAGGATCTGTTAGAAACAAAATTTAAAACTGTTCATAAAGATGCCAACCTTGGGGAGTTGGTAAAAGTAATTACGGCTTCAAAAAGAAATGTGTTTCCTGTGGTGGATGATGATGGGATTTTTTATGGCGTGGTGCATCTCAATGATATCAGGGATGTGATCTTTAAACCTGAATTATATGATTCGGTTATGGTCTCCAGCTTAATGCACGCACCAATGACCTCGGCTACCAAGGATGATTCGATGGAAGATATTGTTGAAAAATTTCAGCGGACGCCGCAGTTCAATATTGTGGTTCTGGAGGAAGGAAAATATGTGGGATTCGTTTCCCGGGCCAATGTTTTTTCAAAATACAGGAAGATGCTCAAGGAGTTTTCAGAGGATTAAGTAGTGCAAGTTTTTTCTGGATTTGATTAACAATCTTGGTTTTATAAAAGTCAAGGATGGCGAGAACCTCAGTCAGGATCAAAGAGAATTTGTTGAAGATTTGAAGGATTCACTTGCCCAGGTTGACCTTCACTTGAAAGGTGAAATAAATTTAAAATCAGCAGATGGACTTTTAGGTGAGTTATAAAATATTCCATTCCGACCATTTTGAGAAACAATTAAAGAAACTGTCAAAGAAGTACCCATCAATTAAAAATGATTTTCAATCTTTATTATCTTTATTAAAAACTGATCCGAAGAAAGGTCAGGCCTTTGGTAAAGATTGTTATTAAATACGGATGTCAATAGCATCAAAGAGAAAAGGGAAATCCGGAGGGAGCAGGGTGATTTATTGTATTAAAGTTATTGCTAATTCAGTTTTCCTTTTGTCCATTTATGATAAGTCTGAAAAAGAAAATATTATGGATGGTGAATTGGATTTTTTATTGCGTAAGGCAGGTCTTTTATAAGGATAATTTTTGCTGGCCTTGGTGCTTTTGAACAAACTTTTCTCTATGACCGCCAAATTAGGGTGTTTGCTGAATATCAACATGTTATGCTCTGTTTTTTTAATAAAATCCACAAAAAAGGTTGACATTTGCTCAGAAAACGCAACATTTCAATTGATAT
>SDBV01003852.1_pt1 | contig 21814 bp, 18 predicted proteins | sample 2277081 | NCBI WGS metagenome assembly SDBV01 (sample SAMN10402039, study PRJNA504765) | marine sediment metagenome | isolation source: marine sediment core GS10_PC15, 223 cmbsf | place: Arctic Ocean: Southern Knipovich Ridge | collected 2010 | reverse complement strand
GAAAAAAACATTCGCCGGAAATCGTATCAAGTCAATATATTGACCTGTACAAAAAACTAATTTCACAAAATGAAAGAAAATGATATTTACGAAATTCTTGGCTGGGACAGCGATTTTTTTGGCTTTACGATCGCACGGCTTAAATCATCGCGTATTACGGCACAAGAATTAAATGACGTTTTGGATATGTGCCGTAAAGACAAAGTCAGATGCCTTTACTTCCTGTGCGATTTTAACCATACGAAAAGCATCGGACTTGCCGAGCAAAACTCATTTGATCTTGTTGATACTCGTGTCACGCTCGAACTGAATACAGATAATATCAATCGCACATTAAAATTAGATATTCCTCCTGAATTTTCTATTAGACCATATCAGGATAATGATCTGAAATATCTGAAGAATGTTGCCAAGGGCATTTACCCTAACTCACGTTTTCATCAAGACCCTAATTTTGACAACGACCTCGCTGACAAGCTTTATGTCCGATGGATAGAGAACAGTTGCAAAGGCTCTGCTCCTGAGATGGTTTTTGTTTTGACCCAAAAAAATCTGCCCGTCGGATATATCACCTGTAATATTCAGGAACCATCTCTTGGTAATATCGGTCTTTTCGGTATCGCTTCGTCATTACAAGGGCAGGGTTTTGGAACTACTTTGCTCTGCTCCGCGATGGAATGGTTTATTGGAAAAAATGTTAAAAGCGTTGAGGTTGTGACGCAAGAAAGAAATATCGCCGCTCAACGTCTATATCAAACCGTCGGCTTTAAAACTAAAACTCTTCAGTTATGGTATCACAAATGGCTAAGTCAGTAGATAAACAAAAATATTCCTCAAAATGGAAAATCCCTTTTAATAAGTCATCTTTGGCTGGGAATGAATTCGAATACATCAAAGCTTCGATAGATTCCGGGCATATTTCAGGTGATGGTATTTACACACAGAAATGTCACGATTTCCTTGAAAACAAACTTCATTTCCCCAAAGCATTGCTTACAACGTCCTGCACTCATGCCCTTGAAATAGCTGCACTTGTTCTTGATATAAAGCTGGGAGATGAGGTAATAGTTCCGTCTTACACTTTTGTTTCTACTATAAACGCTTTTGCTATCCATGGGGCCAAGCCTGTTTTCGCTGACATACGCCCTGACACACTCAATATTGACGAGACGCAAATTCGCAAGCTTATAACGTCAAAAACACGTGCGATCATTCCTGTTCACTATGCAGGTGTAGCATGTGAAATGGATGCACTAACAGAGGTCGCCCATGAATACGACCTTTCTATAATAGAAGATAACGCACACGGCCTATTCGCAAAATATAAAAATAAAGACTTGGGAACATTTGGGGCAATGTCTACTCTTAGCTTTCATGAGACTAAGAATTTTTCATGCGGCGAAGGAGGTGCGTTGCTCATTAACGACTTGGATTTAATAGAGGCGGCAGAAATTATCAGAGAAAAAGGCACCGACCGATCTAAATTCTTTAGAGGAGAAGTAGATAAATATTCATGGGTCAGTCTCGGCTCAAGCTACTTACCCTCTGACATTCTGGCAGCTTTTCTTCTAGCTCAACTTGAGAAATATAAGGACATTCAAAGCAGACGAAAAAGAATATGGCACTACTACTATGACAATACGTCTGATTGGGCAGAGTCGAATAATATACGGCTTCCTGTAGTGCCAAAACATTGCGAACAAAGCTATCACATGTTCTATATCTTGTTGCCATCCTGTCAAAAACGTCAAGAATTAATAGAACACTTAAAAAATAAAGGCATCTTAAGTGTGTTTCACTATTTGCCATTACACCTTTCAAAAATGGGGCGTAAATTCGGCGGCACGGAAAACTCCTGTCCGGTCACAGAAGACGTAAGCAATAGAATACTGCGCCTTCCGTTTTTCAACACGTTAACACAGCAAGAGCAGGATATGGTTTTAACAGAGTTGAAAAGTTTTACTTTTTAACAAAGTAAGAAACTTAAAGTACTATACACTTTTATAAACTCCTTATTAATTATGACTAAAATTGCACCGATCATTTTGTTTGTATACAACCGTCTATCACATACCATGCAGACAGTTGATGCACTAAAGAACAATGATCTTGCCGCTGAAAGCGACCTGATCGTATACTCAGATGGTCCAAAGAATGATACAAGAGATAAAGTCGATGAAGTCAGGTCATATCTTAAAACAGTAAATGGCTTTAAGAGCGTTAAAATTATACATAGGGATCGCAATTTAGGCCTTGCAGAGTCAATCATCACAGGCATAACCGAAGTAACCAATGAATATGGCAAGGCCATTATAGTGGAAGACGATCTTGTCACGTCACCATATTTTTTACGATATCTAAATGACGCACTGAATGTTTATGAAAACGACGACAGGGTTTTTAACGTTCACGCTTATATGTATCCGCTTAAAATCACTCCCCCTGAGACTTTATTTTTCAGAGCCTCCGGCTGTTGGGGCTGGGGGGTCTGGAAACGAAGTTGGGCTTTTTTTGAAAAAGACGGAAAGAGGTTGCTGAAGCAACTAAAACAGAAAAACCTTTTACATAAGTTCGACTTGGAAGGCAATTACCCTTATTCTAAAATGCTTAAAGATCAGATCGGACAAAATTGTGACTCATGGGCAATAAGATGGTATGCGACACTGATGGTTCATGACGGCTTGTCTCTTTGGCCCGGCAAAAGTCTGGTAAAAGTAACTGGGCATGATGATTCTGGCGCACATTGCGGCTCTACTAACAATTTTGACATTGATCTGTGGAAAGAACCCGTATCCGTCAAAAAAATTAGAGTTATAGAAGACAAAAAAACAGAAACTGCAATCGCATCTTTTCACGCTGGCATTAAACCATCTTTTAGTAATAGACTTAGAAATAAAATATTGCGTTTCAGTAGAATCAATTAACAGTACCGATTTAAGTGTCCTTGATCAGACATATAGACTTATATCTATTAGAGGAATTTTATCGATGAGCGACACAGAGCACATCCCCTTCCATCAACTGAGCTATGAGAAACACGAGCAGCACCTGAAAGATCACCTCAACGACCCGAAAAGAGCGTCCAAAGCCAAGTCGTGGTTGGAAAAAGACACAGTTGACGCTTGGCGTCACAGGCGTATGTATGAATCGATAGACCCTTTGCTGGAATATGATAAGGATGCATCCTGGCTTACAATAGGCGATGGCCGGTATGGTTTGGATGCAAGTTATATCAAGCAAAAGGGGGGCCATGTGCTTGCCACAGATATATCTGATTCACTCCTTAAGAAAGCAAAAGATGCAGGGCATATAGATCATTGCCAAAAGGCAAATGCTGAAAAATTGCCTTTTGATGACAATGATTATGATTTCGTGCTTTGTAAGGAGTCCTATCACCATTTTCCCAGACCAATGATCGCATTATATGAAATGCTCAGAGTTTCAAGAAAAGCTGTGGTGCTTATCGAGCCGTCAGATGAGTATGCCGTGGAGACAATTCGTGAAACATCGTTTATGTGTATTAAGAATTTAGTGAAATTACTTTTAGGCAAACAAGTGGCAAAGCATCATTTCGAAACGGTGGGTAATTATATTTATGGAATATCAAAAAGAGAGCTAGAAAAAGCAGCGTTGGGGCTCAACCTTAAAACGCTGGCTTTTAAAGGCATGAATGATTGCTATGTAGAGGGCGTAGAAAAAGAAACCGCGCATTCAGACAGTAATCTTTTTAGGCGTATAAAACGAGAAATTGCATTTCATGATCTTCTGGCAAAGCTTGGACTCAAAAGAAGCGGATTACTCGTTGCGATAATATTCAAAGAAACACCTTCTTCTGAATTAACAAAAAGCTTAGAAGCGAAGAAGTACGAAGTAGTCAACCTTCCACCTAATCCCTATGTTTAAAAGCTGCCCGCAATGCTGAGTATCTAATTAATGACTGAGAGCATGCAAACACATCGCCCGCTTGTGACAATAATAACTGTCTGCCTGAATTCCGAGGTGACTCTTGAAAAGACCATTACAAGTGTCTTGAGTCAGACTTATGATAATATCGAGTATCTAATTCTCGATGGCGGTTCTACTGACAGCACGCTTGAAATTATCAGAAAACACGAAAACAGGATCACTAAGTGGATAAGCGAACCGGACGAAGGTATCAGTGACGCATTCAATAAAGGCATCACCTTAGCCAATGGCGAATATATTCAACTTGTCAACTCAGATGACTGGCTTTGTCCCGACCAAATCGAAATTGCGGTCGAAGGCATAGAAAAAACCGGTGTCGACTTTGTTTTCGGCAATCTTGTTTTTTACGATACAGACAACACGATGTTATTCAAACAGGTTGGCGACCCAAATTACCAAAAAAAAATCCACTACAAACTGCCGGCCATGAATCACCCCACTTTATTCACCAGAAGCTCTTCATATGCAAAGAACGGTGTCTACAAAAAATATAAAATGGCCATGGATTACGAATGGTATCTTCGTGCCCATACAAACGGGCTTAAAGGAAGCTATATTGAAAACCTCAACGGCAATATGAGCCTGGGCGGGATATCAGATCTCGATTGCTGCCAGAGCTTTAGAGAGGTTCGCGATATTAGCATTGAATTCGGACAAAGAATTGTTCTTGCTTATGGATACTATTGGCTATGCATGACCAAAACTTTTTTCCGCCATCTGCTTACCCGTATGTTTGGCTATCGTTTAGTACACATCATTAGAAAGATAATTAACCCAAACTACGAAAACTACAATGATTGAACACGCACTCGCCCAAGACTCAGCCTTAATAAGGCTGATCGACCAACTGATAGTCTTCCTTGTATTGTCGGCAATAGCTCTTCTTCCATTCAACGAAGTCGAAACTCTACCGTACATAATCGGGGAACTATCGCCACTTCCAAGTGCGTGGGCACTTCTGATAGCGTGGCCTTTCTTGATCGTATCGCTGCTTGCCAAACACAGATTAACGATCCCGGACACGTTAGTGTTTTATCTACTCGTTGGTTTTTTAGCAATAATCCTTCTTACCGGATTGATTAATTTCAACGAAATAGGAACTAATGCGATCAAAGGCAGACATGGACCGGAAAGATATTTTAAACAGGTACTGGTCTATGTTTTTGGCCTTGCCACATCTGTCGCTCTTTACGACTTTTTCAGATCCAAAAAGCTAAACTTCTTTGAAACCGTTCAGCTTGGGGTTTTGATCTCGCTTTTTTTCATTATACCGTATAGCATTTTCGAATTAGGACGAATTTTTAATTTTGAAATTTGCGACAACATCCTATCCTACATTAACAAAATAATCAGAATTTCACCACATTACAAATTAAGAATAAGGTCAGTTAGCGGCGAAGGCTCCTGGTTCGGCATGTATTTAGCTTTTGCCTGGCCATTTATCATTAACTGGTTCATGCAGGGCAGAAATAAAGTTTGGCTCAAAGTTTTCGTTTTATCTTTCTTAACGGTCATTTTTTATTTTAGTTACTCGCGATTTCTTTATGCAGTAATTCTGTCTGAAACCGCCCTCTTCTTAGTCTTTATAGCCTTATTTAAAGGCATAAAAAAGTGCCCACCCAGAAGGCTGCTATTGTTTTGCGTTACACTTTCTATTTCTTTGCTTTGTACACACTCAATGGATACCCACAAGTATGCGATTTCTCCAAAAAAAAATGCCGATTCTGGAAAAGATGTGTTGCGATCATTTACATCAAAAAACCAATACCACCTTTCTAACATAGGCCGACTTGGTTGCTGGAAAGCCGGCTTTAATGTTGGGGTGAACAACCCGGTCTTTGGTATAGGGCTCGGTCAATTTTGTTTTCATATGAAAGACAATATTCCAGAGTGGGCCTTAGAATCCGATGAAATTAAATACTGGGCCAACGATATCCCCGGAACAAATCTTGCGCCGACTCACAACTTGTATTCCAGGCTCTTTGCAGAAACAGGATTGGTAGGACTTGCACTATGGGTCTTAGCATGGCTTGTTTTTGTCGTTGACCTGTGGCGGAAACAACTTCTGAATTTTTCTCATGAAATAAACACGCTCCTGCTTGCAGGCCTTGGATGCATCCTAATAGGATTTAACACTGACACATTTAGAATCATGGAAGTTTGGATATTATTGGCCTGCTATTATTCCATACAAAGCAGCAGCAATAATGCAATTGAGTGTCAACCTCACAAACCAAAGACATCTTCAACATGACCGATAAACATATTGAAATTGTTTCTAATATGAGTTTGCAATGAAAGATAAGTATGCGTTAATACTTCGCGGTTTTGATTGGGACCTCACTCCTGATGTCCGCCGCACAGTTGATGCTCTAGGTGCTGTAAACTACAAATCAATTGTACTTTGCTGGGACAAGTCGGGCAAAAAACCGAAGCATGAAACCCCGGACGGCTTTGAGGTATTTCGTTTTTGCAGAAGAATACCCCCCCGCAGCCCCATGGTTTTTCTTTGGTGGCCAATCTGGTGGATTTGGATTCTCCGGCATTTATTCCAAAGAAGATATGCGATAGTTCATGCAATGGATTTCGACACATTGGTTCCGGTTGCTATTGGCAAAGTATTATTTTCATTTAAGCTTGTGTTTGACTGTCGTGATTCATTTGGAATGGTAGTAGAAAATATGGCCTGGCCGATACCGGCTATTGCTAAGTTTTTAGAGAAGACTTTTGTCAAAGCCGCTGACGCTATTCTCCTGACTCAAGGAGATCTACAATATTGTGCTGAGTATTTTGGTGAACGGCTAACACAAAACAAAATTGTTACACAAGTAGTCAACAGTCCTGTAGTCGAACATTCTGATGATTTTCGAACACCAAAGGCGAACCCTTTAGTAATAAATCTTAGTGGGCATATTTCACCTTTGAGAGGCGCCAATTTGATTTATAATTCATTTAACGGGCTCAAAGATGTGTGTTTTAATATTGCAGGTGACATTAGATCTCGTGAGACACGCGAAATGTTAACATCCATGACTAATTCAAGCTTTTTTGGTCTGGTTGCTTATGACCGTGCCTTGGATTTAATGGATCAGTGCAGCCTCGTCTGGCTGCACTATGATGTATCCCTGCGATGCGTTAGAGTTTCAAGCACAAATAAAATGTTTGAAGCTATGATGCTTGGCAAACCATATCTGACATCAGAGGGAACATGGATGGCAGAACTGGCAAATAAATATCAGATAGGCTGGGCTGCCCCCTATGGTGATGTGGATGCACTCACAAAGCTATTTAAGATGCTAAATGAAAACCCTTCATTGCTTGCAGAATTCGGAGAACGTGGCAGAAAACTTTTTAATGACAACTTCAGATGGTCGATCCAAAGACAAAACCATATTTGTCTCTACGAACATATTTTGGGCCTGAGAAATAACGACACTCCCCGAAAGCATGAAGGATGGTCACACTTTATTGGAAAAACACTGGATGTGTAATTCAAAAGCTCACATGAAAGTTAGTATAGTAACATCGGTATTAAATGCTTGCGATACTGTCGAAGATTGCATCTTGAGCGTAGCCGGGCAGGACCATAATAATATCGAGCATATTGTGATTGATGGCGGATCAACAGATGGAACTGTTGATGTTATAAAAAAACATAAACAGAATATTGACCATATTATCAGTGAACCGGACAAAGGCATATATGACGCAATGAATAAAGGGATTGCTTTAGCAACGGGTGATATCATTGCAATACTTAATTCCGACGACTATTACGCTCACGATTCAGTAGTCAGCAAGATGGCGGAGTTAATTGAAAACGAAATGTTAGACGCAGCCTATGCAGATCTCGACTATGTTAAGGCAGAACATCCGGATCAGGTTGTTCGCCGCTGGAAATCGGGCGAATATACAAAAGGAGCCTTTAGAAGGGGTTGGGTACCGCCCCATCCGACATTTTTTTGTCGAAAAGATATTTTTCAAAAATACGGGGGCTATCTGGATTCATTTGAAATTGCGGCAGATTTTGAATTAATGTTGCGATTTATGGAAAGATACAATATAAAAATGGGGTATCTGCCAGAAGTAATAGTGAAAATGCGAACAGGTGGAATGGCAAACAATCTTCACGGCATAATCAACGGCAACATGGAGATATTGAAAGCTTTTCAAATAAATCAAATCTCTGTATCGCCTTTGTTTTTTTGCATTAAACCTGTTGCAAAGCTTAGGCAACTTTTCAATATATCACCAAAAACAACAAAAACTAACGGGTAAAATCAAAAATGCTTATTCAATTTATTTTATTTCTAACAGACATGGTACTGATTAACCTTGTCTTCCTGCTTTCCTTCTTTGTCAGGTACGGCTTACCACTCCCTGAAGGCAACTTCGCCGCATTCAAAGAGAATTTTCCTTTTCTGGCATTTATGTATATGCTTTCATTTGCGCTGACCAGAGTTTTTAAAAACAGGTTTAGTTCGCATTGGGAAGTCGTCAAAAGAATATCGCAAGGAATGTTTTTCGGCACGCTTTTTGGATTTATGCTTGTGTACATTTTTCGCCTAAAATGGGCAACATTCCCATCGAGTATCTTTGCAATATCCCTACCTCTTGGCATCTTACTGATATCTGCCTGCAACATCCTCATCCTCAGAACAACAGGATGCATAAAGAAAAAGGTTATCATTGTCGGGGAAGAAAAAGAGGACAATACTATTTGGAACCGTGCACTCGTAAAAAAGATAAAAATAGATAACATAGAAGATATCTTAATGCACCAAGATGCCGACGAAATAGTTTTGTGCGAAAAGATACATAACGACTGCCAGATGAATTTCCTTTTGTTTTTGCTTGCAAAATCTAAGATCAAGGTGGTTTTTAGCCCCTCTTTATACGCCGACATCCTTTCAGGGAATTTAACAGAGAAAAACTCTATTGATTTTCTTGTAACATTTCTTGGGAGAAAAACCGAATGTGAAGAATGCCTTATAAGAGCACTTGACATCGCTGTTTCTCTTGCCATTTTTATAATTGGTCTTCCGGTAATGGTTCTCATTATGATATTCATAAAAACCACTTCACACGGCCCGGTTTTTTACCTTCAGAAAAGAGCGGGCAAGGACGGGAAACTTTTCACGCTTGTTAAGTTCAGAACAATGGTAGATGGAGCAGAAACGCATACAGGGCCTGTGCTGGCAAGTGAAAAAGACATGAGAGTTACAAAGATCGGAAAGTTCCTGCGGCAAACCAGACTGGATGAACTACCGCAAATTTTCAATGTAATTAAGGGCCAAATGAGCATGGTAGGCCCAAGGCCCGAAAGGCCTCACTTTGTGAAATTACATAAAGCATTACGAGGCATCAGACTGGCTGTAAAACCGGGACTTACGGGCTTTGCCCAGATAAGAAGTCTATATGACCTTCACCCCAAACACAAACTTAAATACGACTATCTTTATATTCAACGCAGATCGGTTTTGTTGAATCTCTATATCCTGATAAAAACAATCCCTGTAGTGCTATCCAAAAAAGGCCAATAGCCCTGCACATGCTTTTATCATATCCGCTTGTATATAGTGATCCGTTTCCTCTCGGCTTTCGGATCCACCCAACCGGAATATTCCTCACGCATATTTCCAGCTTTTTCATTCGGTATCTCTTCCCCCTTCTCAGAAATCTCGACCAAGTATAGCTCTGGCGGCAAATTAGATTTGTCCAAAACACGCAAGTTCTTGCGTTCGGCATAAAAACCCACCCGGCTGTCAATGAAAAAAACCGTTGCATCTTTGGGGGAATTCTCCTTTAACCACTCCGTAGCAGCAATATAACCTTCCTTGTCCGAACCAAGAGGTCTAAGCAGTTTGGGAACGCCTATCATTATCCCCAAAACTAAAAGAGCGACGAATAACTTACCCGATCCATCTTTCACAAATGATGCATTCTTGAACACATTACTACTTAGCCACTTAACCAATACTTCCAATCCACCTGGAATAAAAAACACTAATATTACAGCAAGCGGCAAACTGTGCCTTCTGCTTATGTACTCATAATTGTAATGCAACAGAAGCATAGCTATTATATAGAAAGCAATAACGCAGGCCGGCAGAAAAAACTTGAAACGGGCTTTTTTCCTTTTAAAATAATTGTAAACGCCTATCAACGCCGGCAACGTAAAAAAATACATGAGATTCTCATTTACTCTTTCAAATAGCTTGCCTGTGCCCTTTACAATATTTCCGAATGAACGCGAGTTAATGTATGGAGCTTCTTTTTCTTCTATTAATCCCTCACGCTGTTTGCCTTGCTTTGCCATAATAAGGTTCTTAACTTTGGCAGGCAATATACCACCGCGGGCTTTCATATAAGGTATCGCAGGAATGCAACAGCTCGCTATCAGCACTACGATAGCCAACGTTGTTCTGAGTCTGCTTTTTGCATCTTCTGGTTTTATCAATTGGACTAAAAGCCAGATCGAAACATATATAATAATTTGTGCACACTCCGGCCGTATAATAAACCCCAACCCGCCAATCAAGCCTGCCGCACTATAAAACCAAACCCTCTTTAACTTGACTGCCAAAATAAAAAACAGCAATCCTGCAAAAAGAAATAACAAATGCGGCCATACACGCAACACATCACTGCCCATTTGTGCCGGATAAGGCAAAAATACAAGTACAAGCATCGCTAGGAAGCCCTTTTTGCTTCCGACTAAAAATTTGCCCACGAAGTAAAGGACCGCAAGGGCCGCAAGCCTGGACAACAAACTGACAGACTGGGCGCAATATACCCACCTTTGCAGGGAATCGCTTTTGATAAAAAATGATGTTAATTTACGAGAAAATGATATTAAAAATGGATAGCCCGGCGGATGAGCTTTTATGATTTTGATCGGGTTACTTGCAAATTGCTGAGCTCGTTCAATATAAAACACGCCATCTTTAGATATCACTACAGTGGTCGCTATAAGATAGATGCCGATAGCCAAAGCAATGCCCAGAATGATTGCTATTTTTTTTAAGTCACTTTTTTCAAATAGTTTGGGAACGTCTGATGTGTCCATGGATACTCCTGAACAAAATAGCTCGTAACGACTGAATTATACCTGTTTTTGTCAAACAGTAAAGGCTTTGATGTACATCTCATCACCCGTCTTTGCTTTTCAAAAGAATCAGATTGGGGGTTATCAGCTTAGAATGGGCTAAATTAGGCACAAATCGCGGGATATGGATATGGACATTTTAAATAAATCGTGGTATATATAATTTCACATCGACAGGGTAGTCGAAAGCAGAATGCTGGCAAATTAACATGATAACTAAGAACAAACAAATTGATAGGTTTACAAATACCCATGTTTCAGGATGGAAGCTGAAAATAAACGAAAGGTTTCCTGCTGATATCTCTGGCAAATTACATGATAAATACGTGCTTGACAATGTGCGCGGGCCTTTCGAAGAGATCGCTGCGTCTGAATTCGCACGGACATATAAATGTTCCGTTGGTTTTGCAGGCAGATCGGAAACTATATACATCAAGCATTATTTAAACCGCTCATGGAAAGATATCGTCAAACGCCTGTTCAGAAAGGGAAGAGCACAAAGAACCTTCGAGGCGTCGTTAATGCTGCAAAACAATTCGTTCAACGCAACGCAGATCGTCGCTCTAGGCAAACTCGGCATAAGCCCTGTAACATTGAAAAGCGTTCTGATCACACGCGAAGTAAAAGACGCCAAAGCCATCTTTGAACTGCTCGACGAATTCTGGGATCCGTCCGGCAATGACCTGTTACAAAGACACGAACTTATCGAGGCATTAGGAACAACTATCGGCAAAATGCACTCAAAGGGAATATCACACGGTGACCTGCGTATGGGAAATGTTCTGGCAAAACAAACCGACAGCCAATGGCAGTTCTTTTTCCTGGACAATGAACGAACCGTCAAATACAAAACCATCCCCGACAGGCTCATCATCAAGAATCTTGTGCAGGTAAATATGTTTCGAAGAAATATCGACGACAGTGACAGGGAAAGATTCATTAAGGCATATTTCGCGGAATTCCAGATAAGCGAAGACAAAAAACGAACACTGCTGGCAAAAGTATCGTCCAAAACAAACAAACGGCTCGAAGGCAAATTATCTAAGGCTATTTAGTTCCCGATACCACCGAGAATTTCCAATCCATAAGAATGTCCTTTTTCTGGATTTTCATGTTGTATGCCTTCTGCACAGAACTATCACAGTTAAAGTGCATCTGCCTTATTATATCAGTATTCCTAAACGGCAAACCCGAGTTGTCAAGCCAGTTATTTAGGCTCATATCTTTCATTATTATCGAGCGTGAAGTTATATCGTTGAAGCCTTGCTTGACAAGAAGGTTTACCATGTCATCCAGCAGGAATGTATGGCGATCCTCTTTGAATCTAAACATGTCTTTGTAAAACCCAACCGTATGCATGTCCGGCGGATTGCCTTCGCAAAGCACGAACTTCGCGCCGGGTTTCAGAACACGATAAATCTCGCTTGTAGCCTTTTCAAGATCGTTTGCATGATGAAACACCATACGAGCAGTAACCAGATCGAACATGTCCTGCCCGAAAGCGCCAAGGTCTTCCATCTCGCTGATCGAAAGACTGAAATCATAAGATGGATTGATCTTGCTTATCATACTTTTGTTTATGTCGACACCATGATACTCAGCGTCCGGACACCGGCTGTTAAGAGCCATAAGAACTTTACCTGTGCCGGTACCAACGTCTAAAACCTTAAAATCTTTCTGAACATCGGCGACATTTACCATCGCAGACAATAATTCATCTCGGCTAACCCAATCCAGACCATTGTAAACTTCGGATCTTATATCCCAATCGGTTTTCTTTTTGATTAGACGGCGAACAAATTTGGTATCGATGATCGCCCTTTGGTAATCTTCAGGCGTATCGATCTCGATCCAACCGCGTTCGAGAATAACACTGTGCAGTAGCACCCCAAGATCGGTCATGTCCTGAAGCAGATCGACAAGTGAAGCTTTTTCAAATACCTCAGCTTGACCGAAAGGTTTGCCGATGTAATGCTTTTGAAGCCTGTCATAATTTTTCTTTAATATTTCAGCGCCTCTGCCGGAGCATTTCATCATGCCCACAAACTGACCCTGCGTTTCGAGTTCTTCGTTAGACTGTTTGCCTATTTGACAAATACGGTTTTCAGAATCGAAGAACACCATCTCCAATTCTTCTAAGGCAACCTTGTCACGCTGGCTAACCGATTCCTTCCAGTTAACCATCACACCTAAAGCAATATCATGTGTCGATTCAATAAGACGTCGGACGACTTGCTCTTCGTACAATATATCGGAGTAGAGAACAAGCACGTCATTGTTTAGCTGCTCTCTCGCACAGAGAAGCGAGGCAAGCATATTTGTCTCTGCATAATCGGAATTGTCATAATAGTTCAATCCCGGAACATCTATCTTATCGGCTTCATAGCCGCGTACAACGGTAATGTCCTCAATACCGCACGCATAAAGCGTGTTTATTTGTATCTCAAGCAGGCTGTTTTCCTCAATGCTAACCAGGCATTTTGGCTTGTTCTTGCAAATATCGCCCAAACGTGAACCTTCACCCGCTGCTAGAATTATTGCCTTCATATTCATCCTTGCCACATTATATGTTAATTATTGACTAGGTTAGACTATCTTATTACTATATTCAACGATGATTTTCCACTATTTATTACCAATTCTTTACAGGTATTAAGTAAATTGCAGGTATTAGGCGGGAAAAATGAAAAATATCGAATACATGGGATCATTTTGCTGACATGATTAAAATAATTTTTAGAAATCTTAAAAAAATATTCGTCGGATGGTGCATCTGTGTGCCGCTGGCATGTATAGTGCCAAAGAAGAAAAATCTTGTCCTTTTCATGGGCAGGGTACAGGGCCGCTTCATCGGAAATTTGAAATATCTCTATCTGTACACCCAGAGGCTAAAGGACGATTCGACAGAATGCTATTTTTTCACAGAACGAAAAGAGGTCTATAACGATTTAAAAGCCAATGGCCTGCCCGCCATACTTCACCCTACGCCATTATCGATATTCATGCTTTTGCGGGCGAATGTCATCATCGCAAGCAGCACCGCATGGATAAAAAAATCAAAGTATCACCTTTTATATCGTTCCAAAAAAGTGCAGATATTCCATGGATTGGCTCTAAAAAAAGTTGAATTGGGAATACCTCGAAAAGCTGCATATCAAAAATCACCAAAAGGAAAACTCGATAATGGAATAAGAGGGAGGTTCCCTGTTTATGACCTGCTCTTTTCAACATCGGAGTTCTTTACTGATAACTTATTTGCCGATTCTTTCAGATCAAAAGAAATAGTAACCGCAGGATATCCGAGAAACGACCTTTTCTTCGACAATTATAACGATGATTTCAATATGATCGGCTGTGACCGCGAATCAAACGAAAAAATTGAATCCCTTAAAAAAGACGGGCGAAAGATAATCATGTATGCCCCGACTTTTAGAGATACTACCGGCGATGCTATTTCAGACGGCGTTATTGACTTAAGACAGCTCTCGGAATTCGCAACAGAGCACAAGCTCGTATTCGTCTTTAAGTTCCACCTGTCAACAAAACTCAAATCAGAGATCGAGACCTACGAAAACATCATCTTCTATGACAACTCCGCCGATATTCAACCGCTAATGCAGATTACCGATATTCTCATCTCCGATTATTCATCTGTATATACCGATTTCCTCTTGCTTGATCGTCCGACGATTTTTTTTCCTTATGATTACGAGAAATATATTAACAAAGACAGGGAACTTGCATTTGATTACGACTGGATTACTTCCGGACCGAAATGTTTTACGCAGCAGCAACTTCAGCAGGAAATAGTTAAAATCGTTGTCGAACAAAATGACGACTATTGTGACAAAAGAAAAGAAATATGCAAACTCGCATTTCAATACCACGACGGAAAGTCTTCCGAGCGAACATGGAACTGCCTTAAAGACAGATTTTTAGACAAATAATCAAATCAAATATGCAAACCCGCTATTTCCTGGCAATTACGACCCATGTCTTCAACTTCTTATCGAATCCATCTGCCAAATAATAATTATCAACAAAATACAGCTGTTTGCCCAACACCTTGATCTTCCTAAGAAGCTTGCAGGCATAGTGCTTGAAATTCTTTTTGTAGGCTTGGCTGTAACACTGAAAATCAGAAAAACATTTCCCAATAAGCTCTTGTAGCGATATCTGGTCAAAATAATGCAGGTGGTGCGGGTTATCCGTTTTTTGCTCATCCCTTGGCCCATTGGGTACAGAAAGGACCAAAATACCCCCGGGCTCAAGATGATCATAAAGGTTTTTTAGAAAAATATCGGGGCTCTCAACATGTTCCATTGTTTCAAAACTGGTAATAACACCGAAATCATGTTCGACGGGCCACTGTTGACAGCCGTCAATATTCAGAAATTGGATATTGTCATTACTAAAATATTTTTTGGCCCAGTCGACCGCATCAGATGAAATATCTATACCGATAACGCTTTTGGCGGTTTGAGACAAAAAATTGCTTCCATATCCAACCCCGCACGCTATATCGCATACGTTCTTGCCTTCAACATATTTCTTTGCAAAATTATATCTTGCTACATGCGATGTTGCCAGCGACCTCGCCTGCGCGATCGTCTCGGGCCAAAGACGTACACCTTTGCCGCTCTCGCTCTTTTGATCGTTATTAATGTCTTGATCCATAATACTCAGTTTCAATATATCCGTAATTTAAACACTGAATATAAAGGATAACACGCATTTAAACAATATATTTCTTGCCATACAGGTACGACTAATATATATTTTAAAAAATTGTTAGTATACTTTAAAATATATATAGAGAATAAAACTATGAATATCATAACCAGCTCGGACAGTAATTTTTATCATTGCCTAAAGGGCCTTGCCTCCAGCGTGAGAAAACACTACGGCAAGCAAGTGATCGTTTATGACGTAGGTTTGACAGAGGCTCAAAGGGAAGAGATCGATGCCAAGGCATTCTCAATAGACATCGACGTTGATTTTAGGGGCTACGCCAAGTTCCTAAAGCATGAAACCATCGAAACATCTGCAATTAAGACAACGCATAAGCCCTTCTGTGTTAAGCACTATTTCGATAATTTCGACGAGCCGATGCTCTATGTCGATGCCGACTGCTATTTTACCGAAAAAGTTGAAGAGTCCGGTTTCGATCTCGGAGTTACACTAAGGCGGAAAAATCGAATTGACCTGACAAACCCGTGGATAGGGATACTTAATGCAGGCGTGATCTTCTTTAATACAAGATCCGATGAGTTTCTCGACACATGGACAAAAGCGTGTCTAAATGACAATACCACGGACCAAAAAGAGCTTAGCGAGATATTAAGCGAAACGATCGATTGGAAAGAATACAACAAAATCTACGATTGGCACGGCCTGAAAGTCAAAGTCTTTAATGCCGTACAGTACAATGACGTGCGGCTTAAAGGCGGCAAGATTCTTCACTTCAAAGGAAGACGACACGAAAAGGAAATTTACGAACAACTCATCGAGGCACACGAGCATGGCGAGAATGCATACGAGTTGTTTAATCAACTCACCGACAGAAAAACTAAGCCATGGTATAGATCGTTACTCAACATCTTTGGAAAATGATGCTTAGTAACGTATGGTCACGCTTCTTTATCTCGATTCAGACAAGATCTGCATACTGAATATGAGTACCAAAATAATGATTTCAGATTAGGATATCTTGTCAAGGATTCGCCAAAAAGTTTTTGGCCTGTCATCCACATATCTTCACACAAGGCATGCCGTCCGGCACGATAGGCCTCTTTACCGATCCTTTTCCTTGCAAGACGACTGGCAATAACTTTGTCTCCGCCTTTTTTATAATAAAAGTTCTTTACAACTTCATATTCGGTATAACGGTTAGCAAAAGTTTGCGCAGATAAATTATCAGGATGGCGCCGGCGTTTGAACATCGGTCTGTTGATAGCTGTGAACTCGCAGTCCAGCGATAAACGCAACCATAGATCGTAATCAGAGCAAACTGGCAATGACTCATCGAATCCATTTGCGCTTTCAAGTTTGTCTTTGGGAAACAACGATCCACAAGTGTGAACCAGGATGTTCTCAAATAACTGCTCTGTAATATTTCCGCTATATAGCTTCTTTCTCTTTCGGTGCTGAGGTTTGCCGTCGCTATCTATTGCTGTGTACGGACCATAAATAATCGTATTTTTTGCGTCATTCGGAATAGCATTAACCATCATTTCTATAGAATCCGGAAAGAGCATGTCATCAGAGTCAAGAAAAGAAATGTATTCGCCCTCTGCCATCCCGATCAATACATTTCTGGCTGCTGCATCGCCCTTGTTTTCCTGCCATGCATATTTTAAAGGCCAGCCGGACTCTACCAACATCTCGCCGGTACCGTCAGTGGAGCCGTCATCAAGCACAACAACTTCAAGATTGCCGTATGTCTGGGCGTAAACGCTTTCAAGAGTTTGCTTGAGATATTCTTTTCGATTGTAAGTGGGGATGCATATCGATACTTTAGGCCTTCGCTTACTCATACAGTTAGTAACAATCTCTACAAACCGCCGCCCAAGATATTCAATGTCAAAATTTTTAACATAATCGAGATTCGCATTGCCCATCTTGTCTCGTAACTGCTTGTCCTCGATCAAAAAACAAAGCCTGTCGACCCATTCTTCGATAGTATGTGCAAAGCACCCAGTAATACCAGGCTGTACAAAATCCTCATTTACTCCTACCGGTGAAACGAGGACAGGCAAGCCCGCAGCTGCATATTGTAAAATTTTAAAACCACATTTGCCCCGGGTAAAACGATCGTCAGGCGTAGGGGCAAGCCCAATATCGCTGTTTATTAAATCATTATTCTGAGTCTCTTCTGACCAGGCGATCCTCTCAACTTCCATACTATCTAGGTCGATGAATTTGTCACAGATTATTCTTAAAACAACATTTTTGAATCGCTTACCTATTTGTTCCAGTGCAGGCTTGATACTCTCCAGATAAGGCAAAGTGCTTTCGCTGCCTATCCAGACGAGGCGAATCCTGTCATCCTTAAAAGGTCTCAACAAAGCACGATCCGGCTTGGTATCAAGTCCAGTCGGGAGTATTTTTACATTTGGATTAAATGGCAACGCATGTTCTGCAAGATAAGAATTGCCGGCAATTATCATATCGGCAAATTTAACGGTTCTACGAAACAGCCTATAGTGAGATGTCCGGTTGTTTTCCGGATGCAAGGCGCTGTACATAACAGCATCGTCAAAATCATAGATTGTTTTCTTGCTGTATTTGCGCAAACATTTTGCATCAAAAAAATTCAAACACTTCTTATGCAAAAACACCGCATCGAAATCCGCCGCTTTTTTGAATAACTCGCGACGACCCGAGTTGCCCGATGGCAGTTGTCTGATTTCGCAAGATATCCCACTGGACTCCAGTGCCCCAATATAAACCTGAATCCTTTGCCGAAAACTGGCTCGTTTCAAATTATTTGATATTATCAATAAATCCAATTTCGCCCTCTGTTTCATGTGCTTGAGAAATGCTACAACTTAATCGACGAATACACAATAAAATATTGATTAAAAATATGAATAAATGTATGCTAGCGTACCGAACACAAGGATTAATGCCGCCTTTAACGGCGGAAAAACGCCATATTATTAATAACAATGTTAGCAGAGATCGAACGTGAACAAAGATAAAATTGTGATCGCAAGGATTTGGCCCCGTTACGAGGGATACGTCTCTTCTCGCGCATCTATCATATTTGGCATGGACAACCAAAAATACGATAAGAAAATCATCTTTTTGATGAAAAACAGCGACAAACCGTGTCTTTTCGAGCAAAAAGGGATTGATACCTTTTATCTTTCGACAAATCGACGATTTCGTGTGTTTAATTTAAAGATCATATGGAAGCTCATTAAAATTTTCAAAAGTCAAAAAATCGATATTCTGCAATGTCACGGGCACCTGGCGGTAGTCTATGGCACCATTGCAGCAAAACTGGCAAAGGTACCCGTGGTCCTCTCACACGTACCAGGCCTAAACAGAAGCAAAAGAACAAGGCGAAAAGTCGTCAACAAGATCATATTCAAATGGATCGATAAAATACTTACCACCGGAAACGCTGTCAGAGAGGACGTTATCGAAAGCAACTGGAACCTACCGCCGGAAAAGGTCTTTTCGATAGGAAATTCCATTGATACAGAAAACTTTGAAAACGTCACTTCCGATAAACAAAAAACCAGGCAGAACATAGGGGTAGATCAAAATAGCTTTGTTTTTGGAACAGTTGGGCGCCTTGCTCCAACAAAAAATCTACCCTGTTTAATAAATGCCTTTGCCAAAGCAAAACAAACTCTCAACTCAGCAACTCTTTTGATCGTCGGGCAAGGCCGTCTGGAAGAAAAACTTAAAGAACTGGCCAGAGAAAAAAACTGCTTAGACTCCATCCGTTTTCTTGGACAAAGAGACGACATACCTGAACTGTTAAGGGCAATGGATACTTTCGTAATGACATCTGTTGCTGAGGGAATGCCTAGATCTATGCTCGAAGCAATGGTTTCCGAGGTCCCATGTATTGCAACAAATGTAGGAGGAGTGCCCGAAATATTAAATGACGGAGAGTATGGTTCCATAGTACCGTCAGATGACGCCGAGGCACTTGCAAAGGCGATGATAAACGCAACCAAAATGACGCCGCAGAACACCCTGCAATTGACGCAAAAAGCAAAAGCACATGTCCTGAACAACTACAAACACCAAAAGATGATCCAAACGCTTGACAAACTGTATTACGAGCAGCTAAAAAAAGCATGGAGTTATCCAAAATACTTGAAATATGGCATTGAACTGAAAATATCAGATGACAAAAATTTACCCATAAAACAGTTAGCTGTCCAATATAACCCGGACAGATTCGATCAATATAAACTATTTCATAAAGGACCGCCGCAAGCAGTCCTTGACATGGAATATTCGCCCCATTGCAGGCTCGTAAGGGCGTACCAGAAAGACAGAAAAAAGATATTTTCAAAAATAATAACTTTCGATTACTATAAAATGCAGCGACGGTTCGGAAAGAACCATAAGTCCGCAATGTCGAAAGTTGAAAGACTGCTGAGCTTATTCGATTCTATCAAAAAAGACGGCTTCAACACAAAAATAATTGTTGTCAAAAAACCGATCGTTGCAAATGAGTTTAATCGTGGATATGAAATTTATACAGGACATCATAGAGTCGCTTGTTGCATAGTACTGGGAATCGATACAATACCTTGCGAAATCGCGGATGTAATAGAAAAATACACAAATTGAGGAAACAATGGAAATAGATAACAGAGAATGTAAATCATGTGTGAAATATGAGTCTTGCAAAACGGAGGTCTCCCTTAGGAAATGCCAACGAACTCTTGAAGAACTGTACTATTCCGGCATCAAAGATATGGACATTTTAGAGATAGGCTGCGGAAACAGCAAAAAGGGAGGTTTCATAAAAAACATTGTCGAGAAGAATAATTGCAGGTGGTCAGGCATAGATATTATTGAATCGGATATAACCACCCATGTTTGCGGCGTAGAAAAGATGCCTTTCGAAGACGAATCGTTTGACTGGGTGCTCGGTAGCCAGACATTGGAGCACTGGAACAAACCAAAAAAGGCTTTGAAGGAAGTCAAAAGGGTGCTAAGGCCAAACGGAAAAGTTTCGCTAACTGCACCGATCCATCTCCATGGCGAGAAGATGTTCGTAAGGGGAGATTTCCAGGCAATTTTTAACCTGATACAAAAATCAGGATTCAACATTGAAAAGTTTGAAACATGGCGGAAAAACTATGACGACTTGGAACCTGCCGCTCCTACCGACTATGCAAAAAAGAAACTCAAAAAAGCAGGAATCACAGACGCCACCGGAATGACAAATTACATCATACATTGCATAATATCAAAGGCAGACACAGAAAACACAAACGGCTTTTGGAAAAATCTTTTCAAGGAAAAACCAATAGTAGATATGTTGCAGGACCGCCTTGGCTGTGAAAAAGGTAAAACAATGCTCGTCGTAGGGGCTGGCGGAACCCTTCGTGAAAATGCCGACGCGATCAAAAAGTTTATCCAAAAAGAAAACGCCGTAACGATAGGTATAAACAAAATGACAGAATTTTGCACTCCGGACTATCACCTATGGACAAACAAGCAAAGATGGAATGATTTCGGCGACTGCATTAGTAATAGTTCCACGTTGTTGTTTGGCACAGGGCTTTCCGAAAAACTTATTCGCAAACACTACAATGGTGACTACATCAGGGTCGACTATTCACACAGCCTGAAACAAGCCGAAGCCGAAAACAAGGTCGATTACAAGGATGGCAGGATTTATGGAAACTTCAGAACAGCCGGCTGCCTTGCCATAATGATCGCACACCTGTTTAAAGCAGAAAATATATATATTGTTGGCATGGATGGATTCACTCTCCATGGAAGAAATGATGTCGAAAAAGGCTCGCAAAACCAGCATTGTTATGGAAAAGGATATACAGACGACGCAACATGGGAAGAATGTGTCAAAAAAGACGAGATAGTCTACGATAACCTAAATGCCCTTGACGAATACGGAGTCAAATTTAAAATTATAACACCAACTAAATTCCAGAAGTTTCATGATCCCCAGATACTACAGATTGATGATTCGGACTTATAGAAAAACATGAATAAACCATGATTTAATTTTCAAAGAAA
>SDBV01003851.1_pt1 | contig 21821 bp, 11 predicted proteins | sample 2277081 | NCBI WGS metagenome assembly SDBV01 (sample SAMN10402039, study PRJNA504765) | marine sediment metagenome | isolation source: marine sediment core GS10_PC15, 223 cmbsf | place: Arctic Ocean: Southern Knipovich Ridge | collected 2010 | reverse complement strand
TGCCGCCGCCGATGAGGCCACAGAGCGGCTCGCCAAACAGGAAGCCATGGCGGAGCTGTTGGCCGACTCATAAAGCGGCAACCATTGATCGCACCGCCTCAACCATCGGTAATTCCCTTCGCTTCCCGCTGCCGGTACAATATCGGCATGTCGGCCTCCAGGGGACAACGCGACTCGGGCGACGCCGGCGGGCGACGATTTGCCACCACCCGATGGAGTCTGGTGGCGGCTGCCGCCGGCCGATCCGCATCACCCCAATCGAGTCGCGCCCTGGCCACTTTGTGCGAGGGCTACTGGTTTCCACTTTACGCCTTTGTGCGGCGCGAGGGCTACTCGGCCCATGACGCCCAGGACCTGACCCAGGAGTTCTTCGCCCGGCTGCTGGACAAGAATTATCTCGCCGACGCCGATCGCCGACGCGGCAGGTTCCGCTCGTTTCTGTTGGCGTCGCTTAAGCATTTCTTGAGCAAACAGCGAGACCGGGCTCGGGCCCAAAAACGTGGCGGCGGACGGGCTCCGCTGTCTTTGGATTTCGCCTCCGCCGAAAGCCGCTACCACCTGGAGCCGGCCGGCGAACTGACGGCAGAACGTTTGTACGATCGGCGTTGGGCGCTGACCGTGCTGGAGCAGGTCCTCGGCCAACTGCGGAATGAATCGGCCGCCGCGGGCAAGCTCCCGTTGTTCGACCGATTGAAGCAATACCTTACCGCCCGGGCGGACTCTCGTCCCTACGCCCAAGTCGCCGACGAGTTGGCGATGACCGAAGGGGCCGTCAAGGTGGCGGTCCATCGGCTCCGGCGCCGTTACCGCGAGCTGCTGAAACAGGAAATCGCCCAGACGGTTACCGGTCCGGAGGAACTCGACGACGAACTGCGGCACTTGTTCGCCGCCGTAGGCTCGCCTCGGCGGTGATTCTCCTGTAACCTTTCGGACGATTTGCGTCAGTAAGCCGAGTAGGTCAGGGCTTGCCCTGACAGCTTCGGGATTCTGATTTCGTCAGGGCAAGCCCTGACCTACTCACTTTTGTAACCTTTCGGACGATTCGCGTCAGTAGGTGGTGGAAACCATTTGCTCAAAAGGAGAATTCCCCATGGCCGAAAGACCGCCTTGTCCGCAGTGTGGGGGGGAGATGCCCGCCGACACTCCCGAGGGACTGTGCCCGCAGTGCCTTCTCAAGGCGGCAGTGGAAAGCCGGGGCGGGTCGCAGGCCGACTCGGAACCGGCCCCCACCACACCGCCGGGTGGACGCTTTGTGCCGCCGGAGCCGGCGGAGTTGGACGCGCACTTCCCGCAGTTGGAAATCCTCGAGCTGTTGGGCGTTGGCGGCATGGGGGCGGTCTACAAGGCCCGGCAGCCGGGCCTGGATCGGCTGGTGGCCCTGAAAATCCTCCCGCCGGAAGTGGGCCGGGACCCCGCCTTCGCCGAACGTTTTGCCCGTGAGGCCCGGGCCTTGGCCAAACTCAGCCATCCGAACATCGTGGCGGTCCACGACTCGGGCCAAGCCAATGGGTATTATTATTTCGTGATGGAGTTCGTCGAAGGGGCCAACCTCCGGCAGATGATCCAGGGTGGCCAACTGAAACCCGAAGAGGCCCTGGCCATTGTCCCGCAGATCTGCGAGGCCCTGCAGTTTGCCCACGACGAGGGAGTTGTCCACCGCGACATCAAGCCGGAGAACATCCTGGTGGACACCAAAGGCCGGGTCAAAATCGCCGACTTCGGCCTGGCCAAGCTGTTGGGGAAGGCGCAGGCCGACTTCACCTTGACCGGCACCCAACAGGTGATGGGCACCCCGCACTACATGGCCCCCGAGCAGATGGAAAAGCCGCTCGAGGTCGATCACCGGGCCGACATCTACTCCCTCGGCGTAGTCTTCTACGAGATGCTCACCGGCGAACTGCCCATCGGCCGCTTCGCCCCGCCGTCGAAAAAAGTCGAAGTGGATGTGCGCTTGGACGAAGTCGTGCTACGGGCGTTGGAGAACGAGCCTGAGCGGCGGTATCAGCAAGTCAGCGAGGTGAAGACCGATGTAGAGACGATCAGTCGCGGCCCAACGCCATCGGAATCCCCGGTCGCCGGTGCTAAGTCACAAGCCGAACAGCTCGAACAGTTGGTGCTAACGTATTTGCCGGATAAGAAGATCGCCGCGATAAAAGTCTATCGAGAAAAGACGGGAGTGGGACTCAAGGAGGCTAAAGACGCCGTGGAGAGAATTGGCCTGCAACATGGCCTGCCCATAACGATCATGCCGGACCTCGGTCCGGGCTCATGGTGGGGTGTTCTCGCTGAGTTGGCAATCCTGTCTGCACTCCTGGTAGGCTTTGCCCCGTTGGTCCTTGGCCCGTGGCTTCTTGGAAGACTGGACCTCAACCCGATTATCAGTGGGACTCTCCTGGTTCTCTGCGTCGGCGTCATCGCCATCGAGGCGTGGAGGCATCGAGGCACAAGACGCGGTCGTGTAGGAATCTGGATCGTGGGATCCTTCCTGCTGTTTCTGGTTGGCTTCCCGGCGCTTGACTTCCTCGCTGATCCGGAACCTGGCTTGAACTGGCTTTACCGCGTGACTGGCGTCACCCCCGGACGGCACGACGTGGTGCTTTTTCAAGGATTGTTCATGGCCCTGATCTTCGGGACCCTTGCGTGGTTAATCTGCTTGGAACGGAAGCAACGGAAGCTCCGGGCCCAGCGGCCGAACCAACAGCCGAGCGAAGGGAAGACCGACGTGGAGTCGACCGCGCGCGGCGGCCCGTCGTCACCACCGGGAGAGAGTGCGCCGGCAAAAGCCGGCGACGCGCCAATGAGGGATGCCGGCTCGCCGCCGACGCCGCGCTTCTCCCGCAAGGCCATCTGGGGGGCCGTCTGGGCGGCGTTTTTCTTTGTGGCGCTTCTGCCGTCCGTCTTCGTGACGCGGGGTGGCTCGACGTACGGACCGGAATCGCCGTCATCATCGTCATCGTCATCGTTCCAGAGCAGGCCGGAACCTGTCGCCGAGCCGGCCGACGATGGTCCGCAGTGGTGGCAATGGCTGCTGATGTTCACGCTGCTGCCGCTGGGGGCAACGGCTCCCTTCGGCACCACGATTCTGGGCGCTGTTTCCCTAAGCGAGATCCGCCATTCGCGCGGCCGGCTGATCGGGCTGCCGCTGGCACTGGCGGACTTGCTGCTGTTCCCGCTGCTGCTGTTGGACGCCCTGATCTGTTTCGCCTGCTACTATCCCGTGGCGTCCAATCGGTTCATCGACGAGTTTGTGCCTATCGCGATCATCGTGGGCGTGCTGATCTGTGTGGTCGTCGATTCCCTGATCGTCTTCTGGGCCTGGCGGCGGGTGGCGAGAAATCCGGAAGCGGACGACGATCGGCAGTCCCCTGCTGCCAAGGACGCTTTGGAAGAGGGCCCCGCAGAGAAGGCACGGCGGCAGGTCAAGTGGTCCGCGCGTGGGCTGTTGACGGCAGGGATCTTCAACTGGATAGCTGCGATCATGTTGATGGTGGGAATCTGGATCGAACCGTCCGAGATATTCCATTTGTATCCACTCGACTTGCAGGTTACCGCAGTGATTGGTGAGGTGGGCATTCTTGCCGCGGGACTGCTGATCGGCGGTTTTATGGTCGTGGCCGCACTGAGCATGGGGCGGCTTCAGTCCTACCGCCTCGTCGTGGCGGGGATCGTTCTGGGGATGATCGTACCGCCGGGCTGCCTGATTGGCCTACCCGCCGGCATTTGGGCCTTGGCGGTGCTGTCCCGCCAGGAAGTCAAGGATGTCTTCAAGGGCGCCCGCCCGCTCGACTGGAGGCTGAAGGGCACGCTGAATGTCTTGATTTGGACGATACTCGTGTGCTTGGTGGCCATTGCGTTTCACTTCGGTCTCTGGCCGTGCGACCACTACGCGCCGGCCAGCTACAGCGCCACCGACGCGGCCCAGCTTCGGCCGCAATCGGGGGCCTACGAGCATATTGTTGCGATAGCCTCCGGCAAAGGAAGAACGTACGGCGAACGAAGGAAACGAAGGTATTTCATTCGCGCAGCCCCGGAGTTGCTGCCGCGGCCGCGGCAGCAACTCACGTTGACGCTGTACAGCAAGCCGGATCTCGGCCAGATCGAGATCGACCGGGAAACGTTCGGCTACCGCTACTGGGACCGGGAAGGCAGCGAGGTGGCGGCCGATTCGGGGCTGAGCGAGGACGTGTTGCTCCAGTGGATCAGCTCCACCGGTGTTGATGCCGGCGACCGCGAATGGGCGCCCGTGGCGACTACTCTGCTCCACTTCGTCCAGCGCGAGGCTGAAGGCGAGCCTCAACTTTCCAGGAACGCACGCGTCCGATTTGTGCCACGCTCCAAATCCTACGTCATTGTACCGTGGGACCTCACCAAAGAGCAACTCACACTTGTCCTGCGTCGTGATCCCCCCCAGCCGTTTGCTTCCGGGAAAGTCGAGATTGCGCTGGAGACCCTCGGTTACCGCTATCGAGATCGCGAAGGCCGCGAGGTCAGCAGCGATTCCGGGCTCAGCGAAGAGGTGCTACTGGAGTGGCTGAAGTCGGCCGGGGTCGATACCGACAGTCCGGCGGTCCGGCCCGAGGCGGCCAATCTACTCGAGGTTGCCAAGGGAGCGCGCGGACAGAAGCTCCTGGAATTGGCCAGCCCGGTCGCATTTACGGCGAGTTCACCTCCCAGTCCGTACGGTCGTGGCCGCGATCCCGAAGTCACGGTCGATCCGTGGGTTGTACCCGCCGTCTGCGCGTTTTGGGCGATCCTCTGGCTGGGTGGCAGCGGGTTCTGGGTGGTTCGTCTCCGACGGAAATCGAAACCCACCTTGTAACCTTTCGGGCGATCTGGCTCAGCGAAGTGGAAGAAGAAGTAGGTTATGCTTCAGCATAACGCACCTTGTGGTACCGATATGCTGAAGCATAACCTACGTGGCTATCGCAAGTTCGCGCCGCGGCAATCAGCAGGATCGCAAGAGTCAGAGCCCCGGCGTTGCCGCCGGAGAGACGTCGTCCGTTTCGCATGAGAGATTCTTCCGAGAGATTCCAGGTTTGCCTCTTGTGGATTGACTCCGCCCGGCGCCGGGCTTCAGTCTTCACTCTTGAGGATGGCCGCCACCCAATGTCCGGCGGCCGGCGCTTGGATGGTCGCGATTCGACCGCCGCGGATCGTTTCGCGCTTGCTCCACTGGCCGGCATGGATGTCGATCCAGCGGATCTCGAAGGTTCCCGAGGCCTTGCTCAGGTCAAGCCCCACAGTGCCAGTGGCAGCGGGAGACGCTGTGCCGCTACAGAAATACAGGGCGTATGCCTGCCCCGGCCGGGCGGCCAGATAGGCTTCGTTTTTCGATCGATTGCTCAGCAGCCTGTTGGCGGGTTCGACGTCCCAGAGCTTGATCAGCGACTCCAGCATCCTGGCGGCGCGGATCGATGCGGCCGCAGGCTTCGACAGCCCGAGGCCCGAGTCGGGGCGATGGAACCGGGCCGAGGCCGCCCCGCCGATGACGTGGCGCCACCATCGCTCGACGGCGTCCCGGTGGTTGCCGAATCGCCCGCCGTCGGCGCCGTAGGTCTTCACGGTATTCAGCGGCCGCGGCTTGTTGGCGACGTGAGCCAGGACCCACTGGAAGTTGTCCCAATGGACTTGCCCCATTTTCTGGTTGTTCTGCGAGACGTCGGCGAAGTCGTACCGCTCGGGATGGTCGAGGGTGCGGCGGTGCTCTTGGGCCTTCAGATCCCAGGCGTCCCACATCTCGGTCACGCAGACCCGTTTTCCAGCTTCCTTGGCACGTCGGCGGATGTACCCTGCCCAGTAAGCGCCCCAAGCCTCTTCGCCGGAAGTTTCGTTGTCCATGCAGTACAGGACATGGCCGTATGGAAGCGAGTAACCCAGCAGCTTGTCGACGAACCGCTGCTGATAGGGCAGCAGGACCTGGTTGTTTCTTTGTCCGGGCGTGGTGAAGAAGAACGGCTGGCGGTTGCGGCCGGGATGGTCCGGATAGTGCTCGACGAAGCCCGACTCTTTATAGGTGTAGTTGACGTTGTTTTTTGGGTTGTAGGGGTGCGGCTCCCAGTGGTCGCGTGTATGGTCGAATCGATCCCAGATCTCGATCTGCACGATGACGTCGCGCTGACCGGTCCACCGGAGCATGTTCTCGAATCGTCGCCAGTACTCGGGGTTCCATTGGTCCAGATCGAACTTGCCGCCGGCTGTCCGCTTAAACGGATAGAGTTCAAAACCCTTGTCCTGGCGGTCGCTCATCGTGTTGCGGATATAGTTGGCCCCGACTCGGGCCATCTCGTCGAGGTGTTTTTCAAGATCGGGGATCTGGAAGAGGCTGTCGTCTTTGCTCCCGCCCAACAGCAGCACCGGCCGGCCCTTGTACTGCCAGTAACGGGGATCCTTCGGCCACGGCTGGATCCGGTCGGCGTCCGTGGCGGCCCCGTGTTCCCCAAAAGCCAGGGCACAGGTCAACGCCGCCAGAAGAATCGACGACGATATAGCCGTCACGGTGAGAAATCGGAACGCGTTCTTGTTCATGGTGTCCCGCCTCGCAAAAAAGGTTGCTGAAAAGGCAAATGTCAACGGACTCGAGCATGACCCTCGGCTGCCATTCTAGCGTTCGGTCCGGCCAATGTCACGGTAGGTCGTTGAATCGGCGGCAAGACGGCCCGGTGTGCAGCAGCACCTTTTCCAGGTTGACCGGCATTCCCTCGGAGCCCAAGGCACTGAGAGATCTACGTTGCAGATTCGGTCCCGCACGACAATAATGGGGTGAGGGTGTGCGACGCGCAAGACCGCAGCGCATCTTGCCGGGGCCATGGCCGGGAACTTCCCAGGATGCAAAAGTATGAAAAAACGTTTGACAGGTGGACCTGGACTTACTGACGCCACAGCCGGTCTTCTTTGGCTGATGGTTCTCTTGCTGGCAATCGGGTGTTCCGGGGACGAGCGGCCGGCTTCTTCGCCGTCCGGTCGACAGGTGCAAGACGAGCACGCGGGCGACGCCGTAGCAAGCAGAGATGAGATGCTCGACGATTCGGCCGTTACGCCGCCCCAGGGGCCGGAGAGTCCAATGCTCGAAGTGCCCGACCCTGCTGCGGTGAAGTCGCAGCAGCCACTTGCGCAGCGAAACCCGTCTTCGCTGGAAGCTGCGCTGGCCGCCTTGAAGGTCCCCCCGGACTGGTTCGATTCCGTTGAAATCCACTACCACACCAACCATCCCTGGAAGGACGCGCGACTGGAGATCCGCCGCCTGCTGGCCGCTGCTTCCGGGCAGCAGCGCGGGCAGTCGAGCAGGGAGGCGATGAAACTCACCTACCTCTATCACCGCAAGAACGACATCGGCGACGGCCACGAATACCCGATGTACATGTTCCTGGGAGGGGAATACGCGTGGGCAACGAGAGCCTACATTGATTTCACCAAGCAGTTGCTGGCCAATCCCGACTCGGGGGACCACATTCATGCGTTTCTGTGCCTGGCTTCCTGCTATGCACATTTCGACGAGTTCGACAAGGCGCTGGACACGCTGAACACGGCGCTGCGGCGGCTTCCCAAACCACCCTGGCGAATTGCCCGGCAGGCCGACATTCACGACAGTTTCGGTGACCTCTACGCAAAGATGGACCAAGCAGACCAGGCCCGGCAGCACTATGCGGAAGCCGCTGGCCTGTATCCCACTTCCAACCAGCCGTACGGCGGTCACCTGCTGAAGCGCCGGGCGGCCAAGGTCCAAAGCAAGCTGGATTTGCTCGACTACAAGTCGCTGGCGACGGCCACGCTCCGCGACGGGACGTATCGAGTGAAAACGCTGGGCTACTCCGGCGACAAGGACGTCGAGGTGACGGTAATCATCCGGGCGGGCCGAATCGGCGACGTCCAAATCGACCACGCCGAGAAGATCGAACTCGGCGCAACGAGAATCATTCCTCAACGCATCATCGACAAGCAGAGCCTTCAGGTCGACGCGATCACGGGAGCCACGGTCACCTGTGATGCGATCCTCGAGGGCGCATTCCGGGCACTGAAACAAGCCGGCCTCGAGTGAAGCCATGTCGCCCGTCCCCCGCCGCATGAATATCTTTTTCCCGCCGTTGCCATCCGGCGACAAGACGGGCTGGCGCCGCTGGGCCGACGCGATTCTGCGGCGGCTCGGCCCGACGTGGCGGGCTTCCCCCGTGCGCCGCTGCCTTCAAGCAGTATCGTTGGGGCTGTTCCTCCACCTGTTCTTCTACGTTTCCTGGCCCTATGACGAAGAATTCACGTCCGCGCTGCTTTCCGACAAGGAGTGGATCCCGGTCGAACTGTTTCTGTGGATGGATCCGCTGGTGGGGCCGTCGACGTCGATTGCGGCCCGGGCCGTCAACGTCGCCTTGATCGGCGCGGCAGTTGTCCTGGCATTGTCCGTTCTGGTGCCCCGGGGGTTCTGCGGATACGTCTGCCCGCTGGGAACGCTGATCGACCTGTTCGACTGGCTGATCGGAAGGAAAAAAGGGAAGAGGAGGGAAAAAGGAAAGAAGCAAGAAACGCTCAGAAGAGGGGAAAGCCCCATCGGTGCGGGAGAATCGGACCGGCACCTCTTCTGGGGCCTGAAGTACTGCGTCTTGGCTGCCGTGTTGGCAGCCGCCGGGTTCGGCGTGTTGCTCTCGGGGTTTGTCTCCGCGATCCCGGTGGTGACCCGGGGCATGCTCTTTACGTTGGGCACGCTGCAACTCGGGTGGATGCGAAACTGGGGGCAAGTCCGCGAGTTCGGGTTCGCCGATTGGTTTTCGATCGGACTGCTGGCGATCATCCTGCTCTCGGGTGTGTTCCGTCCACGGCTCTGGTGTCGGTACGTCTGTCCCAGCGGGGCAGTGTTTTCGCTTTTCAGCGCGTTCCGATTGACCGATCGCAAGGTGGAAACAACCTGTGTCGGGTGCGGCAAATGCGTTGGGGTGTGCCCCTTCGATGCCATTGCCAAGGACTACAGCACGCGGCCGCTGGAGTGCACCTGGTGCCAGACCTGCGGCGGCGTGTGCCCGGCCGGAGCGATCCAGTTCGTCGGGCGGTTCACCGAGAAAGGGGATCAGGTCCAGCCCTGTTCGGCACGACACTTGCGATGGGTGGCCCGGACACTCTTGCGCAGAGGACTTAGCCATCCGAAGAGACTTTCTTCGCAAGAGTGTCCGGGTGGCGCAGGCACAGGAGGTTCTGCATCGGGGCCGGAACCTCCTGTTGCTGCGCAACCCCGACGCTTTTCCGACACCGCGAGAGAAGCGGCAACGCCGATTGCGGAAAAGCGTCGGGGCCACCCAGGCAACTCCTGTGCCGAACGGGGTTGGAGCGGTCCCCCTGGTTCGCGCCGCGGGTTCCTGCTGGCGACCGTCGCCGGAGCCGCGGCCGCTTATGGCATTCGTAAGAGTTCCTCCGCCGGACAGGGCAGCAACGGACTGCTTCGCCCGCCGGGAAGTCTGCCGGAACCGGAGTTTCTGGACCTCTGCATCCGCTGCGGCCAGTGTTTCCAGGTATGTCCCGGGCCGGTCCTGCACCCGGCCGGATGGGGCGCGCCGCCGGAGGCCCTCTGGACGCCCGTGGCCGTGCCGACCCATGCCGGATGCCATCCAGACTGCAACTTCTGCACGCAAGTCTGCCCGACCGGTGCCATCCGGCCGCTTTCGGTGCCACAGAAGCGGAAGACGTCGATGGGGCTGGCCGTGATCGATCGCCAGATCTGCCTGCCTCATGCGGGTCGTCAGGACTGCCGGCTGTGCGTCGACGAATGCAACGCGGCCGGCTATCGGGCGATCGAATTGCGACGGATCAAACTGCCGCTGGCCGAGGTTCCCGAAGGCGTCTTCTCCGAAGTCGAGTTGGAACAGATGGGGCACATCGACGCCCCGTTCGTCGACCCGGAAGCTTGCGTAGGATGTGGTTTGTGCGAATATCGCTGCCATGCGGCGCTGGTCAAACAAGAGAAGCTGATCGATCACAGCGCCGTGCGCATGGTTGCCGAGAACGCGGACCGATAAGCTCGTCAAACGAATTCCGTTACACCCGGCCGGATCGCAGCGCGGCCAGCAACGCATCTTGTTCGATTTGATGGGTATCGCTCCGCGGACCCCCGCGGGGCTTCCCAGGGATGGGCTCAGTAATGATACCTTGGTTCAGATATCCGGCAATCGAAACGGTTTTCGCATCGGCCGCTGCAGCCACGCATTGGCTTCGTCGTCATCGGGAAAGACCTCCTTGACGGGATCCCAGCGAAGCCTGCGCCCTACCCACCGGGCGATGTTGCCCAAATGGCAGACGACGGTCGAGCGATGGCCGATTTCCACGTCGGCGGCCGGCCGCTGGCGCAACTTGATGCAGTCGATCCAGTTCTGCAAGTGACTTACTTGCCGATCGGCCTCGGCCGCCTTCAGCGCCTGCTGGACGATTTCCGGCGGATCCGAGCTAACGGTCCCGCTGTCGATCGAGATCTTTCCCTTCTCGCCGAGGAACATTCCACCCAAGGGGCCGCCGGCCAGCTTCAGCGTCACGCCGCCGGCATAACGCAACGTGACTTCATGTCCCCGGCTTCCGTGAGCGTCGCCGCGACGGCGGTCTTCGGCAGCGTGGTAGGTAAGCGGGTCGAGCCGTCCTCCCTCGGCCCAGACCTCCACCGGTGTGGTCTGATCCATGCCCAGGGCCCACTGGATCAGATCCAGCCCATGGGCGCCGGTGCCGGTCATCTCGCCACCGGAGTACGGTTTCAGCGAAATCCAGCCCGGCCTGGAGCGCTGCACGTAGATGTCCTGGTGGAACGGGACCGGCTGGGTCTGACCGCACCAGGCGTCCCAGTTCAGTCCCTCGGGGACCGGCTGGCCGGGAAACTCGCACTGCCAGGGGCTGGGGTAGTTCGGACCCAGCACCGTATGCACTTGGCCAATTGCCCCGCTGCGGACCAGGCGGCAGCCGATGCGGTGGGCTCGGGAGGAGCGTCGTTGGGTGCCGACCTGGAAGATGCGTTTGTGTTTTCGTGCCGCCTCGACCATGGCGCGGCCTTCGCGGACGGTCAACCCCAGGGGTTTCTCGCAGTAGACGTCCTTGCCGGCCTGGCAGGCGTGGATACTCGGCAGTGCGTGCCAGTGGTCGGGCGTGGCCACCACCACGGCGTCGACGTCCTTTCGCTGAAGCAACTTGCGATAGTCGGTCTGGGCCGGGCATTTCCCTCGATCGGCCGCCGCCTGGGCGCGATGCGGGTCGACGTCGCAGACGGCCACGATGCGGCCGCCCGGCGGCAGGCCCATCAAGGCGCTGCCGCGGCGCCCGACGCCGATATAGCCGACACCGATCCGCTCGTTTGGCCCGGGCCGTTCGGTTTCGACGAGTGGCCCAGCGGCCAACAGCCCGGTTGGAATCAGGTACGGTGCGGCGATGCCGCCGGTCGCGTTGCGAAGGAAATCACGACGGGTCAGTTTTCGAGGCATCGGCGGTTCCTCCCTGATCTGTCAGAAAGCGGAGCTTACCAGCGCCTCCACCATATCGCCTGCCTTGTGCGGAATCAAGCATCTGCGGTGGATTTCTGTTTTAGCTTCTTTTTCTTGCTGCCGGCCTCTCTTCTCGGTAAGCTGGAACCCCGGCGGGCCGTCGAAAGCAACCTTTCACCTTCGCTGCGCCGGGAGCGATCCATGACCTACAGCACCAAACTCGCCGTGTTCCTCTCGGTGATGCTTGCAGCAGAGGGGGCGCGGCCTTCGGAGGAATTCGAGATCGTACTCAACGGCGGACGGATCGTCGACGGAACCGGCGGGCCCTGGTACGTGGCCGACCTCGGAATTCGTGACGGCAAGATCGCCAGGATCGGCCGCATCGAGGCGGAAAGCGCGCAACGATCCATCGACGTGACCGGGCTCGTCGTGGCGCCGGGTTTCGTGGACATGATGGGGCAGACGGCCACTCCGATGCTCGAGAAGCCGGAGGCAGCGGTCAATCTGCTCACGCAAGGGATTACCACGATCAACGCCGGCGAAGGAGAATCGGCCGCGCCGCTGGAGGCGAAGGCCGGGCGATCCGCCGGTTGGCAGACCATGGCCGAGTACTTTCAGCTACTCGAACTCAAAGGGCTGCCGGTCAACGTGGTGCAGACGGTCGGCCACACGCAGGTGCGGCGGTTGGTGCTGGGCGAGATGGATCGTCAGCCTACCGACGAAGAGTTGGATCGGATGAAGGCTCTGGTACGCGAGGGCATGCAGGCCGGTGCCATCGGCGTTTCCACGGCGCTGATCTACCCGCCCGCGACCTATGCCACAACCGACGAGATTGCCGCGCTGGCGGGCGTCGCCGGCGAGTACGGCGGGCGTTACTTCACCCATGTCCGCAACGAAGGGGACAAGCTGCTCGAAGCCATTGACGAGGCTTTGATGATCGGGCGCCGGGCCGAAGTGCCCGTGCACGTCTTTCATCTCAAGGCCGCCGGACGCGGCAACTGGCCCAAGATGCAGCAGGCAATTGCCAGGATCGAGGCGGCCCGCGCGGCGGGTCAACAGGTGACGGCCGACATGTATCCTTACATCAACAACGGACTGGGCATCGGGTCGTTCATTCACCCCAGGCACTTCGCTGAAGGCCGCGATCGCCTGCTCGAGCGGCTGGACGACCCGAAGCTCCGCGCGGAGATTCGCCGGGAGATAGAGAACCGTGCCGGCTGGGAGAACTGGTACCATCACGTCGGCAGCGACTTCAACAAAGTGATCATCGGGCGGATCGACGACAAGCGTTACGCCGGGCTTGCGGGTCGAAGCCTGGCGGCGATTGCCGAGGCCAACAGCGAAGACCCCTGGGATACGTTCTTCCATCTCGTCCGCGGCGGCGCGTTCGCGCTTCCGGAGACGATGACCGATGCCAACAAGATCCGGCTGATGAAACAGCCGTTTATCTCCTTCTGCACCGACGTCGGCCCCCTGGGCGGCTCGCGGATTGCCTCACATCCCCGCGGCTGCGGGTCCTTTCCTCGGCTGCTCTCGCACTACGTGCGCAACCTGGGTGTGCTGTCGCTGGAGCGGGCCGTGGCTCAAGCCAGCGCCGTGGCAGCCAACCACGTGATGGTCTACGACCGGGGCCGGATCGCCGAAGGTCTGGCAGCCGACCTGATTGTCTTCGACTACGAGAAGCTTGCCGATCGGGCCACGTTTGCCGAACCCCATCGGCTCTCCGAAGGAATGACGTTCGTGCTGGTGGACGGCCAGTTGGTGCTCGACGACGGCAAGTATACGGGGCTACGGCCCGGGCGAGTGCTGCGCGGCCCGGGCTATCGGCACCAGAGCGCGCCGGCCGTGGTGAGCACCGGCAAGGCGGATTCCCGTATGGCTAGCTTCGACCGGATGATCCGCCAGTTCATGCAACAGCATCGCGTACCGGGCGTTGCGCTGGCGGTCACCGACCACGGCCGGCTGGTCTACGCGCGCGGCCATGGGTACGCCGACATTGCCGGAAAGCAGCAGGTTAAGCCCACGAGCCTTTTTCGCATCGCGAGCATTTCCAAGCCGATCACCGCGGTGGCCGTGCTGCAACTGGTCCAGCGGAATGAATTGAGCCTGGACGACAAGGTGTTCGACATCCTGACGCAGAAGCCGCACCTGGCCCACGGGAGTCTGCCGGACAAACGTCAGGCCGCGATTACGATCCGGCACCTGCTGCAGCATCGCGGCGGCTGGGACCGGGACAAGTCGTTCGACCCCATGTTCCAGTCGGTCCGGTTCGCCGAGAAACTGGGCGTCCAGCCGCCTGCCGGACCGGACGACGTGATCCGCTGCATGCGCGGCGAGCGTCTCGACTTCGATCCCGGTGGGCGGTATGCCTACTCGAACTACGGGTATTGCCTGCTGGGCCGGGTGATCGAGGAGGTCACGGACGAGAGCTACGCGGACTACGTGAAGAAGCACGTCCTTGCGCCGCTGGGAATCCGCTCGATGCGAATCGGCAAGACACGGCTCGAAGGGCGCGGGCAAAACGAGGTCCGCTACTACGACCCCGGCCGAGGTCCGTCGGTGTTTGCGGAGGATCTTGATCAGCAGGTCGCTCAACCGTACGGGGCGTGGCATCTCGAAGCGATGGATTCGCACGGCGGCTGGCTCGCTTCGGTAGTCGACCTGGCGCGATTCGCCTGCGCCTTCGATTCTCCCCGGCGGTGCAAGATCCTCAATCGCGAGAGTATCCAGCAGATGTTTGCCCCTCCGCCCGACCTGGCAGGACACGACGGCGACGGCAAGCCGACGCCGGTTTACTACTCGTGCGGCTGGTCCAACCGACTCGTCGGCAGCGGAAAGTTCAATCGCTGGCACACCGGATCGCTACCGGGTACGGCGACCCTTCTCGTGCGACGGCACGACGGGCGGAACTGGGCCGTGCTGCTCAACGCCCGAGTGAGTCCTCACACACCACACCTGGGCCGGGCCTTGGACAGCCTAGTGCACAAGGCGGCCAATGAGGTGAAAGACTGGCCGGATCACGACCTGTTTGACAAGTTTCGGTAGCCGGTCATGCCCGGGGAAGGCCACTACATGTTCACCTAGGATCCCCCTGGCAGAAGGCGAAGGAGTCGGGGAGAAAGCTCTTTCTTCAACAACGAGACCATCTCCTGGGGACTGTATCCCAACGCCAGCATCAGGCCAATCAGCGCACCTGCACTCTTGCCAATCACGTAGGATGGAGACACGAGTCGGGCGAGGACGTCTAACACGCCAAGGCAGGTCACGGCTCTTGCCGCACCGCCGTTGAGAACCAGGGCAACGGTAGGTTTACTCACAGGTAGTTGTACTAGAGTAGCTTCGGGGCAGACGGGAGAGGGTATACTTCCAACGGTCTTCCTCGCTACCCTAGCCTTCGAGTGCTCTTTGCCGGTCGCAGTAATCATGCCTTGCCTCCCTGGTCACGCGCTAGTTGAGTGCTGCATGTTGGTGAAGGAGCGGGGCAGAGCCGCCGAGCAAGCAGCAGGGTGCGATCATCGTCAGCGAAGTACCTGGCAGGGGAACTGCGGAATTGTGTTTCGAAGCGTGCCTTGACGTCGTGGACATGCCCGGTCTCCGTCGAGGTGTAAGCCGACCTCAGGTGGGCGTTCAGGAAGTCCAAGCCAAGCGTTTTGCCGCACTCGTCTTTCAACTCCGACCAACCGTCGCTGAACAGGGCCAGCAAGTCCCCCTTTTCAATCGAATCGGTCTGACACTTGATCGCATCTCGGTTGATTCCCAAAGGAAGGTTGATGCCGTCTTGAAGCCTCCGGACCCGTCCCTGATGGTCTACCACCGTTGGGGCGAGATGCCCGGCGTTGAAGTAGTCGGTGTGGCCTGTCTCGGGGTCGATCGCCAAACAGATCATGGTCACGAACGAGTCTTCTTCCGAGTAGTCACACAGGTACTCGTTGAGCTTGTCTGCCAGTTCCGGAAAAACGAGGCCAGTCTTCAGGTGGCTGTGAATCATGGCGTGCAGGCGCAGTGAGGCCAACGCCCCCAGAAGACCGTGGCCGGCGACGTCGGCGAGCACCGCCAGCGTCCGGCCGTCTCGCGTCGGCACGATATCCACGTAATCACCACCGATCCATTCAATCGGGTCGTACCCGATCGCCAGGTCGAGACCGTTGATCTGACCGTCCGGCGGGATACACAGCCGCTGCAACTGGCCTGCTCGGGAGAGCCGGGATTCGATGAATTCAGGATTCAGCGGTGAGCCGTCAATGCTACAGATCATGGTTAGTACCGTGTCCTTGAGAGTCCCTCGATCCTGCGCCCACGCCACTACGGACCGCGACCGCTCGCACGGATTTCAGTATCCGTTTGCAAGATCGCGAGTGCCGTCTGTCCGGAATACCGGTGACGCAAAACGTGGCCCAGGCGCAGCAAGAGGGTGTCTCAGTAATAAGGAGACTGGGGCTCCGTCACTCTCAGCCGTCAACCATTTCACATCCACTTTCCGAGGGAATCTGGCCGGTCCTGGCCCTGCGGACGCGCTGCCGTGTCCGCTCACATGTCCCGACCGGATCGGGGGGTATTTCTTTGAGTTTTTTTGGGGGGCCGCGATTCATCTTACAAGGTCCTAAAAGACATCTGTGCCGAAAGCGTGCGCTGAAACCTGAGAATTCCTCTGCCGTCGTCGAACTGTGGCGGCAGAAGATGCTTGCCGCGTCCCGCTTTCGGACGGTATGATGGTTGAGATCTTACGCAGTAACCGATCGGTCACCGCAGTGGGCATGTGCGTATGGCTGCCGACCGCTTTGAGCAAGAACTTATTGTCAACATGTCTTCCGCGTCGATGCGAACCTGGAATGGGACCGTGCCGGGAAAGAAAGTCGCATCGTCCACGATCAGGCTGAGCTGGGTCGCATCGATGGCCCCGGCCAGGCTCGTTTGGATGCCACCGAAGTTGCCGAACAGTGCATTGTTTCCGGCGTCGATCGCCGGGCTGATGGCCAAGTCGTCAATTAGCAGCGCATGGGTCTCGGTGGGACCGCCGTTGTTTTCGAGAGTACCGATCACCGGATCCAAGAGTGACGCTACTGTACCGTAGAGGGCACCGGTTCCATCAAGACCGGTCGAGCCATCGATCGCACCGATGAGGTTGTAGGAGCTGGCGACATCGAATGCTCCATAGACGTCGTCCGGTCGCGTGTCCCCCTCGGGCGGCCCGAAATTGCCGGCCACCAGCGTATTGTAAAGGGTGGGATTCCCCGAGAGGCTGTAAATACCTCCACCGGCTATCCCGGCCGAGTTGTCGGAAATGGTGGTGTTGATCAGCGTCACCGTTGCAGCGCCAGATTCATTGTAGATCCCGCCGCCCCTGTCTGACGCTTCATTACCCGGCTGTTCCTCGACCTCGTTACTCGAGATAGTCGTGTTGACGATCGTCAGCGCACCGCGGTTGGCGATGGCTCCACCTGCCCCGCCGGAGTTTGCGGAGAGCGTCGCGTCGGTGATCCGCCCCTACTACTATCGTCGTTAAAGTTGTCGGAGACCGTAGTGTTGGTGAGTGTCAAACTGCCACTTGCGTTGTAGATCCCGCCGCCACTCATAGCGGCACCGTTACCCGAGATCGTGGTGCCCTCGAGCGTCAGAGTGCCTGCGTTATAGATTCCCCCCCTCTCTCGACGGAGTAGTTGTTCAAGACTCTAGTTTCGCGAAGCGTCAACGTACCGCCGTTGTAGATCCCGGCGCCCACGATGCCCGACAACAGACCACCATTGTCGGAGACCACAGTGCGGATGAGCGTTAGTGTCCCCTGGTTGTAGATGCCGCCTCCTTCTTCTTCTCCGGCACCGCCCCGATTGCCGCCGGTTATGTTCAGGTCGCTTATCGTGGCGGCCACACCTTCGGGAATGCGGAATACGCGGCTGTTGCCCGCCGCGTCTACCGTCACCGAGCCCGCGGCCGGGCCCTGGATGTCGACGTTGCTGTCGATTTCGAGCTGCCCCAGGGCCGCATCGAGCGTGATGGTGGCCCCGGCGAGGTCGCCTCGGAACTCGATAATATCGTCTCCGGGGTGGATCGCGGCCAAGAGCAGCGCCTCGCGGAGGCTGATATCACCCAGGGTGTAGTTGCCGTCGTCTTCGTCGTCCGCCGTAGTGCCGATGCTCGAACCACTAAGCTCCCGAAAGCCGAAGTCGGCCACATGGTCCTCACCGGCGGCAAGCGTGACCGGCAACGGATTCATGCCCCAGGTAGGCACGAAATCGCTCAGCGGTACCGTACTGTAATCGACCTCCACCCAATAATCGCCCGGGTCCAGCGCAGCAAACAGGTAATGCCCCCCGCCGGCCGTCACCTGGGGGTCGCCCACCGGCGGGTCATCGCCGCCGGGTTCGAACACGCCGTCACCGTCGTCGAGGTACAGCGCCAAGCTCACCCCGTCGATCCCCGACTCCCCGTCCTGCGCGCCGTCGGCGTTGTCGTCATTCCAAATCGTTCCGAAAACCTCGGACGGATCGAGTTCATACGCGCCGATGTCGACAAGGTAAACGCCGCCGCCATCGTCGTCGTGGGCGTCAAAGCGCCCGACGCCGCGCTGGTCCTGTGTCAGGCCCGCGTCCTGAGCGTGCTGATTACTGCCGGCGTCGATCGCCGGGCTGTCCGGCAGCAGGGCGTGGGTCAGCGTGGGGCCCCCGTTGTCGGCCAGCGGACCCAGCATGGGGTCTATCGGTGAGGCGACCGTTCCGACCTGATTACCGTTGACCCCGTCGACCAGACCGGTGCTGCCGTCGCCTGCACCGATGAGGTTGTAGGAACTCGCCACGTCAAACCCGCCGAAGACGTCATCGTTGACGCCGTCGCCGTTGCGCGCCACGATGGTGTTGTCGAGCGTGACAATGCCCGACGAGCCGTTCGAAATCCCGCTGCCCGCACTGCCGAATTGTGCCGAGTTTCCGGAGATCGTCGCGTTGGTGATCTCCAGACTGCCGGAGTTGAAGACGCCGCCGCCATCGCCCCAGGTTGAGTTTCCAGAGATCGACCCGTTGGTGAACGTCAGGTCCCCGACGTTCCAGATGCCGCCGCCATCACGAGTGAACGCGGAGTTGTCGGAGATCGTAACGGACTGAAGGGTTGCTGTGCCGATATTGCGGATGCCGCCGCCAGCTTGAGCGCCATTGTTACCCGAGATCGTGGTGTCTTCAAGCGTCAGAGTACCTGCGTTATAGATACCCCCCCCTGAGCTGATGGTGTAGTTGTTCAAGACTCTAGTTTCGCGAAGCGTCAACGTACCGCCGTTGTAGATCCCGGCGCCCATCGTTATACCACCATTATCGGAGACTACAGTGCGGATGAGCGTTAGTGTTCCCTGGTTCTGGATGCCGCTCCCGGCCCAGTCCTCCGGGTCCGGACCGCCCGGGTTGTGGTTACCGCCAGTGACGCTCAGCCCGGCTATCGTGGCCTGTACGCCACTGGCGACGTAGAACACCCGAATGTCCCTTGTACTGCGGCCGGCGTCGACGGTCAACTGGTCGGCACCGAGGCCCTGGATGTCGACGTTGCTGTCGATCACGAGTTGGCCCAGGGCGGGAACCAGGGTGATGGTGCTGCCGCGGAGGCTGTTGTCGAACTGAATCACGTCGTTGCCCGGAGCCCCCGCGGCCAACAACAACACCTCGCGGAGGCTCAGATCGCCGGGGCTGTAGTTGCCGTCGCTCTCGTCGACGTTCGTGGAGACAATCAAGAGACCCTTGACTCCGAAGTCGGGAACGTCCTCGGTAGAGCTGCCGCTGCGATCGACGTCGGCGAGCAAACCGGTCGTCTCCCGCAGAAGCGGGAGGTTCTCACCTGCCGGCAAGTCCGGGTGAAAAGGACCGATGGACAGCAGCCGGCGATCTTCCAGCAACTCGATACGGAGCCGTCGCCAATGAGGGCACCATCGTTGGTCGTGACGGACTTGGTGCGACCTCCACAGAGATCGACGATCACGGCGGTCAACACGTCGGGGGCGCATGTCGTTACCCTACACGTTTTGGTGGTCGCTATCCCAGACAAAGAGGTAGTCCCAGTATATTTGCCGGTACGGTGAGGTGTCAAATTCCTACGGCCTTGCTGACCGGAAATACACCGCCGGGGGGGTGACTCTAACCATCGCGGGAATTGGGTGAATTGGCGGGCAAGACTTGCGGCCGCACTGAACGGGTGCGGGGCAATAATCTCCGACAAGGCTCAGCGACGAGTCCTCGCCACGCGGAAGCCCACGTTGCCGAGACGCTCAAAGACTACGCCCGAACCACGTTTTGCCGACCGCAGCATCACCGGACGATTGCCGAAGGAGCCGCCCCGTAGTACGCGTTGGTGCCTGTCGTTGACTTCTGGTGTATCCTCCGCTCGGGGCTTCAGATAAGTTTGCCGGCGATCGTGGCACCACTCGAAGGCGTTTCCGAGCGTATCGAACAGTCCGAAGTCGTTGGGTTTGAGGCTCCCGACCGGCCAGGTCCGGTCGTGGGCGTTTTCGTGGTACCACGCGTACTTGCCGAGCAACTCTTCCGTTTGGCCGTAGTGTCGACTTGTGGCTGTACCGGCTCGGCACGCATACTCCCATTCCGCTTCGGTCGGCAGGCGATAGCCAGCCTGAGCCAGGCAGTCGGGGTCCAGTTTCATACCTTCCGTGTATTGCCCCTCGGCATTCGGCTCATAGCACCATTGATCTTTGGGGATTCCCTCCTGCTCGCTCAGCCAGTTGCAGTAGGCCACCGCCTGGTACCAGGTCACTCCAATCATCGGGCAGTCCGGCTCCGGGCACCGGCGCATCTGGTCGTGAAAGAAACTGGGATCCATGCGCAAAAACTGCTCTTTGGTGACTTCTGTCGCGGAGATGGCAAAAGAGTGGTCGATCCGCCTGGGGTGCGGTATCTCATCCGGTTCCCGATGGGCGTCATTCTTGGGCGACCCCATCACGAACTCGACCGGCCCGGGGATCACTACCATGGTCTGCCCCTGGCGGTTGACGTACCAGCGACGGTTTCCTTCCACCTTGCCGGTTGCCAAATCCCCGTCCATCTCTTCCAGCTTTTTCTGTTGCTTCCATCGGCGAAACAACCACTGCATCGCACCATGGACGCCAGAGTCCGGGTCGTTTCCGTACCTTTGCACGAATTTGGGAATCAACCGCCGTCGTTCGTCCGAAGCGAATGTGTCAAACTCGCCCAGACACAGAATCAGCGCCTGTCGAACGGACGCTTCCTTTTCCTCATCCAGGCGCTTCAGGATTGCGGTAGGATTGACGCCCAACGGAGCAGTTCGGTGTATGAAGTAGCTCCGTATGCTTGCGTCGGGACTATGCTTCAACAGCGGCCAGACTTTCTGGGATTGGCCCGTACGGAGCAACTCTACGGCCGCATTGGCCCGGCGCTTCGCTGCCAACTCCTTCAATGTCTCGCGATCGTCCCTCCCGGGTGGAAAGCACGACCGATACCAATCATCGTTTGCCTCGATTCCCTGGACCACTTCTTCCAACCGCGGGGCCAAGACGGTCCCGTTACAGACCAGGGCGTCTCGCAGGGCGACGAACGAGGCCGGCTCCCCCTGGAGCATTTGTTGGTAGAGATATTCGACTTGGCTTCCATCCACCGGCAAAAGCGCGAGTCTGGCATTGAGCTTCTCGCGGGAACGGGCCGGGGCTTCTCGGGCAGCTTGCTGCAGTAGCGGATTGGCCCAGCGGCGATAGTCGTCGATCTTCTCAACGATCTTGGATACTTCTGTGATCTCGGCAACAAAGAGCCGTTCAACCAGGATCTCGGCATAGGCCGCCCTGTCAATGAGATGCCTGCGATAGATCAACGCGGCAATGGCCACCGCCGCAAGTACGGCCAGCCGGATGCCCCATCGAACTGCATGATACCTGTCCGCTTTGCGCAGCATCTTGCATTGCGGCTCGGTGCGGTCTTTTCCGCTGGTGAGCAACCGGATATTGAGCCACTCCCAGAGGGAGGGCAAAAGGCGATTCTCAGGCTTGACGTTCCACCACGCCGACCACTCAGCCAAGCGGAGTTCCGCCCGACCACGGCTCGTCTCTTTCTGCTTTCTCGTCAGCCACTGGTGCAGCGCAGGGACAAGGTAGTCATGGGTAAGTTGATAATGTTGCCTGTGCTGCGTACCCTGGTCCGCCACCTCCTCCATCTCCTCAGAGTCCGAGCCTTCCGGGTCGGTCGGTGTGACGAGACGGAGTTCGCTATCGAGGATTCGCACCAGTTGCTCGAAAGCTTCCGGGCGCCGCGAGTATCCGGAAGCCTCCAGTAGCTCGATTCCGTCGCGAAACGCATTCGAGTCTATGGTTCTCGGAAGTTTCCTGAAAAATGCTCCTCGAAGATGTGAACTCTTGCGTGCTTGATGCGTCAAAAAGACGTGAATTACAAACAA
>SDBV01003850.1_pt1 | contig 21823 bp, 14 predicted proteins | sample 2277081 | NCBI WGS metagenome assembly SDBV01 (sample SAMN10402039, study PRJNA504765) | marine sediment metagenome | isolation source: marine sediment core GS10_PC15, 223 cmbsf | place: Arctic Ocean: Southern Knipovich Ridge | collected 2010 | reverse complement strand
GAAAAATCAGGGAAATCACTCACCTCATTATACTGTTTTGGGTATCTCGGATCCTGACAAAATACAAAGTGAAATTGCTGTACTATGTCGACAAAATTTTTCGGTTCAGATTCGGCCCAATTTTAGAGTGCTTACACACGCGGGTAAGAACGTCGTCCTGATATACATCCCTGAAGTAGAAGCACATGAAAAACCAGTGTATATCAAAAGCAAAGAGCTTGAAAAAGGGGCATTTCGGCGCATCGGACCAACCGATCAGCTTTGTACGCGCGAAGATATTGAATACCTCTATCAAGGGCGATTCCAGAAAAAGTATGATGAAACAATTCTGGAAAATACCTCCCTAGAAGACATAGATTCTGATGCTTTGAAAATATATCGACGGATGAGGGAAGAGGTGAATAAGAATGCAGAAGAGTTGAAGTATTCCGATGAGGAACTACTTCAATCTCTCTCCGTTCTTAGACCTTCAAAAGGGATGAAATTCCTAAATGTAGCAGGGTTAGTTCTCTTTGGAAAATCGAGCTCTTTGCGTCGTATTTTTCCAATAGCTACTCGTATAGACTATATCATGATCGAAGGGAGGGATTGGGTTCCTGATCCTGATAGGCGGTATCATTCGATTGAGATAAGAGAGAGTCTTCTGACAGGGATTCCCCGTCTTCTGCAGCAAATCATGACAGACATTCCACAAGCCTTTGCCCTAGATTCTGATGAGATCTTCCGAAAGGATAATCCGATTATTCCAAGAAAAGCGATTCGAGAAGGTGTCTGCAATGCTCTCATGCATAGAGATTATACGATCAATAGTCCCGTCCAAATCAGGAGATATTCAAATAGAATTGAATTTGAAAACGCAGGTTACTCTCTTAAACCCGAAGATCAGTTAGGGTTACCAGGTTCAATTACCAGAAACGACACCATTGCCACAATCTTACACGAAGTAAATCTTGCTGAAACGAAAGGGACTGGCATTAGAGCAATGAGAGATTCCATGCAAGGGGCAAATTTGACCATACCACTGATAGAATCTGACCGATCCTCAAATCAATTTCGACTTACCTTTCTAACCCATCACCTTTTTGACAAAAGAGACATTGGATGGCTCGGGAAATTTAAAAATTGTAGCTCGAATGATGAAGAAGCTCGTGCTCTCATCGTAATACGTGAAATGGGAGTCATTACGAAGGTGGATTTCCGAATCATCAATACAGTAGATACCCTCTCTGCGAGCAATAGCCTGCGCAAACTGCGAGATTTAGGGTTTTTGGAGCAAAAGGGGAGAGGTGCCTCCACCTACTATATTCCTACCAAGAGGATGCTTACTCCTATCGAAGCTCCGGACATAAGCGAGGGAACCCGTCACATAAGCGAAGATGAAATTCTAAAAATCCCCTCAGGCTTAAAGAAAAAATTAAACAAACTAACAGGAATACCCCCATCACCAAGCTTTCCCTTACCTTCAGATGACCTACTTAACATCAGTGGTGAGAGTTCTCCTCTCATCATCTCCTATTTGGGCAGAAAGGGTAAATCATCTGAAAAGGTCGTCTAAGGTGACTTCAGAATGTACCAAATCTTCTGAATACATATTTCTCTTTAGCCCGTAAGTTGTGACCATTGCCAAGAAAATTTGCTTTTTAGTAGGAGTTTTTCTATTAGGATAATTCTGTTCTACAACTTCGATTTTGTTGTTCAATGCGCTAGCATAATTCTTATCAACAAGAAATTGATGATCACTATATTTGATCTCACAAAGAGTAATTACGTTATCATCTCTATCAATCAGAAGATCTATTTGAGCACCTCGTTTTTTTGTTTTTTTGGGGGGATGGTATAACCAACTGCCACTTTTATAGTTTAGGTCTTCTAAATCTAAGTGTTTGATTATTTGGTCAATATGCTTAAAACAGACACTTTCAAAAGCATGTCCTGCCCAGACGGCCTTTTCAGAGGTTTTTATGAGTTTCTGCCACTGGCTTTTTTTTTGTGCATGTGTGCCTGTTCTAATACTTGGATCTATCCACTTTAAGTAGAAGAGCGTGTATTCATCAACAATACGGTAAAAACGATCTCGTATGTTTTTTCCCAGGGGAACAAATAAACGGATAAATTCAGATGCTTCCAATTCAAGCAATCTCTTATTTAATGTTCCGCCGGAAGATAATCCCGTGACTTCTATGATTCTTTCACGTGATAGAGAATTTCCTGCTTTTGCTATTGCTCTTACGATTTGTAGGTTGATTTCTGCTTGCTCAAATAGGGATCTGAATAAATTCGCAAATTCAGAATATAGGATCCCATTTTTCTCGAAACAGAGCTTGTTAATGACTTGGGCGGAGGATTCTCCTCTTTTTGCTTCTTTGAGATAAAAAGGAATCCCGCCTATGGCCATATACAAATCCAATACCTGTCGATGAGTAAGATTAACATTTCGAGCTGCCAAAAATTCCTTAGTCTCTTTAAGACTAAATGGCTCGAGTAAGATTTTTTTTGTCAGACGATTATAAAGGCCCCCTTTTGCATAAATGATATTTTCCAACATCCAAGAAGCAGCAGAGCCGCAGACGACTAATATCAATTTAGGCATTCGGCTCCATTTCAAGTTCCAGTAGTATTCTAAAGCTGGTATTAATCCAGATTTTCTTGAGGCTAGCCAGGGAAGTTCGTCAAGGAAAATAATAACTTTTTTATTTTTTGGAATAGATTCTATCTGTTGACTCAACAGGGCAAATGCCTCCTTCCACGATTCAGAAGGTTTGATGGGAACATCATTAAAAAATGTTTTAGAGATAGCTTGAGCAAAATTTTCGAGTTGTTCATGGAGAGACAGATCTTTGACTCCTGCAGTCTCGAAATAAATACCTTTATTGCTGAAGTACTCTCTGATTAAATAGGTCTTTCCAACTCTTCTTCTACCATATATTGCAAGAAATTCAGCTTCTTTGGATTGAGAGACCTCTTTTAAAATTCTTCTTTCCGCTTTTCTTCCTATAATACTTTTTTCTGCCATGAGCTTCTCATATTTTTGATTCCAAGCCAGCATTCCGATTTATGGCTGGATATAAGCTAAGTATACCCAGCCACATCTTTCTTGTATACCGAATTATGGCCGCATATAGAGATGATATATTCAGCCATATCATGAGATGATTTTCCCTAAAAATCTCCCGATGTCTAGAAGAACCGATAAAAAACCAAGATTCTGGTCTTCAGACACACGCCTAAGCGCAACTACATGCTGAACGTGAAAAATCCATTCTTAGTACCTCTCAACTAAGTAGGTTAACAGTGTTTTACACCCGGCATATCCAAAGACACAAAGGCGTGAGAGACACAAAAGATCTGCTGTTCCCTTGGAGAAACCGAAATCAAAGAAAGTGTGATGGGTCAGAGGATTTGGAAGTCGCGGATGAGGAGCTGGATGCTGCTTTTGTTGTGGAACTTGTTGATTTGGGGGGTGTAGGCGATCCGAAGAGTGAGGTTTTTTTGGCGAAGAAGGGTCCGTTTGTCGGCCATCCCAAAACCGATTCCCTCGAGCATCCGGTCATCTTGTTCTAGATAGAGCTTGAGGTGGGAAGTTCCGATCACTTTTGGAGGCCAGGCTTGTTTCGCTTCACAGTAGAGAATAGGCTGGGAGTTTTCATTTCCGTAGGGCTCAAAAAGTTCGAGGGAGGAGAGAAGATCGTAGCTGAGATCTTTGAAATCTGCAGGGGCGTCGAGATAGAGTTTAGAGAGGATGTCCTGGTCACGGAGGGTGGAGTTAGCAGCGTGGACAAATCGCTTGGTGAACTTCTCGATATTCTCTTCTTGGATCGTAAGGCCTGCAGCAAAATCGTGTCCCCCATAATTGAGGAAAAGATCACTCGATTTTTTCAAGACGGGGAGGAGGGGGAACTCACGAATCGTTCTGATTGATCCTTTACCAATTCCATTGTCTATAGCGATCATTACGGTGGGGCGGTTGTATAGCTTGGTGATCCGAGCTGAAACAATCGGGATCACGCCGGGATGCCAATTCGAAGAGCTTAAGACAATCGCTTTATTTTTCAGAAGATCGGGGTGTTCTAAGAGGGCTTTTTCTACATCTTGAGAAACGATCTGCTCGATCTTCTGCCTCTCGATATTGAAAAGGTCGAGCTCTTTTGCTAATTCTTCAGCCTTTTTCTCGTCACGTACGAGGAGGAGTTCAACTCCCTTAGTAGGATCTGCAACTCGTCCCAGACTATTCATTCTCGGAGCAATTTTTGTGGCGACCTCGATGGTTCCGATCTCAGAGGTTTCGACCCCACAGATTTCAAAGAGTTTGAGCAGGCCGAGTCGTTTGGTTTTTTGGAGTTGTTTTAGGCCGTAACGGACAAGAATCCGATTCTCATCTAGGAGGACCCCCATATCGGCAATGGTTCCAAGAGCTACAAGATCGAGATAGACTTTGAGGTCGACTTTTTTAGGGGAGATCTCTTTTTTTGAAACCAATTGATTGAGCACAGCATGCGCGAGTTTAAAGGCTACTGCAACTCCTGTTAGATCGCGATTGGGATAGGTTTGGCTCGGGACTTTGGGATTGAGGATCGCGAAGCAATCGGGGAGTTTTTCGGTGGGCTCGTGGTGATCTGTGATGATCACATCGATTTTATGTTGCTGGATCTTCTGGATCTCTTTCCAGGCAGTGATGCCACAATCGACTGTGATCATCAAAGTACACTCGTGCTCAAGGGCAAAAGTCAATCCATCTAAAAAGAGCTGGTGTCTTTGGATATTTTGGTTGGGGACATAGTATTTAACGTTCCCCCCAACTTTTTTCAAGAATTCAGCAAGCAGGGCCGTACCCGTCATCCCATCGACATCGTTGTCGCCGTAGATGAGGATCTTCTCCCCTTTTTTTAACGCTTTCATCACCCTTTTGACAGCCTTTGACATATCTAAAAAGTCTTTGGGGTCATACAGGTCAGGGAGCTTTGCGTAGAGAAAGCGGTTGATATGGTCGAGAGAGTGAAAGCCACGCGTATGGAGAATTTGCGCTGTGATAGGGTGAATGCGAAATTCTTTGATGACTTGCTCTTCCCAAGACTCATCCTTAATGGGATAAATCCAAATAGGGCTTGGAGCGGTTGGGGGTTCCATCGTATTTTATTCCTTCATTAGCCTGATCATACCAAGAGAAGTGGTGTATAGCTACCACTTTTGTCAGCAAATTCTAAGCCCTTTTTGCAGAAGGAGATTCTTCAACGTGTTCCCTTTTATGAAAATAGAGAAGCATCGGAGCCGCGATATAAATCGAGGAGTAGGTACCGATTCCCACCCCTAAAGTCATGATAAGAGCAAAATTGAAGATAGAACTCCCCCCAAAGAGAACAAGGGCGATCAAAACGAGAAGGGTTGTCCCCGAAGTCATCAGAGTACGGCTTAACGTAGCATTCAAGGCGTGGTTGATGATCTCGTGGAAAGAGAGCTTGCGATAGAGACGCAAATCTTCTCTGATTCTGTCAAAAATGATGATCGTGTCATTGAGAGAATAACCCACAATGGTCATAAGTGCCGCAATTACTTGTAGATCGATCTGGATCCCCTCGTAAAAGAGGTGGAGGAGAGCCAAAATTCCTAAAGTGATCAACAGGTCATGTGCCAAGGCAAGCGTAGCGCTAATCGCGTACTTAAATTCAAAACGGAAGGTGATGTAGGCCAAAATACAGAGGAGCGCTAGACCGAGGCCAAGGAGGGCTTGGTTGCGCATCGTATCTGAGAGCTGTCCACTCATCTCTGTCCAATATTGGTTGAGCTTAGGCAGTGAGGCGGGATTGAGCCGGAGTCCCCCATCTTCTAAAGCATCGACAATCCACACAATCCGTGGGTAGGTTTGGTAGGCAAAAAGGGGTTGTTCAGCAGGTGGCGTTTCACCAATCTGATAGAAGGGCTTCCCCTCTTGTTCAATGTTCGTTCCGAGTTGGATACGGAGTTGGTTCGGCTTATTGAGCTCTTGGATCTGGAAATCGCTTGGTCCTGCTCCGGCTTTTTCAAGAGCTTCAGTTGCAAGCAACCTGTAGTCGGTGTTGGGCTCTTCAAGCAAATCGATAGTGATGGCGTAGCCTCCAGTAAAGTCCATCCCAAAGATGGTCTCCCGGTCTTTTACAAGGAAAAAGCCCCCTACGAGGATCAAGACTGCAGAGATGAGAAAGATCCCTTTGGCTTTGGAGAGAAAATCGATGTTTGTCTTTCCAAAGAATTGGGCCATTTTCAGCTCTTTGTGCTTGGGGTTTTGGACCCAGCTAGCAAAAAAGAAGCGGGTCACAAACAAGGAGGTGAACATCGAGGAGAGAATCCCAATGATGAGAGTTAAAGCAAACCCTTTAACAGGACCCGAGTCGAAATTGAGGAGGATCACAGCTGCGATGATGGTCGTGAGGTTCGAATCGACAATCGCCGTGAAGGCTTTGCGGTACCCAGTATGGATTGCAGAGGCAAGTCTTTTCGAATTTGCAAATTCTTCTCTGATCCGTTCAAAAACCAGCACGTTTGCATCAACAGACATCCCCACAGCGAGAATAATCCCCGCAATACCTGGCAGAGTAAGAGCCGCTCCCAAATTCTGCAACACTCCCCAAAGGATGAGAAGGTTAAAGAAAACGGCGCAACTTGCCACAACCCCGCTAAAGCGGTAGTAGCTACACATCAGAACAAAAACGAGCACAAGTCCGAGCGACGCAGCGAGAATCCCTTGCATCCGCTGCTCTTTCCCAAGGTCGGGACTGACGTTTTCTTCAGAGAGGATGTAGGGGGTGAAGCTCAAAGAGCCAGCTTTGAGGTCTGCTGCCAACTGGTTGATCTCCCTTTGGGAAAAATTCCCACTGATACGGGCACTCTCCCGAAGAGGGGAGTTGAGAGTGGGAGCGCTGATGATCGTCCCATTTAGGATAACAGCCATTCTCCATCCCCGTCCTTGGGAGACAGCTTCTCTTGGGGTGCCGCCGATTTTCTCTTCAGAGAATTGGGAGGTCCAGGAGTAGAAATTGTCTCGTGGATTGACTTTCTCTCCCTCTTTGTTGACGTAAGCACCACGTACATTGAAATGGAGTATATTTCCTTCAGAAGAATCGTACCCTGTTTGGACGTCGGTTAGGCTCGCCCCTTCGAGAGCATAATTACGGAATACAATGACAAGAGGGTAGGTCTGCCCCTGCCAATCGGAATAATCCGACCCTCTGTAAAGAGAGATAGCAGAGAGAGTGTCATCAAAACCTCCTGACCTAGGAGAGGACTTTGGTCCGGCAAAGCGGAGTCCATTGTCGTAGAGGAGACGAGCATGTGGAGAGAGAGGGGTAAACTCTTCTGGATTTTCGGGGTTCCCTCCAAGATGTTGCCAGGCGATCTCATTGAGATTTTCTGGATCGGTCCGGCTTGTGATTACAGCCTCGTTCCAAACCTCCTCAAGGAAGATATTTACAGCTTCTCCAAGGTTGGGGGTTTGGGCAGTAAAGCTCTCGTTGACAACGTGGAAATACATCGCAGAGGCTTGCACGAGGTCACTTGCTGTAAGACCTTGAGAGCCTGGGAAGTCGAGGACAATGGCAGACCCTTCTGTCCGGATCCCCACTTCAGAAACACCGAGTCTGTTGACCCTTTGGTAGAGCTCATTGACCGCCTGCTTAAGGTCAGCCTCGTCGGTAATCGGTTGGTTCTCTTGGTTGCGGAGTCCCACTCGTACCGTTTTCCCTCCGGAAAGGTCGAGCCCCCATTTCAAGATCTTCCGCTCATCTCCTCGGAAGTACTTAGCAAAACTGAGCTTCATATTGCTTAAGAAGACATTTTGGGTTGGAGGAGGGACATCGTAGCGATTCTCTTTTTCGACGCTTACTTGCGCCTGTTTGTACTCATCTCGCCATTTCACGAGGTCTTCATGCATGGCAGTTTGGATTTTGTTGAGAGTGAGAATCCGCTGCTCTACATCGGTAAATTCGAGAAGAGCGAATCTTTTATTTCCTTTTACTGAAAAATCCTCACGAGTTGCCGCTACGAGGTAGGAGTAGTAGTCATCCAGCTCAAAAATATAATCGTTTTTGAACTGAGCAGGGAGGTCGCTACTTGCTCCTGAGTAGCCGATGAAGCCGTTTTGACGCAAAAGATCCTGCAGATTACGGAATTCTTTTTCAAAGGTGGTTTTTTCGGGGCCGTCAGGAAGGTCTTGGTACTTCTGCTTGATCGTTTCAAACCCTTTGGCAATGACATACAAGGAACCGTTACGAAAGCCCTCTAGAGGCTCTTTTTCAGTAACAGGGGTGTAGATCACAAGGCCGAGTTTTTTCTCCTCAGCCGGGAGTTTTTGGAAATCGGAAAACGAGAGGACTGGGTAGTCGACAGAGGAGAAATCTCCCTTGCTTGGCTGCCAACCCCCTTCAAGGAGTCCAGCAATCGTTGTAGCCTGTTCTTCAGCAACGGCACCCAAATCAAGAGCAAGAAGGCTCGAACTACTGGTCAATTGGTTTAAGGTGACGACAAAATTTGAAAGAGAGGGGGCAATCGTCTCATCAGAAGAGCGGGATACGGCTGCGATATTGTTGAAGAGGAGTTGGTTGAGTTTTTCTTGCTCAATTGCCTCTAACTCGGTTGTGTTCTCCCGATCGCGGATTGCATTGACATCAGAGTGGAGAAGGATTTGGATCTGATCTTTATTCCAATCGATCTCAAGGGCACTCACAAATGGATTCCGGTTCCCAATCTCGATTTTCTGGACTTTCTCGGTAGGGATAGGAGAGGCAGTAAGGGAGGTGTCAACAGACTGCTCTGTAAGAGGTGAGAGCCCTTTCTCAAACAGCGCTTGGTTTCGACGGACAATAGCAATTGTCGAATTGAGCACATTTTTTTGGTTTTTTAACGCTTCGAGCCCTTGTTGCTGGTTAGTAGAGAGGAATTTCCCTTCATCTTGGAGCTTTTTTTGCTCCTCCAGTAGGTTGTTGATACGAGTCTGGAGTGTTTGGCCAACAGTTTCGAGTTTAGCTAGAAACTTCGTCACCAGATCGCGCCTATTTTCCTTCGATAGCGACTGGGTGAAGGTGGCAAAATATCTCTTTGTGATGGGGTTTTCATCCCCAAAAGCCGTCTCGTATTCGACGATGTTTCTGGCAACGCGGATCACCTCCTCATCGCTCCCTCGATTTTGGGCGATTTCTAAGAGAAGGGTTGCAGGGTCACTCTCTCCACCAAAGCCGACAGCAATCTGTCCTGCCCTCTCATTTACGAGCTTTTGGTAGGGGAGGGAGACTTTACCATCCTCATCTTCCTTAGGGATAAAGCGGAAGTAGTTGGCTAGTTCATTTGGGTCGAGGTGGATTCCGATACGCCTCTGTACGGTGACCGTTTTTGAGTCAGAGTCAAAAGAGCGGGGATCGGGGCTAAGCTGAGCGGGAACAAATGGAATGAGTGCTCCTGCCCGGAAGAGGATTTGGGCAAATTTTTGGGCATCTTCCGCCGTCTTGAAGGAGACTTGCGCAAGTTTTGGATCTTCGGAATCTAAAAGAATAGAGGTGGGCTTCAGTCCTAAGTTTTTGGATTGGGCTTTGAGCCAGGAAATGGTAAAACCTTCCAGGCTATTGACCCGGTTGACCATCTTGTTTGCAACGGTTCCCGCCTCTTTCTCCCCAATGGGGCTTTTTAGAGGTTGTGCGTAGTAGAAAATCGTTGGGAGGATGTTGTAAATCGTGAGCAAGACTACCGCTAATATGAAGTAGAGTTGCCATCTTTTGGGTTTTTCCATGCTTCTTGTCCTTACTTGTATACACTATAATCCTCACGAAGATATCACCCCACTGATTGGGATGCAAAGCTTAATAGCAAAATTGCACAACAAGCAACTAGAGTAACTTTACCCAAGTGATTAAATTTTATTTCAACCACAGAGAACACAGAGAACACAGAGAACACGGAGAGAATTTATCTTGGGTGTAACCCAAATGATTTTGTTCTGCAGCTTGTGGTTCGGGCTTGAATCGAATCATCCTCTTGGCTACTCTCTGTCGGCATGAGTGCTTCTATTTCTACCTCTCTCCGTTCCCGGTTTTTTTCGGAAGAAGAGCTTGCTTGCGTGCAAGGGGGTGATGTGCCCAGACACGTTGCTATTGTGATGGATGGGAACAGACGTTGGGCTACGCGACAACTCTCCTCTTATACGGAACAAGAGCTCGAGGTGGCTGAAATGCGGGGGCACTGGGCGGGAGCTGAGGTCGTAACAGAGATTGTGGAGGGGGCTATTGATCTTGGGATCTCTGTTTTAACAGTCTATGCCTTCTCTACAGAGAATTGGAGCCGGAATTCTACTGAGGTGGAGGAGGTGTTTCACATTTTTGAACATTTTCTTCGGGCTAATCGTGCGAAGATGGTCGAATGGGGGGTCCGTTTTTCGGTGATCGGTGACCTCTCTCCTTTGCCTAAAAGTCTTGTTCAAGAGGTCGAAACGACCAAAGGAGCGACTCGAGAGGGAGGGGCTCTCGACTTTGTAGTAGCGTTGAATTATGGAGGAAGAGATGAGATCAGGAGGGTGATCGGCTCTATTGTCGATGCGATTGAGCACGGGGATTTTGCAAGAGATGCTCTCACAGAGGATCTGATCAGCCAGTTTCTTGATACCGCTTCTTTTGGGGATCCCGATCTACTCATCCGGACAAGTGGGGAGAAAAGGGTGAGCAATTTTCTCCTCTGGCAGCTCGCCTATGCCGAATTTTATATAACAGAGACGTTATGGCCCGACTTTACCCCTCGCCATCTAATGGAGGCTGTGCTAGATTTCCGAAAACGTAGCCGCCGAATAGGGAGGTAATGGGCGAGAAGAATCCAAAAAAGAATTCCGATTTATTGCAAAGAACTCTTGTTAATGGTCTTGGAGCAATGTTCATTGCTCTTTTCCTGTTTTTAGCCGAGATTCCACCCTTGCGTTGGCTATATGCAGGAGCTGTGGCTGCGATTGCTGCTGTGGCTCTTTGGGAGTACTACCAGATTGTTCGAAAAAAAGGCCTCTATCCTGCTCTTCTTCTAGGGCTTATTTCCACGGTTCTCTATGTCTTTGCGATTTTTTGTAAAACACAAGGACCTCACCAGTTTTGGCCGAGCTTTTGGCAACAGGCTCCTGAAATTATTCTTGCCCTCGCCTTTTTCGGCTGTTTTGTCTACTTCACGGTCGTTGGAAAATCTCCCATTCTCAATATCTCCACAACTTTTTTGGGGATTGTCTATATCGGGGTCCCCTTAGGGATCTTCGTAAGAATTATGTATTTTTTCCCCGATATGGGAAACCAAGACCTCCATTTTCGTGGGAGCTTCTGGATAATCTATCTCATTGCGGTGACCAAAAGTGGTGATATCGGAGGATATTTTATCGGGCGCTTTTTTGGGAGAAAGAAGCTAGCTCATAAGCTGAGCCCCAATAAAACCTTTGAGGGTTCCATCGGGGGGCTTGTCGCCTCCACTTTAGTGAGCCTCTTTCTCTGTTTTTTAGGCCAAGAAATCGGGGGAGGGTTTATCGATTTTACTTACGTCCAATCGATCTATCTTGGGTTGATTGTGGGGGTTATGGGGCAGTTAGGGGATCTTGCTGAGTCCTTTTTAAAGCGGGATGCGAAGGTAAAAGATAGCAATTCGATTCCCGGTGTTGGGGGGATTCTAGATATGGTCGACTCCCTTCTCTTTTCCGCTCCTGTAGTCTATATGTTTTTAAAACTGACGTAGAGGTTTTTGTTTTGATCATTACAATTGATGGCCCTTCTGGAACAGGAAAAACAACGATTGCCCGTCTACTAGCTGAAGAGTTGCACTATCGCTTTTTTGATACAGGAGCGATGTACCGAGCAGTTACCCACAAGATTTTGCAGGAAAAGATCGAGTTGCAAAACTCTGAGAAGATAGAAAAGCTTCTCGATACTTTCCAATTTGACATCCGTACTCTTGAGGATAAGAAGGGATATTTTGTTGATGGGGAGGAGGTGACCGAGGCGATTCGTTCGAAAGAGGTGACAGCCTATGTGTCAGAAGTGGCAGCCCTCCCTCCTGTAAGAACCGCTCTTGTTTCGATCCAGCGAGAGTTTGGAAAGGGAGAAAACGCCATTTTTGAGGGGCGGGATCTTGGGACTGTTGTGTTTCCTAAGGCCGAGATCAAAATCTACCTCACTGCCCGCCCTGCAGTTCGGGCGGAGAGGCGTTATGAGGAGCTCAAAGAACAGGGGATGCCAGTCTCGCCTGATGAGGTAGAAAAGCAGCTACTAGAGCGGGATCATTTTGACTCCACTCGGGAGCTTTCCCCTTTAAAGCAAGCCGAAGATGCTCACTTAATCGACACCTCTGATTTTACCATTGAACAGGTGATCGACCAGGTTCTAGCCATCACAAAGAAAAAAACATGATGTACTTTTTATGTTCTTCGATAGTTTGGCTGTATGCCAAGATCTTTTACCGTCATAAAGTGTATGGGAAGTCGCATGTCCCAAAAGGAGGGGGCATCATCACTCCCAACCACACCTCTTTTCTCGATCCGCCACTCGTGGGGATCTCCTGCCCCACTAAAATCCATTTTCTCGCCCGAGACACTCTCTTCCAAAAGCGCTTCCTCGGATGGTTGATTCCGAAACTCAATTCCCATCCTGTTAAAAGGCAGAAAGGGAATGTCCAAGCGATGCGTACAGTCATTGATCTTGTGGGTAAAGAAGAGAAGGTGTTGATTTTTCCGGAAGGGCGCCGCTCCCCAGATGGAAAGTTTTTGTCTGGTCAACTTGGGGTAGGGATGCTCGTACAGCGGACCGGATGTAACGTCATCCCTGTCTATATCCATGGAACGCACGCAGTTTGGCCCGTTGGGAAGAAGTTTTTCAAACTTTTCGGAAAAACGGCAGCTGTCTTTGGCTCTCCTCTTACATTTTCACAAGTCTCTGTTGAGGACAAAAAGGCTGCCCAAGCCCAAATCGTAGAGACCATCATGGACCGAATCAAGGAGCTCAAAGCCTGGTATCTCAACGGGGCCAAGGGAACTCCTCCGTGAATTTTCAAAGTCAGACTTTGAAATTCCTTGCGCCGGCCTCCTGGCTAAAGGCATAATAGGGATATGCCTTATTATCACCGTAAGCTCGAACCTCTACTCTTCCAGTCTCTCAAGCAGTTCCCGGTCTCTCTCATCACTGGGCCAAGACAAGCTGGAAAATCGACCCTTCTCAAACAGTGCCTACCCAATTATCAGTATGTTACATTAGATGATCCTGCCCTTCGTGCTCTTGCTCTTGAAGATCCCGAGCTTTTCCTAAGCACACACCCTGATCCCCTTATTTTAGACGAAATTCAATATGCTCCTAACCTCCTTCCGTATATCAAGATGCGAGTCGATGTCGATAGGGGGAGATACGGCCGTTATGTGTTAACAGGTTCCCAGTCGTTTCAGTTGATGCAAGGGGTTTCTGAAACGTTAGCGGGTCGTGTGGCGATTTTCCATCTTTACCCCTTTACATGGGATGAAGTGGAGGCAGTTCCCTCTCATGCCCAAGAGGCTCATGATGAGCTTAAGCTCTCGAAAAGGATCATCGAAGGTTTTTATCCTGAGTTCTTTTCTAATCCAGAAATCAATTGGAATCTTTGGTCCTCTTCTTATGTGACAACCTATCTGGAGCGAGATGTCCGGAATATCAAAGCAATCAGTGACCTTGCACGTTTCCAAACATTTATCAACCTATTAGCTGTCCGCGCGGGGAGCTTGCTCAACCTTTCTGAAGTGGCAAAGGAGTGTGGAATTTCTCAACCAACAGCAAAAGACTGGCTTTCGATTTTGCAGGCTACCTACGTGATTTATCTTCTTAGGCCGTATCATTCTAATAAGACAAAGCGGATGGTGAAATCTCCTAAGCTCTACTTTATCGATACTGGCTTGCTCTGCTACCTTCTTGGAATTGATACCCCCGAGCGATTCCTTAAAGCTTCCGAAAGGGGGCATATATTTGAAAACCTGGTTGTAGTCGACTTTCTCAAATCACAAGCTTATTCCATGCAAAAACAAGAACTTTTTTTCTATCGAACCCAAGCCGGGATGGAGATCGATCTTTTAGTCGATTCGGGACGTGAGCTTCATGGGTATGAGATCAAATTCACGAAAACGCCCAACCGCAGAATGGGTGAGCAGCTGGCGATCTTCCAGAAAACCCACCCTTCAGCTAAGCTCAAGCTACTCTGCCTCCGTGAACCCCCTCTCCCCTTAAACGAGGGAATAGAGGCTACCCATTTTCGTGTTTTGTAAGGTGGGTGAGAGAGAAGGAGGAGGGCAGGATGCCTGGGGGGTTGGCCCTTTCTTGGATGAGGTTGAGGAGTTTTCTGCCAAAGCTTGGTTTGGTAGGACTCTCTCCTTGGAAATTCCAGCCTGTATACTCTTCGAAGAGTCTCCCCATGGTAGCACTAAGATTGTCTCGAGTTGTCCAGCCGAGGGCGCAATTTGGGTCGTAGAGGTAGCAGAGGCCTGTATCTCGGATAACAAGAGAGACAATATGGTCTTCTTGCCTATTGCCGAAAGGAGAGTAGGTGGGAAACCCGATCTGGTAGATCCCTACATCTAGATGTGAAAAAGCTCCAAATACCTCCTTTGAAGACCTCTCATAATAGAGACACTCGCTATCCAGCTCGCAAAGTGCGTAGGTGTTTTCTTCTCGGATTTTTGCAGCAGGTACATTTTGGGTGAAAGCTTCTTCTACATGATATAAAGTCCCCTTCATGGCACCGGTAAATCGTGTTTTTTTTGTTTCGATGACCTTCTCAGTGACAAACTGAGTAAATCCCTCCAATGTCTCTCTATCTTCAGCAAGAAATGCGTCAATTGCATTGTATAGTGCTTTTTCCAATTCTTCAAGATCAGGAGGATGAATTCTCTGTTTCTCTGTCTCAATGTAGTCGATAATCTTTGCTGTAAGGGTTAGGTTGTTTAGAAGAGGTTGTTCATTTTGGTAGACCTGCTGGAGAAAAGCTCCTTCTATTGGAACTCCCCCTGAAAAGTTCTCTACAAGTGTTTCCAAGCTCTCTTGATCGAGAGCCTGCTTTGCAAATAGGGTAGTAGCGCCAAAGCACTTTCCATCATCGATCGGTTTAAGAGTAATGGGTTTTTTTCTGGGGGTGCACCCAGCTACCTTCATTTTTTCTTTCGCATCTTGGTGGAGGGTGATGGGAGAGGTTTTTGTTGCTACGTAGGAAGAGAGCTCGGAAAAGCGGGCGTGATTGTGGGTTTTTGTGAGCACTTTTCCTTCAAAGATGCGGCGACGCATCCCAAAGTCTTGCATGAAAAAAGCGACGATGTATTCGATGGCGTAAAGGAGAAGAAGGCACCCATGGAAAACCTTGGTCACGATTCTTTCCACCTGCTTTCCGCAAGATGGCTCTTCTTCCTGTTTAGAGGCTGGAGGAGCTACGAGATGTGGGAAGGTGATATGCATTATAAACAAACCGTAAGTATTACATTATCAGTATATTATAAAATTATTAATGCAAGATTAATTTTATGAATTTTCCATTAAAATATTTTTTAGAAGTTATTAAAAGGGAGTCTTTCCTGTATCCTCACGGTCTATGGAGACATTGCAGCAAAACGTACGAACTACCGTTTTTGAGGGGGCCAAAAAGGTCTTCTCCGAGCTCCCTCTGTCGGAGAAGGAGATCGAGATCACCCAGGCGACTCAAGAGAAATTTGGCCATTACCAGTGCAATAGTGCGATGAAATGGGCAAAAGTCTTAAAAAAAGTCCCAAGAGAGATTGCCGAGGCAGTGGTGGCCTCGATGAACCACGAACCTTTTGAGAAAATCGAGGTGGCGGGTCCTGGATTTATCAATTTAACTTTTAAAAACACGTTTCTATCGGAGAGGATCAATCGTGTGGCGCACGACCCTCGCCTTGGTGTGCCTCCTCTTGATCAAGCGCAGAAGATCGTCGTCGAGTTCTCCTCTCCCAATATTGCCAAAGAGATGCATGTTGGCCATCTCCGCTCCACAATCATCGGAGATGCCCTTGCACGTCTTTTTGAGTTTTTAGGGGCCGATGTGGTGCGTCTCAACCATGTCGGCGATTGGGGGACGGCATTTGGGATGCTCATCGCCCACATGCGTGAAGAGGTCCCAGAAGCTCTCTCAGGAGAAAAAGAAGCTGACTTGCCCCAGTTGATGGAATGGTATAGAGCCTCGAAGAAGAGATTCGATGAGGATGAGGAGTTCAAAAAGCGGGCAAGAGGTGCTGTTGTGGCCCTCCAAGGGGGGGAAGAGGATGCGCTGAAGGGATGGGAGAAGATTTGCGAAATCTCACGAAAGGCCTTTGAAGCGGTTTACCGGGTCCTCGATATCCATCTTGAAGAGCGGGGAGAGTCATTCTACAACCCGATGTTGCCTCATGTGGTGGAGGATTTGGAAAAAAAGGGGCTGATCACTGTTTCTGAGGGGGCCAAATGTGTTTTCCACGAGGGGATTCGGATCCCGCTTATGGTCCAGAAATCGGATGGGGGGTACAACTACGATACAACCGATATGGCTGCCATGCTTCATCGGATAGAAGAGGAGAAGGCCGATCGGATCCTCATCGTGACCGATGCGGGGCAAAACCTCCACTTCGAGCTGATCCGGAGGACATGTGAGCAGGCAGGGTATCTCGATCCGGAAAAAGTCCGCTTTGACCATGTCCCGTTTGGCGTCGTCCTTGGACCCGATGGGAAGAAATTCCGGACCCGCTCTGGTGAGACAGAGAGGCTCGTCGATCTTCTGCAGGCAGCGATCAACAAAGCAGATGAGATCCTGGTTATGCGGGAAGAGGGGATGGATCCGTCTCAAAGAAAAGAACTTGCCGAGATCCTTGGGATCGATGCAATCAAGTATGCCGATCTCTCTTCCAACCGGATTAGCGACTACGTCTTCAGCTATGAGAGGATGCTCCGGTTTGAGGGGAATACAGCCGCCTTTATCCTCTACTCGTATGTCCGGATTCACGGGATCAAACGGAAAATCGGTGAGGAGATAGATCTTTCCTCTGAGTCGATCGTGCTAGAACACCCCTCTGAGGTGGGACTCGGTCTCCATCTCCTCCGCTTTTCAGAAGCTCTTGGCTCGATGGAGCAGGAGCTTCTTCCCAACATCCTAACCGATTACCTCTATCTTCTCGCGCAGAAATTCAATCTCTTTTTCCGGGATTGTCGTGTGGAGGGGGATCCTGCCCAAAACCGTCGTCTTCTTCTTTGTGAGCTTGCCGCTTCAGTCTTGGGTCAGGGGTTACAGATCCTTGGTATCAAGACAGTTGAAAAAATGTAAGTTGGAACTGTTGTAAAACTCGAGTTGGTGTGTCCTCTTGGCTGCTTTTGCTCCCATTTGAACGATCGCATCCTTCCTGTATGCATCTATACTAGGTTCGCTCGCGCTCGTCCAACTGGAAGAAAAATCTCCAAAAGAGTCGTGTAAAGCTTTAAATACTAATCTTTTGCAATAATATGCAGCGCTTCCAGAACCCCTTGAATTATGTAGCCCCTATTGAAGTGTTCCAAACACAGGCTTAGCTGCATTTCGGGAGAATTATCACCCAAAAAAGCTGCGCCAAAAATTTGCGCATATGTAATTCCCTGTTTCTTGTCGTAATAATCCATATTTGAGAAGTAATCGTCATAGACAGTTTTATTTTTTGCTACTCCCCACCATTCTTTAGCGGGCTTATTGTCAACTTCAATATCTGCAGTAAAGTTATCTTTAACAGTGCAAGAAAAAGACGTATCAATTCCTATTTTTTTATGGGTGACGAATTTAAAAGGGATATGAAGCTCCTGAAGAGCCACTTGAATTGTGAAGCCCCTATTGAAGTGTTCCAAACGCAGGTTTAGCTGCATTTCGGGAGAATTATCACCCAAAAAAGCTGCGCCAAAAATTTGCGCATATGTAATTCCCTGTTTCTTATCATAATGATCCATCTGTGAGAAGTACTCGCCAGAGGCAGTTTTATTTTTTGCTACTCCCCACCATTCTTTAGCGGGCTTATTGTACAAAACTTTAATCTCTGCAGTAAAGCTATTTTTAACAGTGCAAGAAAAAGACATATAAATTCCTTTTTTTATGGTTTACGATTAACGAATTAGAATTATAGCAAATTAGATTGTTAGCATGCAACAACAAAACACTTGCCTCTTTCGATTTTCTGGGAGCACTGAAGTTTGATTTGGGTTACACCCGTTTGAATTTGCCGAATAAGAAAGAAATTAATGCTATAGATATATTTTAATTTTTTGATAGAATTGCTGTAAGAGGGGGAGTTGTATGGGATCCATTATAGGGCCAGTAAAGGTAGACTTGCAGAAGCTCGATAAGCAGTTAGATGAGTTTATCGATGAAGTAGGCCAAGGGAAAGGAGATATCGGGAAGCTTTTTTCCATCACCCAGCAGCTCTCTGCTTTGATGAAAAATCCGCAAGTCCCACTATCGGTAAAAGAACACCTTCAGGGGGCTCTTAAAGACCTCCAATCGGAAAAGGTAAGTGAAAATCTCGATATGGGTTCTCTTACAGCAGCTAAAGTGCAAATTGATAAAGCCCTTCAGGAGAAATAGATGACCTCTTCTTCAGACGATCTCCATACCCTTGATGATGAGATGAATACCTTTATTTCACAAATCGAGGCAGGCAAAGCTCCCAATCCAGAAAAGCTTCTTAAAATCGAGAACCATCTCAAAACACTTCTCCATAATGATAAAATTCCAGATGATGTCAAACAGAAGCTCCAAAAGGCTTTGACCGAACTTTCAGGTGATCCATCGGGGACCTTGAATCTTTCGTCACTTTTTGGAGCGAAATCACAGATTGACGACGCTCTTGGAAACAATCAGTTATAAAGTTGACGGTCTCGATTGCCCCGAAGAGGTGAAGATCTTGCGGGATGTGGTGGGCAAAGCAGAAGGTGTCTCTTCTCTAGAATTCCATATTCTCCAAGCGAAGATGAGAGTCACCTACGATCCGACTGTGATCGACTCGGAGAAAATCAGGCAGCTTGTCCACACCACCGGGATGAGGGCTACTCTGTGGGAGAAAAGAGGAGACAAACCTCCTTCCTCTTTTTGGAACCGGCATAGTAGAGCTCTTTTTACCGCGCTAAGCGCTCTTTTCCTTGTTCTGGGGATGGCAACACATTTCTACTACCATCCTAACCTTTGGGATATGATAGGCGCTGTTTCAGAAGAGTATCGCCTCCCTTTTCTCACAAAGTGCTTCTACTTTCTTTCGATTTGTTTAGGCGTTTTTTTTGTCCTACCGAAAGCCCTCTACTCTCTGAGACGATTGAGGCCCGATATGAACCTTCTGATGGTCCTTGCGATACTCGGTGCCATCGGGATCCAAGAGTGGTTTGAGGGGGCAACTGTCGCCTTTTTATTCAGCCTTGCCCTCCTCCTCGAGCAGTGGAGTGTGAGCAAAGCTCGCAGGTCAATCGAATCACTCCTCCAGCTTGCCCCTTCTTTGGCTTCTGAATTGGATTTGTCTACGAGAAAGCTTACGGAGAAGCGGGTCGAAGAGGTGGAGGTAGGGGCTGTTTTGCTCGTGCGACCTGGAGAGAAAATCCCTCTGGATGGAGTGGTTACGGGAGGGAGTTCCTCGATCGAAGAGGCGCCTATTACGGGGGAGTCGATCCCTGTTCTCAAGGAGATCGGTGATGAAGTGTTTGCTGGCACACTAAATGAAGAGGGAGCTTTAGAAATTCAAGTAACCAAAAAAGCTGATGAGACAACCTTGGCCAGGATTATCCAGCTCGTGCAAGAGGCGAGAGGGAAGCGATCGAAAAGTGAACAGTGGGTCGAACAATTTGCTAGGTTTTACACCCCTCTTATGTTGCTATTTTCTATCCTGGTGATGACGATCCCTCCTTTACTACTAGGGGCTGCTTGGTTTGATTGGATCTACCGTGGACTCGTCCTTCTCGTGATAGCATGTCCTTGCGCTCTTGTGATCTCCACCCCTGTCTGCATTGTCTCAGGGCTTACTGCAGCAGCGAGGCAAGGGGTTTTGATCAAAGGGGGGATGTTTCTGGAGGAGGTGGGAAAGCTCCGTGCGTTTGCTCTCGATAAGACTGGGACCCTCACCTACGGCCATCCAGAAGTGCAAAAAGTCGTTCCCCTCAATGACCATACCGAGATGGAGTTGATGGAGCGGGCTGTGGCGCTTGAAATGCCAAGTGAACACCCTCTTGCCAGGGCCGTTCTCAGAAAGGGTTCCGAGATGGGGATCGAGGAGGCTCACGCAGAAAATTTCCGCACCTTTAGGGGGAAAGGAGCTGAAGGAGTCTACAAAGAAAAGCTCTTCTGGATCGGATCACACCGGTTCATGCATGAAAGGGGAAACGAAACAGATGAGATCCACCAAAAGGCTCTTGAGCTCGAAGATGCTGGCCACACGATCATCGCAATCGGTACAGAGAATCACGTTTGTGGTCTGATTGGCGTTGCCGATGCGCCACGCGCGTGGGTGAGAGAGACCCTTGTCTCACTAAAAAAGGTGGGGATTGAGAAGATCGTCATGCTCACAGGAGATAATGAGGCAACAGCGAAGGCTTTAGCTGAGCTGTCAGGCGTCGATGAATACCGGGCCGAGCTTTTGCCAGAGGAGAAAGTTGCCGCTGTGACAGAGCTTGTAAGAGAGTGGGGGAAAGTAGGAATGGTCGGAGATGGGGTCAATGATGCTCCTGCCATGGCAGCTGCGACGATCGGTTTTGCGATGGGAGGGATGGGGACCGATACGGCAATTGAGACGGCTGATATCACGTTGATGGCTGATGACCTCTCCCGTCTGCCTTGGTTGATCCGGTACTCTCGCCGTGTTTTGGGGCTTTTGAAGCAAAACATCCTCTTTGCTCTCGGTGTGAAGGCGATTTTCATTACTCTTGCTCTGTTTGATCTCGCGACGTTGTGGATGGCGATTGGGGCCGACACCGGTGCAACTCTTCTTGTGGTCGCTAATGCTTTGCGCCTTTTACGTGTTAGGGGTTAGGAACGCGATTCTCTGCTTCCTCTGCGTTATTTCTTTTTCAAAGCACCTTGTAAACGAAGTGCATAATCTTACAGACTTCTTGCTCTTTTGCACAAACATGTGTATATAAAGAGTTTCAAAGGAGTTTGTTATGAAAGCGTTTGTTTGTGCCGTGCTGCTACTATCGACTTCTCTTTATGCTGAGAAGGCACCTTTTGCCTCCCAAAGCGATCTACTTGTCGATCTTTCTGATGGGATCTTGAATGGGATCTACCACCACCGTCCCGGTTTTGACCGTTACCCATGTGAGAGGAGTGTTTGGGTGGAAGGGTTCGGAAGCTACCGAAAAAGAGAGTCTTCTTCAGATCGGATGCGGTATGAGAACTCTCTTGGAGGCATCGTTGCAGGCTTCAACTTCTCCCTTTCGTGTGAGAACTATCTCAACTTTTTTGTCGGAGGCTCTTGGGGAGAGCTCGAGTTTTGCCATGAGAGCAACTTTGATACCGAGAGTATCTTCTTTGGGTTGAGTTGGGAGAAGTTTTGTGGTTGTCGCTTCTTTGGCCTTGCCCTCGCTTCTGGCTACCTAGGGCTCGAACGTCACCATGAACATGTTCATGAAGAGCCTCGAGGGGTGTTCATTGCTCCAGAAATTACCTACGCGCAAGAGCTCGACTACTTCTACTGCTACCCAATCTTCAGTGCCACTCTCCGGTATGCCGGCTTTTTCTCCCGTGACTACCAACACAGGGAAACAGAGGGGACTCTCTATGTCCAAGACCGGTCGATCCAACTCTTTACCCTCCGTGGAGAGCTTGCCGCTCCCATCGGCTGGTGGCAACCTTATCTGGGAGTTGC
>SDBV01003849.1_pt1 | contig 21840 bp, 19 predicted proteins | sample 2277081 | NCBI WGS metagenome assembly SDBV01 (sample SAMN10402039, study PRJNA504765) | marine sediment metagenome | isolation source: marine sediment core GS10_PC15, 223 cmbsf | place: Arctic Ocean: Southern Knipovich Ridge | collected 2010 | reverse complement strand
GGCCGCCGGCATGTAATGTATACGGCATGTAATGTATAATGCTGATACTGTCGCAGGAGACAGGGCTCTGCTGGCAAGCAACCTGAGCACTGTGACAGTGCCATACGGCATGGGCTGGTATCACGTTTGGCAGCCGCCTTTTTCACATATGCTGTTGGCTTTAAGGCGATAAATGCCGGGGTCTGGGGCGGAGCCCCAGTTTTATATACTCTTTGTTTTTTCCATTGCCACACATGAAACTCTGTAATGTTACTACACTCTCGTTTTAACGCACCGTTTCCGATTGCCCGCGCGCCCATATTGTCATTCCGGACTTGATCCGGAATCCACAGTCCCGCCCCCGGCGTAGTCAACCCCGAAGGGGTTCAATATAGATAGCCGCTGTTGCCCGATGTATATCTCAAGTAGCCCCGCTGGTGTGTCGAGATATACCGGTACATGATGCATATACCAGCCTAAGCCTCAGCAATCGCGATGCCTGGGACGTTTTTATATCGGAGATTCGATGATTACAGCCGTCAGTGCGACATACGCCGCTACCGCCACCGTGGTTGTGGACGTTCTTTTTGTCACCAGCCAGCGCAATATCCCCGCAAGGCTCACCGAATTCCTCGACGAGAAGTTTCTTATCTGGGCCAGGACAGACCCCGACGCCTTCGCCGAGTTGATAGACGAATTGAAGATTATCGGAACTGTGGTCCTGGACACCAGCGAAATTGCCCCCTCCGCCCGACATTCCGTACTGGCGACCGTCAAGAAACTCGAACAGCACAATATCGCGACGATACTGCTGAACGACACGATTGATTTTCCGTACGAAGATTGCAATCTGACCGCCCTGCTGGACTCTGCCTGGCCCGCCGAGATAGAAGGCAGAATAGAGGCCAACCTGGCCTATCGCAACTCTCTGGCGCAACGGTCCGAACAGTCGTGTGAAACATCTCAGCTCCAATCCGTCTCGGACGACATGATCGGAGAGTTGAAGTCTGCCTGGCTCGCCGAGATAGAAGGCAGAGTAGAGGCCAACCTGGCCGCCTATCGCAACTCTCTGGCCCAACGGTCCGAACAACCGCCTGAAACATCTCAGCCCCAATCCGTCTCGGACGACATAATCGAACAGTTGAAGATGGCTGGTCAAGTCCAGCGGAATTTCCTTCCGAAGCGACTGCCCAACAGCGATGCACAGCGTTTCGCCGTGATGTTCAGGCCGGCTGATTTTGTCTCCGGCGACATCTACGACGTGACCCGGCTGGACGAACAGCACATCGGGTTCTATCTCGCCGACGCCGTGGGCCATTCCATGCCCGCCGCCCTTTTGACGATGTTTCTAAAGCAGACCATCGTCATGCGCCAAACCAACGCCGAGAGCTATCGTCTTTTTACGCCGCAGGAGGTCATCACCGCAGCCAACGACAAAATGGCCGCCCAGGACCTGGCAGGCTGCCTGTTCGCCACCTGCTGTTACTGCCTTCTGAATACCAATACACTGCAGCTAACCATGGCCCGCGCGGGTCATCCATATCCGATCCTGATTCGACCCGGCTGCCAGCCGCAGCAACTGACCTGTCGCGGCGGCCTGTTGGGGGCATTCGCGAACTCGGATTTCGAGGAAAAGACAATCCAACTGGCCCCCGGCGACAAGCTGTTTATCTATTCGGACGGATGCGAATCGCTCGTCGGCAATTGCAATGACAACAGCGAATTCGTTTTCACCGAGCAGTTTCTTTCGATTGCCCAACTCGACGCCGACGAAATGATTGCACACCTGGACAAACTGGTCGAAGACCGCAACCCCCCCAAAGCCGAGATCGACGACAACACCGCCATCGTCCTGCAAATCCTGTAACAACGGTTACCTCGGTTAATTATCTTATCGAAGCTGCCCCTGCGCAGGCATGACACGATTGATATTATCGAATCCCAATAAATCGGGATTGTCAGCATTGCGTCACACGGCTGAAGTATTACCAATAATCTTTTGTTGTACAAGCCGGACAATCTGGTAGAATCCGGCGAACATAGTGTATGTATTGACGCAGACTGCATGTGTGAGTCGAGTTGAATGAATCTTCTTATAATCTCGAATAATCCGGATCGTGCCAGTTTTCGCCAGCGCATCGGCGTGTATATTGAGCCGCTGGCTGATCGTGGTATCGCCTGCGAGGTGGCTTCTCTGCCGCCGGGGTTGTGGTCGCGCAGAAAACTGTTTCAACGGGCCGGCGATTTCGATTGTGTCTTTCTGCACAAAAAAAAGCTGAACATATTCGACGCACGGCTGCTCCGCAGATACAGCCGCAGGATCGTATATAACTATGACGATGCGATTATGTTCAGCGACAAACACCCGCAGCGGTACAGTCGGTCGCATTTTGTGCCGTTTCGGCGGACGGTTCGACTGGCTGACATGGTTCTTGTCGGCAGTGAATATCTGGCCCGGCAGGCTGCGAACTTTCATGACAATGTGCATATTCTGCCGCTGGGGCTGAAAACCGCCAGCTATAACGTGCCCGACAGTAAACCAGACGACGGCAGGATTCGACTGGTCTGGATCGGCAGCGGCAGCACGCTGACCTATCTCAGGGACGTCATCCCGGCAATCGAGGGGATCGGCAGAAAATTCGACAATGTGGTTCTGCGGATTATAGGCGACGACTTTTTCGACCTGGACAGTATGCCGGTGGAAAAAGTGCTCTGGGGCGAGCAGTCGCGTTACAGGGATCTGGCGGCGTGCGATGTCGGGCTGGCACCGTTGCCGTCGGACAGGTTTTCCGGGGGCAAATGCAGTTTTAAGGTGCTGGAATATTCGGCGGCGTCCCTGGCGGTAGTGGCATCGCCCGTCGGCACAAACGCCGACCATGTCGTCCAGGGCAGGACCGGCTACCTGGTCAATACACTGGGAGAATGGACAAAACGGCTGGAAGAGTTGATCTACGATTCGCAGCTCCGGGCCGAGATGGGACGTGCGGGCCGGGAACATGCCGCTGGGTACGACATTTCGATCGTGGCGGATAAACTGGCTGCGATGCTTCAGACGTGCGCGGACGGGCATTAAAATGACTAATGACTAATGAATAGTGACAAATAACTAATGACTAATCTGCGATGTTTCGCGGAAGTTGAATTACCGTAACCGTTCACAGTCAGAAACGGTGCGTTAAAACGCGCCCTGCGTGCTAAAATGTTACGATACATAGTAACTGAGTATCTGAGCTGACGAGAATGGGCCGCGACCGAGCTCGTCGGAGTCGGCTCAGATACGGACAATCGCAAAAATGCCTTCTGCTGAAAAATGCTTACAACTGCTTAAAACTGCTTCAATTGGCTAAAATGTTGAATTACTGTAAACGGTTACGAATTACCGAATAGTTTTACTGGAAGAATCATGGCAAATCGTTTTAGCGCTTTTTTGAAGAAGAAACTGCTGGGCAAGGATCAGAACCTGGTCTCGCTGGAATATCCCTACGAAATTATAGCGCGATTGCTGAAGGACGCGGGCGTCTGTCGGGTTGTCGATGCAGGCGCCAGCAATGGCCATATCTCCCGTCGGCTCTCGAAAATCTTTCCGTCGGCGGACATCCACGCGTTCGAGCCGAATTCGATGTATCAGGCGACACTGGAAGAATACGCAAAGGCCGACAGCCGGTTTCATCCGTATTTCACGGCGCTGTCCGACCACGCAGGCACTGAGAAGCTGTACATCACCGAATCAGCGGGCAATACGTCGCTGCTTTCACCGGGGGCTGGGCTCAAGGAGATTTCGCCGGAGGGATCGAAGATCAAAAACATCGTCGATATCCCGGTGACCTCGCTGGATATCTGGGCGGAGCAGAACAATATCGACTCAGTCGAGCTGATGAAGTTCGACATTCAGGGGGGCGAACTGAAGGCCCTGTGCGGCGCGGCGGGTCTGCTCGAAAATACTACCGTGGCGGTATATACCGAGGTCTGGTTCAACAGCACCTATGAGCAGGGGGCGATGTTCGGACAGATCGACGCGATGCTGCACGGCCGGGGCTTTGTGCTGTATGACCTTTATCAGCCGAAATACGGCCCGGGCAATGTCATCATGTGGGCCAACGCCCTGTACATCAAGCCGAAGAAGCTGGGGCTGTAGCCCGTAACAGCCTATAGCCGGACGTTGCGGCCGTAGGGTTTGCGGCTCAGTCTCTGGCTGGTTCGGGTCATAACCTTTGCGGTCCAGTGTTTATATCTCCGCTGCACCTGTGGGTTGAACTGCATATACACCTTAAAGAATCTCCATCGGTCGGTCCGTGACAGACCCGTCGGGAACATGTTGATCTGTACGAGATTTTTCAGTCGCAGCCGGTCGGGCAGTCTTCGATATTTCCCGGTCCTCTCGTTATCCAGAAAACAGAAGTGCCAATCGTCCCCGTCGTCCCCGTCGTCCCCGTCGCGGCGTGCCATGATGTTTCTGGGTCGCAGATCACCGTGACATATCCCTGCCGCGTGCATTCGGCCGACCGTGCGGGCCAACTGCAAAATGAATCGCCGTCGTACCGTGGCGCATCGCCCCGTCACATTAGCCCAGTCCTCGGTCAGATACGCATAGATGTCTTTGGCATCGGGAATCTCCGTGGTAATCATAAAACTTTTTACGCAGACCGGCCCATATTTCTGCAGCCCCATCGCCGCTATCTGTGGACAATCAAAGCCGTTGTCTCTGAGCATCACCGACGCCCGCAATTCGCGCATCGCCCGGCCTGGCCAGAACAGATGCTTTACAAAATCCCACGCGGACCTGTGCAAATGCTGCTTGATGAACAGTCGATAACACCGCCGGCGGATATTCAGCACACCCTTCCACACCCGCGTATAATCGGATGTGACCACCTGTTCCAGGGGCCCGCGCACACCGTCACGCACCTCCGGAGCGTCCGCCGTGTCCGCCGCGTTCATCGCGTCCGCCGCGAATGTCCTGCTGAGGTACACACGCCACCTGTGAACGTTGTGCCGTTCAAAGCCGGCGATGTCTGCGGATAGTCCTGTCATGGCATTATTCCGTTATCGGCCCACAACCGCGATACCGAGTTCGTCGGCCAGGGCTATCGTTTCGGGCTTATCTATGATTATGGTCCTGTCCTTTTCCACGACAAGACATTTGCCCCCGTTGGCGGCCAGGGATTTTATCGTGTCCGGCCCGACGCACGGCACGTCGAATCGCATGTCCTGGTTGGGCTTTGCGACCTTTACCAGCGTCCAGTTGCCCTTTTTGCACAGCTGTCCGGCCCGTTCGATCATCCGCGCGGTCCCTTCGATTGCCTCGACGGCGATGATCTCTCTTTCGCGGACGGCGACGGCCTGGCCGATATCGAGTCGGCCCAGTTCCCCGGCGATCTCCCAGCCAAATTCGATGTCGCCTTCAATACCAGCCGGCGGCCTGTGTCTTGTCATCGCCCCGGCCCCTGCCAGATGCTCCTTGCAATATCCTGTCGAATCGTCCAACATAATCCCTCCGCTCGCCAGTTCGTCGGCAATGGCGCAAAGCACCGTATCGTTTCGTTTATCCCTGCCGCGGAGCCGCCAGTACCATATCCGCAGCGCCCTCCAGTCCGGCAGATATCGCACGATCCGCCAAGGCGTATATATCCTCTTTTTCGCCACGCGCCCGACCATGATCGTTCGGTCAACGCCATGCCTTCGCAGTTTGCGTATCCACGAGCCGGGCCTGGCAATCGCGGCGCTCATAAAGACATCGACATGATCGGCCAGACTCGGTTCGGCACTGTCGGCAAGCCCAACGCAGACCACACGCAACCCACTGGCCCGCGCACCGTCGGCGATCAGGAACGGCAGCCTGCCCTGGCCGGCGATCAATCCCAATACCCCACCCCGTGCGTTCGCAGGCTCGTTCGCGGACTTCATGGATTCGTTTACGGACTTCATGGATTTCATAGACTATTGATCCGTCTCTTCCAGCTTTTTGATTCGTTTTTCGGCTGCGCGGAGCTTCTTTCGCATATCGGGAAGCTGCTCGATCAGCAGGTAGGCGCGTTTGCCATTGCTCGCTTCGATGGCAGGGGCCCCGAAAAGCGTTGCACCGTCAGGTACGTTACCGCCTACGCCTGACTGGGCGGCGATGGTTACCATGTTACCGATTTTTATGTGTCCGGCTACGCCGGCCTGGCCGCCGAGCATGCAATGATGTCCCATCGTCACCGAGCCTGCCACGCCCACCTGCGGCACGAGCAGGCAATACGGCCCAATCCTGGTGCCGTGGCCTATCGTGACGTTATCGCCTATCTTGCTGCCCTCGCCAATCACCGTATCTTCAAGCGTTCCCCGCTGGATGGAACAGCTCGCTCCGATCTCGACGTTGTCTTCGATGACCACCCGGCCTATCTGTGGTATCTTGTGATGCACGCCCTTGTGCACGGCGAATCCGAATCCATCCTGTCCGACACTTGCGTTGGCATGGATGATAACACCACTGCCGACGATGCACTTGTCATAGACCGTTGCGCCTGGATAGATTATACAGTCGTTGCCAATCACCGTTTCGGGTCCGATGAAGACGCCCGGATAGATGACACAGTTATCGCCTATCTGCACATCGTCGCTTATGACCGCGAAATCGTGCACATGGCAGTCGCTGCCGATCTTCGCCGTCTTTGAAACGGACGCTCGCCGGCTTATCCCGATTTTTTTGTGTTTGCGATGCCCGTGCAGCAACACGATGACCTGCATAAGGGCGTAGTACGGATTTTCTGTGATCAGCAGGGCAGTGTTGGCCTGAAGCTCTTCGGCGACGATGATGGCCGATGCCCTCGTATCCTTGACCTGCGACAGGTATTTTCTGTTGTTCAAGAATGTTATCTGGCCAGGCTCGGCATTTTCCAGTGTGGCGACGCTGGCTATCATCGTCTCAGGGTCGCCCACCACCTGCCCAGCCACGTGTTCTGCCAATTGCCCCAGTGTCCTGTCTCGCATAAACTTCGCCCTCTCGGCCTCATCGTAAATATCTGTCGAAACAAAATGGTAGATTATAGCGGTTCGCGGCCAAACGTCAATCGCCCAGCAACTTCCCGGCCATTTCTATTGTCCTTGCGGCGGATTCTTCGCAGGGCCCGGTAAAACAATGCCCCTTCTCGACGAGCAGTCCCACGCGTGGACCTATCGGCCTGTATATCGCCGGGTCGGTCGGACCGAATATCGCGATAGTTGCTGCGCCCAGTCCCGCTGCCAGATGCGTTGGGCCGCTGTCATTGCCCACAAACAGCGACGAACAGGCTATAAGCTGTACCATCTGGCCCGCTTTGACATCACAGATGCACCTCCCGGCAGAGTTGAACCTGGCCAGTTGGGCGTCGTCGAATCGTTTTTCCGCTGGGCCCAGAATGAAGACCACTGAAAAATCTTCTTTATCGAGGTGTTCAGCCAACATGCAGAAGTTTTCCACGTGCCAGCATTTGTGTTCCCCGCCGCTGCCGGGGTGGATTACCGCCAGCTTCTCTGTGCCGGCGATGCCCAGAGTATCGAGCAGGACCCTTCCCTCATCGATATCGTCCGCTGTTGGAACAATCGACGCTTGTGTCTCATTCAGCAGCGATTCATGGGGCCACCGGCCTGCCTGCCTGGTTTCCTGGTGACTCTGGTCCGTCACAGCCAGGAATTTTCGGATGTAGAATTCGCTGATGTGTCCGTCAAAGTCCGCATCGGGCATTAGTGGCAGCATGATTATTTCAGCCGAGTGGCCGCAATTGACCGTAAAGATCAGGTTATCCTCAAAGTCTCTGTTGCCGGCGCCGAGAAAACTTACGATCCACTGATACTGCGAAAATGAATGTATCAGCCTGTCCTTGTCGGCAAGCTCGAATTGGTGTTCACTCACAAAGAGTCGATGGAACTCGATCGAATCAATCGACCGAACACGGTCTATACACGTCCTGCCGGGGTAGAAGTGCAGATAGTCGGCATGGCCGATGAAGTCCATCCGCCCCAGCGGCAACGATTCCTTCATGAATTTTGCAAGCGGCAGCATCAGCAATCCGTCACCCAACGCACCGGGGCTGATTATAACGCCGCGATTGCCATCGCGACAGTCGCCCCCACGGTCCGTTGAGAATATGTCCGTCGCCATCGTCAGTCGTTTTTCTTTTTGAAAATATCTTCCAGCACCCCGCCGACATCTTCGCCGATGTCCACGCCTTTTTCGATTGCCCTGGTGTCCGTTTCCAGCAGTGCCTTGCCGCCTGTACCGAGTACCGATCGCATCGGCCCGATGATCTCCCTGGGCAACAGATCCGTGCCCTGCTCGGCGATACCCTCGGCTATCGCGAACATTATCTTTCCGAGGAGTTTGGCCATACTGAGCTTGCTGTCCGTGCCCAGCCGCGTCATCCTGATGGGAGCGAGGTTTAACCGTGCACCCAAGGCCCTGCCCGGCAGAGGCAGCAGTTTGACCTGCACTTTCACGTTACGAATCTCCAGCACGTCAATCCGAAGATTCTTCGCCTCGGTTTCGTCCGCATCCTTGTCCGCATCCTTGTCCGCCTTTTTATCGTTGGCTTGCCCGTCGGCCAGGTTGTTAAGGACCTGCTGCAGATTATTGGTCAGGTCTTTTTGCTCGATTACAATCGTCACTCCGTCAAGATCAATCCGTTTGATGGCGGCCGGATCGCCGAGAAGCGAGGCAATATTGGCGCTTACATTGACCTGGTCCATCGACATCAGGTCAGGTTCGGTATATCCAGGCGGATTGGCGATGTCGAGATTGCGGAACGACACGTTGCCCCGGAGCACCGACAGTGACGCCTTCTTCACCGTCACGGGCACACCCATAGCTCGTCTGCCAGCCGTCTCGACGCCGAACTTCAGTGCCCGTCCCACAAACAAATGCACCAGCACAATCGCCAGGATGACAACACTTATACATATCAAAACCAGTCGTTTTAGCAAAGACTTTCCCGCCATTTCCAGGCCTCCTTAATAAATGGCGTTGTGGTATTAAATACCCTATCAGTTCCTAATCGCATTGAGCAGGTCCTTCTGCACATCGAATCCAAGGTCTTTGGCAATCAGGGCGTGCTTTCGTGCCAGTTCGTATTCCTTCAGCATATAGTAACTGATGGCAATGGCGTTATGGGCTGTAGCCATCTGCGAGTCCAGCTCGATCGCCGCAAGATACTGCTCTGTTGCCTGGGCATACTCTTCGAGACGGGCGTATGCCACGCCAAGATTATAATAAAGCGCCGCGCTGCCCGGCTCAAGCTGCGTCGCTGTGGAATACTGTTCGATTGCCTGGGCATACATCCCCTCGGTAAAATAGATGTTGCCGAGATTCTGTATTGCCGCGACCATCTCGGGATCGACCACCAGAAGCGACTGATAGACCTCGATGGCCTGCTGATTCATCTTCTGGTCGCTGTATGTCCGGGCCAGTCCGAAGTAGGCCATTGTGTTGTACTGCTCGGCTTCGATGGCTGTCAGGAACTGCTCTCCTGCCCGGTCGTACCGCCGGCTTTCGAGATAGCAAAACGCCAGGTTCACCCGTGCCGCGGTCAGTTGCGGTAACAGCTTCAGCGCCTGTGTATAATACTTTACCGCCGAGACGAAATCTTTTTTCGCACGGCAGACATCGCCAAGCTGACCGTATATCCGGCCATCGTCGTTTCGCAGCTTAATCGCATATTTCAACTTCGTGATCGCCTTTGAATAGTTGCCCATCCGGAGGTATGTGCCGGCAAGATTCCGATACGCCTCGACAAACCTGCTGTCCAGCCGTATCGCCATCTCGTATTCGTCGATGGACCGCTTGTAATCCCCCGTCTGGGTGTACACATTGCCCAGGTTGTTATGCGCCTTCGGATCGTTGGGCAGGATATCCAACGCATACATGTACTGCTCTGCAGCATCGTCGAGCAGGCCCATTTTCAGATATATGTTGCCCAGGTTCGTGTGCGATTCGCCCAGCGACGGATTGATGATTACCGCCCGTTCCAGTGCAAGCTGGGCGCTGTCCATCTCACCAACCGTATCGTAGCTGTTGCCGAGATTATTGAAAAAACATCCCAGCGTCTCGTACTTTGTCAGGCTCTTGAGATACATCGTGTCGGCAGGAGGTTTGAATTTTTCGATGTAATGTTTGTCCGTCGCCGAGGCGCCTTTGCTGGTCGTCTCGATATTACGGCGATTTCTTCCGTCGTCGTAGCGGACGAAAAAATGTCCCGGAACCACCACACCGTACAGGGGCATACCGATGCGTTCGCCGATTGCCAGGTACAGCATTGAAAGGCTCAGGCAATACCCCCGCCTTTTATCGAGCACCACGTGGAGAAAAAGGTCTTCCGGATTGTCAGCGGTGCTCAACGAGGCAAACCCCAGCTCATTAAACAGGTATTCGTTGATCACGGCGATCGCACGGGTGTCCGCAGCCATGTGCTTTTTCTTCAGCCGGCCCAGTATCTCCAGGGCCATATCGTCGATCATGTCGCGATATCGCTGCATCGCCTTTGGCGTGCCCCATTGTCGTGACAACACCAGCGCCGCGGTGCCGATGTCGATCTGGTCCTCTTTCAGCCGGAGAACCTGCTCTATCGAATGGGCCCTCAGCCCGTCCATGCTGCTGTTGGCAAGCCGGGCGTACCCGTCGGCACGACCGATACAGGCCACCGCCGCGGTACAAACAAAAAACCAGATGCGAAGTTTAATCATGGTTGGCCCGAAAACCCTTTACTAATGCCCAACACCCAATAATCAATAATCAATCAAACCGCTGTCAGGGCTTTTGTCGCCTCCCCAGCCGATACTCCGGAAATCCGAAGCTGTTTGACCGGGTTGGTCTGCCCCGCGACGATTTCTATGTCCTTTTTGCGTATGCCGAGCTGCCCAGCCAGAAACTCTATCAGTGATTTATTGGCTTTGCCCTTTTCTGGAGCAGCCGAGAGCTTTACTTTGAGCATCCCGTCATAAATCCCGGCGAGTTCGGTCCTGCTGCTGCCGGGTACTACCTTGACGGACAGCACCACTGCCGGACCTGTCGAATCGTCCTGACGTATTTTAAGTTCGGCTGCCACTAAGCATTTTCCCGGATGTTCTTGCCGACGGCGAACTGGATGTATCGTTCAATCTGCGTTGCCAGTTCGCTGAGCGAATCAAGCTCGAAGTCTTCGAAATGGCCCGGCACAAACTCCCCGTTGAGCGCCTTCTGGAAGATCCGAACCCGAATCAGGGGCATCTTCCTGTTTATCCCGCTGAAGTCGGCGTGTTTATGTTCGGTAAGCTCGACTCGCCAGTCTTCGCTTATAAATACCAGGCACTTGCCGGTATAGACCGCCGTCGGAAAATATTCGTAAAGAAGCTTCAACACCTCCATGTCGGCCTTCCTTCCTTTGCACGATTGTTTCAGGACGCAGTGATTGTACAGGCTTTGTGTGATTATTTCAAGCGGCCGATTATATCCGTGATTTTCGGGATGCCTTTACGCCTGCAATACCGCTCAATACCTTCGACGACCCGTTTGGCACAATCCGGCCGGGCAAATGTAGCGGTGCCCACCGCCACCGTCGTCGCCCCTGCCAGGATAAACTCCATCGCGTCGGAGCCGTTGCGTATTCCGCCCATTCCCATAATCGGGACATGCGATTTGGAGGCGACCTCCGTATAGACACGATTGACCAGATAGAGAGCCATCGGTTTGATTGCCGGGCCGCTGAGTCCGCCGGTACGGTTTGCCAGGATGGGTTTTTGGCTCTCGATGTCCACCACCATCGCCGTAAACGTATTGACAAGGCTAAGCGCGTCGGCTCCGCCCTGGACGGCTGCGCGTGCGGTAACCGTGATGTCCGTCACCATCGGCGTCAGTTTCACCATCAAAGGCATATCCCCGCACACCGCCTTGACAGCCCGCGTAACCTTCTCGACCTGCCTCGGGTCGGTCCCGAAGGTTATGCCCCCTTCTTTTACGTTTGGGCAACTGATATTCAGCTCCATGGCGGCGATTCCCTTGTGCCCGGCGAGTTTGTCGGCGATGGCCACATATTCGTCGATGGTCCTGCCGGCGATATTGACAAACACCAGCGTGCCGAGTTCGCGGATCAGGGGCAGCTTTTCGAGGATAAAATGCTCCACGCCAATGTTGGCCAGTCCGATGGCATTTAGCATACCGGAATCCGTCTCGACGATCCGCGGCGTGGGATTGCCCGGCCGTGGTTCAAGTGAGATGCTTTTGGTGACAAAGCCCCCCAGCTCTGAAATGTCCATGAAATCCGCCAACTCATCGGCGTACCCGCACGTCCCCGAGGCGGTGAACACCGGATTGGACGCCTTTAATCCCGCAAAATCGACAGTAAGATCAACCTTCGCTTCCAAAATCTACTTCCCTATAGTCAAATACCGGCCCATCCTTGCAGCACAGCTTGTATCGTTTCGAATCCGTCTGGTCATTGTTCGTGGTTCGGATTGCACAACTCTGGCAGAGTCCGATCCCACATGCCATCATTTGTTCGGTGCTTATCTGGCAGTCGATTCGGCGCTTTTCGGCAATTCCAGCAACGGCTCGGAGCATCGGCGTCGGCCCACAGGCATACAATATCGTTTCCTTGACAGCCGGCCCATTTTCGTCGAGCCACCGATCGACACAATCCGTCACAACACCCTTGAATCCGATACTGCCGTCGTCGGTTGACACACACGAATCGATCCCCATCTCGGCGAATTCGTTGACAGACGCACCCAACTCGTTACCGATTCGCACATCCAGCGGCAGATCGGCCATCGTCTTTGCGCCAAGGAAGGCTGCCACATCCATCTGCGGAGAATTATCCCTGATATGTCTGCCCAGGTGCATCAATGGCGGTACACCGATGCCGCCGGCAATCAGCAGGGCGGTTTTTTTGTCCTGCGGCACCTCAAATCCGTTGCCTAAGGGGCCAAGGACATCGACCCTGTCGCCCCGCTGCAGACTGCTCATTCGCAGCGTACCAGGCCCGACGATGCCATAGAGGATGTCGACGCGAGTGCCCGCACTTGTTCGCTGGACGTCACAATAGCTAAAAGGCCGACGCAGGATAATCTGCCGCTCAGACGCGTCCGCCAGGGACTCAGGAATCTCGTCATAGGCTGGAAGCGATACGTCACAAAGCTGAAGCTCCAGAAATGTGCCCGGTACAACATCTGCAAAGGCCTCGGCACCGACGCTGTCAAGATTCAGGTCCAGACGCCGGTATCGGGGTTTTATGGCCGTGTTTGCGGCTACTTTTGCATTAAAATGGGCTTTGGGCAGGGCCATTTTACCATCCCGAATGCCTGTAAACGAAAGTACTGCCGTTAAAAAATACCTGTAAACGCCGCAAAGACGCGTCCGTAAACGCCGCAAATATGCCTAAAAAAAGCCTCCGGAATATTCATTTACTGATACCCCGGAAGCTCGCCACGGCGAAAAAGCCGCTAAATCCCACGTTTTTTATCGGACCCCAATTTCGCAACTCTGTCCAACTCCTTCAGAGTCTATCAATGATATCGGCTCATGTCAACTATGCCAGCAACTTTTCCGGAAACAAAATGCAAATTCCTGTAATCCATTGCTTTCAAAGTAGTTACGTCATCGTGACGATCTGTTCCACTTGCCCACCCAGGCCACGATATCGTTATCAGGTCTGTTGCCGATGTGCCGCCAGCGTCTGCACCAAGTCGGTAATCGCTCTCCGGCCTGTTGACCACTGCCAACAGATCGAAGGGCGGTATGCCGGTTGATATTACACCTAACGCGTTAGCGGTACTGGGCTTACAACGAGTCCAGCGGGCCTTTGACCTGCGCCCTGCATCTGCTGGTCTCCCAGGTCGGCGCGGGCCTTCCGGATATACACCATCAATTTCTCGACTATCTCCGGATGCTGATCGGCCAGACTGTTCTTCTCCGCGATGTCGGCATTGAGATCGAACAACTGCAACGGCATGTTCGGTTCGGGTTTGCCCCAGTTACGTTTTTTCTTCTCAAACGGCAGAACCAGCTTCCACCTGCCCGACCGCACCGCCTGGAGTTGGTCCTCCCAGTAATAGTAAAAGGCTTCATGGGGTGACTTGGCGCCTTTTTGGCTGCACATCAGGGGCCAGATGTCCCTGCCGTCGATGATCCGATCGGATGGAGCGTTTGTCCCAGCCAGTTTTGCCACTGTCGGGAGTATATCCAGCGTCGAGGCGATCTCGTCGCAGGCTGTCCCCGCCGGAATCCTGCCGGGCCATCGCATGATGCACGGCTCACGCATGCCGCCTTCCATCGTCGAACCCTTCCAGCCCGACAGCGGCAGATTGCTGCCGCCAAATGATCTGCTTGCGCCATTATCGGACGTGAATATCACCAGGGTTTTGTCGTCGATGCCGTTTTGTTTTAGCGATGCGAGTATCTGCCCGGTCGTAAAATCGATCTCCTCGACGCAGTCGCCATAACCTTTGTTGGCGCTTTTGCCGCGGAACGCGTCGCTCGAATGCACCGGATTGTGCGGCATCGCATGTGGCAGATAGATAAAGAAGGGTCTTTCCTTGTTCGCCTCGATGAACCTGACCGCCTCTTGGGCGTACCGTTTCGTAATCGTATTCTGATCGACCGGCGACTCGATGACTGTTTCGTTCCGCAGCAGCGGCAGTGGGGGACGGTTACTGTTTTTCCTGACGCCCATATCATTGCTGTACGGGATGCCGTAGTAACTGTCAAACCCCTGTCTTGTCGGTAGAAATTCCTTCTGGTCACCCAGGTGCCACTTGCCGATACATGTCGTCGCGTACCCGCGCCCCTTCAGTACCTCGGCGATGGTGATTTCGTTGGGATTGAGCCCCTTTTTGTCCACCGGAAACAGCACACCCCGCCCTTTGCTGTCAACGTGCATGTTCACACGCCTTGGGTAGCAGCCCGTCATCAGGCTCGACCGCGACGGTGTGCACACACCGCTGGTCACATAAAAACTCGTGAATCGCACACCTTCCCTGGCCATCCGGTCAATGTTGGGCGTCCGATGCAGTTTTGAACCGAAACAACCGACATCGCCATAGCCCAGGTCGTCACAAAAGATGACAATGAAATTGGGCGTCTCGGCACGACCGGTTTTCGACATTGCCCCGCCACAACCCGGCATCGTCATTGCCGCCAGGCCGATCCCCATGCTCTTGACAAACTTCCTTCGAGTACAGTTCATTGAACAGACCTTTCACTAATGTCATCGTTATGTTGCCGACACGCTATTGTTGCAGTTCATGGAATGCCTGCATCGCCGCGTCCTGTACGGTTTTCAGTGATGCGTCATGCTTCGTGGCGGCGGCGACGCAATCTGCATACTCCGGCTTGGCGGTCACCAGTTTGCCCTGGTAATACCCCATTTTAACATGGATGTTGCCGAACCTGGTATGTACCGTCACAAATTTCCGCGACAGTTTGCTTCGCTGCATCAACTGTCGTCGTATGCCGAATGTCAGCCCCTGCCTGAGCAGCAACTCCTCCATCCGTCCCCTCAGCAACGGCTCACAGATAATCGAAACCTTCACGGCAGGACGATTGTATTTCATCTGAATCGACGTAGTATATACGTCCAGGGCCCCCGCCTGCATACACGCATCGGTCACGAATCCGATCACCTCCGCTGTAGCGTCATCGACATTGCACTCCAGCAGGCATACCGCATCGACCTCGGCGTCGCTCTCGGCGGCCTGTCCGATTATCAGTCGCAGCACGTTGGGAAATCCCTTCGTCTCCAGTGTGCCCGCGCCGTATCCGACCGCCTCGATGGTCATCTCCGGTATCGGCCCGTAGCTGCCGGCGAAATGTGTCAGGACCGCCGCCGCCGTCGGTGTCAGCAGTTCTTTATCGACAGCCCCCCCCATAATCGGCGCACCAGCCCGGCTCAGCAGATTGGCGGTGGCAGGTGCTGGCACCGGCAGGGTTCCGTGGACGCATTTGACCGTCCCACCCCCCACCGACAGTCTCGAACATCGAATCTGCCCGACCCCCAGCGCATCCATCCCGACGCACGCCGCGACAATATCCACAATCGAGTCGGAGGCCCCGACCTCGTGAAAGTGAATCTCCTCTATGTTCTTGTTATGTACCTGGGCCTCGGCATGGCCCAGCCGGTCGAAGACGGCGATGGCGTTGTTTTTGGCGGTATCGCTTATCTGGCTGCAATTTATTATCCGGATGATTTCGTTCAGGCTCCGATGCCGATGATGTCCCGATATCTGTGGCGAAAAGTATGTCGCCGAGACACCGCATCGCATCACCTTTTCGACGTGTATCTCAACACCGTCAAGCCCCAGCGAACCGATTCGAGCCAGCATGAAATCTTCGTCAACGCCTGCATCCAGCATGGCTGCGGCAATCATATCTCCGCCAGCCCCGGCAAAACAATCGAAATAGGCTATCTTCATAGGCGCTCTCCACCAGAAAAACCACCCCTGATTATCCGGTCTGGCCCGCTGTTTTTCAAGCACAATCACACAGCAACGCTTGAATTGTCGGCATCTTTGTGATAAATAGGCCCTATGATCAACGGACATAACAAAAAGATACTGACTCTGGCCATTCTGAGCCTTTGTTTTGTACAGCACGCCTCGGCGTCGCTTTCGAGCCGGATCGCCTCCATCCTGGCCCGCAAGGAGAACCGCAGTGCCAAATTTGCCGTCAAGATCGTCAACGCCGCCAACGGCAAAACCGTCTATACCCGCAACGCCGAAACGCCCATGACACCAGCCTCCAACATGAAGCTCATAACCTCCGCCGCCGCCATGCATTACCTGGGCTGCGACTATCAATTCAAGACACATATTGGCCTTCTGGGTAGCGACCTGGTCGTTATCGGCGGGGGCGATCCTCTGCTGGGTGACGCAAAGACCGACCTCAAACTCGGCAGAAAACCCGGCTGGATATTCGATAACATCATCGCGTCCATGAAGGAACAGGGCATCGCCTCGGTCAAAAACATCTACGTTGACAGTACCTTTTTCGACGACAATCGCGTCGCAGGGAACTGGCCCCCCGACCAGCTCAACCGCTGGTACGCTGCCGAGGTCAGCGGCCTGAACTATAACGGCAATTGCCTCCGGTTTGTAGTACGGCGCAAAGGCTCGCACGTCGCCATCGAGGTCGTCCCGTCCACCGCCTATGTCAAGATATCCAACAAGGTCTCCCTTACCTCCAAAGGCTCCTCAGCGGTGGGGGCGATTCGCACGACCAAACCAAACAATCTCATCGTCAAGGGCAAATGCCGCACCGAGGCAGGCTTCGACGTGGCGATAGAAAGGCCTGCCGCACTTTTCGGGTACATGCTCTATGAAAAGCTCTCTGCCGCCGGCATCAAGGTCACCGGCGACCTGGCGGTCAAATACGTCAAAAACGATAAAGACATCAGGATATTCCGCACCTATGCCACTCCCATCACCGAGGTCATCGCCCGGAGCAATAAAGACAGCCTTGGCATGGCCGCCGAGTCCCTGGTAAAGACTATCTCCGCCGAGAATACCATCGGCAGAATCAACGGCGAATGGCCCCACGGCCTGACTCTCATCGGCAGGTATCTGACGGGGATTGGCGTCCCGTCCGAGCAGTTCAACCTTGACGACGGGTCGGGCCTTAGCGACAAGAACCTGCTCAGCGCCAACTCGCTGGTCGCCGTGCTGCTGGACATGTACAACGGGCCATGCTGGCGGGCCTTCAAAAATTCAATGGCGGTAGGCGGGACCGACGGCACGATTGAAAAGTACTTCCGCCAGGAAAAATACAAGGGCAGGATCATCGGCAAGACCGGCTATATCGACAGGGTGCGCTCGTTTTCCGGCGTGGCATATACATCCAGCGGCAATTTCATCTTCAGCATCCTAACCTACGGCGGCAACGGCCATACACGCAAAAACATCAACGACATAACCAAGGCCATCATCGACCAGATCCAATAGCCCGAATATCTCCCGCACCCATTTGCATCAAACGGAAGATCGCCACCGTTACGGAAGCATTTAGAACACCAATTTCAGGAAAGTTTTGAGGGATGACCTTAAAGTTTTCCCTTTTCACGCAAGATGTCGATCCATTTGTCTCTGGATAAAGGGCATTGCCCGAGTAGTCTGGCGTTCTTTGGGCTCACGAAAAGCTGTCCCGGAATATAATCATGCCCTTCGTCTTTCTTGGATCCTCGACGTATGCCAAATGATGCAACCATTCTTCCTTCGTGGAATATCTGGGCTATATTATGCCTTTTCCCTTCGCGAAATGTGGCATCTAATTTATTCGCGATCGCTTCGGCCAATTGCTTTGTGATTTGAGCCATATCACCCATTTCGAATAAATTCACGCAACATTTGTTTTTGCCGTAATGGCTCTGGGCCTAACTGACTGTCATCCATGTCCTCCAACATATCAAACATACTAATGAGCATATCCTTTAAATTGAAAATTGCCTCGGAATGTGTGTCCCCACTACTACTGATGTTAGCATCAAAAAATGATGCAATATAATGCTCTTCCTGAAATCGTACCACAACAGTGATGGGCTTGATTAATTCGTATGGTTCAGGTGCCAATGTTTGAATCGGAACTAGAATCGGAGATTGCCTTTCCAAAGTTGCACACCTAATCTTCAAAAGTGCTATTTCCTTTTGAAGACCTTCCAATCTCGCCGCATCCTCCCACCTCAAACTTACAACCGAAGTAAATTCTTGCATTAAATTGGTATAAAGCAGTTCTTTGTTTTTTCCAAGTTTGACACGTCCTTTCACCTCAGGTTTTTCAATCACCCAATCTGGTTGTTCCCATATCTGACATACTTCGTCGGATGATCCAGTGCATATCAATTCATCTTCCAAATTATTTATTCTCATCTTTCCTCCTGCCAAGAATGAATGACTCGAACTGCTCACACACCCAATCCCAATTCTCTTTGAGATAGTCTTCGGTCACCGTGAGTTTTCTTTCCCCTTTTAATTCCACATATACTGAATCTTTAGGAACTCTCACTTTCCTCCACTTAATCCTATCTATTGGTGCCCCTGTTAATGACATTTCACAGCCAGACAATTTAATTGACATGTCAACTGTCTTATGCTCCACATTAAGGCTACGTATTAATCCTCCATCTGGAAGTTCTTCAATTGGCAAGACGAAACATCCTATTATATGAGCATCAACTTGTTCTCCAGTATGATTCTCAACTATTTCAAGGACTTCTTCTTTCTTATGCGTCGCCTTTGGAATCCTTCCTTTTGAAAAAAGCTTGCTTAATGTACAATCTACATGTAAGTGCCTCCCAGATTTCCCACCAAACCCGCATCGAACTAGACCGGCACCGGATGTTGTACGAAATCGAGCGACTTTATATTTCTCTTTCTTTTGTGAAGGCTTACTTGACGGTTTACGTCCAATAATCTGTCCACAAACGGTCAAAGATAAACCATAAGATTCTTTGAAATTAGGGATTAAAATCGCCATTTTTTATATCCTTTTGCGACATCATTTTCCTCATCAATGTATTGTCGGTTTATTGTATCTGCGTGTCAAGCTAAAAATCGACCGGAGGCCTGATTATGGTTATAACCCTGCATAAAAGGAAAGGCCAGCACGTTTTCACGCACTGACCTTATAATCCCTGGCGATCACCTACTTTCGCCCTTACGGACTATCATCGGCCGGACGGGCTTAGCTTCTGAGTTCGGAATGGGATCCGGCATTTCCCGGAGATGTCATATCGTATGTTGTTGATGCCGCATAGTCAGGCACGCTTTCGTTGTTATCTCCTGCGAGCTTTTTGTTGTATTTTCTCAAGTTCCTCGGGCGTAAAGCGGGAGGAAGCGATTGGGCCCGGCTCCCAGCATTGTTCCAGTTTAGATGGTTTTGTTTCGACGTTGGGGATTACGAAAACTTCCTGGCCCGAGGCTGTTTTTTCTATTTTGCCGCCGGATTTGGCAACTTCCTCGCGGGCCAGTTTCTCGCAGACCTCTATGAGGGTTGGAAAGTTGTAGGGGGTGTGGCTGAATTTCCCCTCAGGATTTAGGGCTGACTTGAAACGATCGGGCAGGTTGGAAAAGCCAATTGTGGTAAAGAGAACACCCGCGGCGTTTGAAGGATTGCAGTCGGAGTCCTGGCCGCAGCGGGTTGAGATCGTGATTGTCCGGTCCGGGTCACCTTTGCCGTAAAGAAGGCCCATAACGATATAGGCGGCGTTGATCTTGGCGTCGATGTTCTTCCTCCTTTTCTTGGTGGCAGGGGCGTTCTTGGTGCAGGCGAATTTTCGGTAGTCGAGGTTCTTGCAGTACTTATCTTCGACGAGTTGCCACGTCTTTTTCCAGTTCTTGGGGTTTTCCCCATGCCATTTAATCATGTCGGTGATGCACTCGTGAAACTGGCTGCCCCTGGGAACGCATTTGAGCCCGGCATCTACGATTTTTTTCACGTCCTTTTCGAAAAAGGCTTCGGTGTACATACCACCCACGAATTGACCGCCGTAGATGCCGTCGCCGTAGTTCATGAGTCTGCCGAAGATTTCACCCAGCCGGACGACTTCGTTGCCAAGTCCCGGCGAAATAAGGCCGGAGAAGTCCGCTTCGATCTGGTAATCGATGTCGTCAGCGTGGGAGTTGAACCTGGGGTGCCCCGAGTCCGGTGGGGCGATACCATCGCGGAGGTTTCTTCGGCCATTATTGTTGGCATGCCAAAGTTTGTAGCCGCTGTTTGCGAAATCAATGCCTGCCTGCCGGATACTCACGTTCAGGCCGTGCAACTCGAGGGTGCGGAGGAAGGTCATTTCGACATAGATGTCATCCTGTTTAAACTGGTTGATCAGTTCCGGTTTCCATTCGGGCATCTCATTCTCGGGGATAATTTTGCTAATCCACTTGAATTCGGTAGGCCAACCCCATCCGACCCCAGCCATCTGCCCAATCCACCCAGCCTTCATTTTATCCCTGTACTCATCGACAGAGATGCGACGGGTTGTTTCCGCCGACGCCACAGATGTAAAAAGAATCAGCATCAAACCGAAAACCCGAATTTTCAAAATCATGCTCTTCATCAAAATTCTCCTCGTTTGGTGTAAATTAGGGATTAATAACCGGAATTTTAACTTCAAATTACAAAAGTGAGTATGCTTTCCTCTGTACAACGCCAACAGTCCTACCAAATTCTCCTCAAAATGCCAGAAAATTCAGCGAAATTGTAAGATCGTCGCTCGAATTGTTGCGTAAAAGGCCCCAGCGCAAAAGGAAAGGGCCTGCATCGTTAGACGCAGGCCCTTATAATCCCTGGCGATCACCTACTTTCGCCCTTACAGACTATCATCGGCCGGACGGGCTTAGCTTCTGAGTTCGGAATGGGATCAGGCGTTTCCCCGTCAGTAAAGTCACCAGGAAATTTGGTACCCCGCACCTACTTTGACATTCCAAGTAGGTACGGGGTTATTTCAATAGCAGATGCTACGAGCGTCGTTGTGTGAATCATACTGCGAATCAGCATATCAACCCTTGATTGATATGGTCAAGTAATTGAGCGTTAGTACCGGTTAGCTAAACAGATTTCGCTGCTTACACACCCGGCCTATCAACCAGATAGTCTATCTGGGCTCTCCCGGACCGAAGTCCATGGAATCCTCATCTTGCAGTTGGCTTCCCGCTTAGATGCTTTCAGCGGTTATCCTTTCCCAACTTAGCTACCCGGCGGTGCCCCTAGCGGGACAACCGGTACACCAGAGGTCAGTGCTTCCCAATCCTCTCGTACTAGGGAAACGTCTGCGCAAGATTCCTGCGCCCACGGCAGATAGGGACCGACCTGGCTCACGCCGGTCTGAACCCAGCTCGCGTACCACTTTAATCGGCGAACAGCCGAACCCTTGGGACCGCCTACAGCCCCAGGAT
>SDBV01003848.1_pt1 | contig 21842 bp, 26 predicted proteins | sample 2277081 | NCBI WGS metagenome assembly SDBV01 (sample SAMN10402039, study PRJNA504765) | marine sediment metagenome | isolation source: marine sediment core GS10_PC15, 223 cmbsf | place: Arctic Ocean: Southern Knipovich Ridge | collected 2010 | reverse complement strand
ATGCAGTAGCTACTGAATCCAGTCCTCTGTCTGCATTATCTAAAACTATAGTGGCATAGTCTCTGTAGGGTTCCTCATGATGCTCAACAAACAGAAGCCTAGACGAGTAGTCTACGCTGTTGATAAGAACTCTGATAGCAGGAACTCTGTTGTCAGCTTGCTGAGCGGCAAGTAAGGCAGCACTTAGTGTTCGCATGTCAGCTTCCAAACAATTTGACTAAGCCTGTTCCTACTCCAAGCGACCCGGCACCTACGCCAAGACCAAGTGATAGCCACTTCCAGTTGATGCCTAGTCCGGTAGAGCCATTCTTGTGGTCATGAACTTTGACCTTGATTTCAGCTACATCTTCCTTAATTGTAAGCACATTTGACTTCAGTGCAGCAACATCTGCAATCATTGCTACTGCCCAAGCGGGAACATTAGGCATCTATTTCGCCTCGTGCTACAGCTTGGTCATAGAACATTCTGCCGAAGGGTGCCTTGTCCTTGTTAGCAACTGTCGCTGTCTTGAGTCGTGTAGCTGCTGCTTCCTGTGCTGTAGGAGGAATAGTAGCTGGTGCTACATAGTCAAGTCCAGTCCATGTATAGCCAGCACTGACAGAACTAACTCCTATACTGCGAAGTGTATGTCCCTTCGGTATGGGCCAGTTAGCACCAGTCTCTATTTCTATGATGTTAACTACCAGACCTGTTGCGGTTTCTACTAATGCTTTTCTTGCCACAGGATTGTCTCCTTTACGTCCCAGGCCAGCTCCAAGGCATCCTTGAGTTGTCCAATGAGAGTATAGAACTGACCATGTTCTACCGTAGGGTCATCGTGTAGCTCTTCAAGCTTGGCAATGTAGTCGTGAGGGGAGTCAGTATAGAAAGGTTCTCGCCCCTCCACCAGTATGACGGGCTGCTGCTTCCATCCACACTGACCATTCACAACCCAAGGCGTAACAGCCCAGTGTAGCTTAGCCTGGTGGTTACCTTGCTTTTTTGGCATCTTAGTAATCCTCCTTACATTCCATTGTAACACAAAACATGTTGTAAGTCAAGGTTACCAACTCCACACATAGCAAGCGCCTTTACCACCAGCTCCTCCAGCGCCTCCTGTATTTGTTCCCCCACCTCCACCGCCTCCTCCACCTCCTGGCATTCCACCTGCCCCTCCTACTCCGCCCGCGCCGCTGTCCTGCCCTCCTCCTCCACCTCCACCTGCACCACCATGACTGCTGTTACCGTCAGGGCCTACATTACCTGCTCCACCATCAGCAGCCCCAGCTACACCTCCACTGCCCGTTATAGCTGTGTTTATACCTCCTGTGGCGCCAGCAACCTCCGTGTTGTTCGCAAGCACGCCACCACCACCTCCTCCTCCACTGCCACCATGAACAGAACCACCGCCATCGTATCCTACACCATTCGTATCCCCAGCACCACCACCTGCGGAGCCACCCCAGCCAGCAGGATTGCCGTTAGCAGTAACAGTGCCGCCAGCACCATCCAGACCTGTTCCCTTCTCCCCTGCTGCTTGCCTCGGCTGGCCACCTCCTGAATTACTTGTAGAGCCAAGGTCACCCACACCTAATGCGCCTCCGCCACCGCCGCCACTCTTGGAAGTCCCCGCAGCACCAGCTACACCTCCACCTCCACCAAAAGCAAACAGCACGGAACCAAAGTCGGTAGCACCTCCTGCTCCGCCATCGCTGGCAGAAGCACCAGATGCACCCGCTGCACCAATGGTTATGGTCTCTGTAACACCTATGTCTGCAGCGTTGTAAAAGCCAGAGTTACTGCATCCTCCACCACCACCTGTGCCCCCCTGCCTCACATTGTTAATGGTGCCGTCCTTACCACCTCCACCGCCTCCTCCACCTCCTGTGACGACTACATAGACAAAGGTTGCCCACCCAGGCTTCTGGTAGGTTCCTGAGGACAAAAACTCCTGAAAGTTAACTTTACGTGGTGGCAGTAAGAGTGGTCGGCGCATCAGCTTATCACCACAACAAAGATGGGCAAGGAACCTGCAGCAATGTTGTCAACACCTCTAGTAATGAACTGGAAGAAAAGTTTACCCGCAGGAGCTACATAATAGAGTGCAGGGGTAGCTATAGAAATCTGATTAGCATTGTAGGCTTTCCAGTTGTCAAATTCTATGTAGCCTGCAGCCTGTGCCAAGTCTGCATCTGAGATAGCAAATACGTCATGGTCTGCTGTTTGAGTAAAGTCATGAGCACTTACCAGCACGTCCTTGTTGAGACCCTCATTATCCTTGTCTATGAAGAGTGCTGTGCTGATAACACCTCTCTTTGGAACATCAAGTTCAAACCGTATCCCGAAGGCATCATCAACTGTGTAGGCTGAGGCTGCTGCTATGCCCGGGATAGTGATACGTATCGGCTCAGTAATCTCGCCTGTGAGCTCTATCAGCTCCTCAAGCTTCCGCTCTACATCCTCAAGGCTCATTAGGTGACCTCACCAATATCTTGTCCACCTATGATTTCTGTGCCACGCCGAATCTTCTTAAGCTCCGCCAGCTCATCCTCAGAAGCATCCTTGACTGCTTCTACAGCAACGGTAACTTCTGCAAGGTTGTTGACAAAGACAGGAATCTGAGTCTGAGTCTTACCGATATTAATGTCTCTGGAGAAATCTGCCATTACGCACCTCCTGGAGCTGCTGGTCGCCCACCAGTCTTTCCTCGCACTTGCTCGTGACACATCGCTACTGCTTGCTCCTGCGGCATACCCGCCCTAACCTCTGAAGCTATGCAGGATGAGATGGCTGCTTTCATCTGGTCATCACTACTGGTTTCTCGTAGTGCTTCAACTTCTGGATGTGGCATTTTAGTCTCCTTGTAAAATGGGGGCGAGTGCCCGTAACTGCCACATCTCGCCCCCCTACAGTTCTACCTGCTCGGCTGCTTAGACGCCCAGGCCAAGCTCTGACTGCGGCACCTCAAACCAGTGGAAACCACACGTGAAGGTGCTACCTGTCGTTCCTGCAACCACGTGCATTGAGATGGCAGCCTTTGGAGGAATTATAATTCGGCCTCTGAAGGCAGCCTCTACATGACCTCCTGGAGTAACGCCTGCTTCGTCGCACTTAGTCCAGTTACCCCAGGGAAACCATCCGTCATCATCCACTCCCTCATTGATGTCAAAGATGGAGAGTGAGCTGCCAGCGGCCAGTCCGCTTGAACTATTGCGGAGTGTGATGTCGTTGGTGTCTGGCATGGCCGTGCCTACAGGATGGACGCAAATGTGCAGACTTGACTCAATCTCAAAGTTGGGATGCACCAGTTGGTGAGCAAATCCCCGCTCCATGACATACACTTTGCCTCCGCCTGCTTCATTGTTTCCAAGCTGAATGGCAGCTGTTGTAGTGGGCCTCTGTATGAGGGCTGCAACAGCAACGACGGCCATTGCTGACCTGCTATAGCCCTTTGCTGTCCACTGGATATGGTAGGGAATGGTGTGAATCGCTCCACCCTCACTTGCCTTCAGGTTGGTCTCCACATCCGCTACTGCTTTCTTTATTCGTGCCAAGAGTTCCATCTTAGTCTCTCCTTCTGCTCACTCAGCCTACGTGCCGAGACCAAGTTCGTTCTGAGGAACCTCAAACCAGTGGAAACCAGTGTTGTATTTGTCACCAGTCACACCAGACAAAACCTGAATGGAAATCATGGCCAGTGGAGGAATTATAATTCTTCCATTTACCTCTGCTTCCACATGACCCCCAGGTGTCACTCCAGTCTCGTCTGTCTTTATCCAATTGCCCCACGGGAACCAGCCATCATCGTTCACAGCTTCGGCAGTGTCAATTACAGTAGCTCCACCACCGGCAGGCAGACCGCTCAAGCTGTTCTTGACGGTGATGTTGTTACCACCAGGCTTCGTCACACCTACGGGGTGGACACACAGCCAGAGACCACCCTCGGTCTCTAATGCCGTAGACTCTTTATGATGACCGAATACACGCTCAATCACCAGACAGACACCGCCTCCTGCCGCCTCGTTGTAGAGAGACAACTGAGATGTGCCGCTGGGGCGAGCTACTACAGACACAAGGTCAGTGGTAGACATAGCCTGTCTGCCATAGCCTTTGGCTGTCCACTGCACCTGGTATGGCAGGGTGTAGATTGCACCTCCCTCACTACCCTTTGCCGATACTTCCACACCCGCTACCGCTTTGATTAGCTTCAGTAAGCTCTGCATTGTTTCTTTCTCCTTTTATTGCTTTGTGAACCGCTTGACTCAGAACTTAATCCCAATCAAGTTACATAGGCATAATCCTCCTTGCTACAAGTTATCCACTGATATGTCAGGGTCATGGTAGGAGCCACCTATCTTCTCAAAGACATAGATGAGGTGGTCAAGGTCTACGTTGTCTACGCCCTCCATGAACCTCTCGTCAAGCACATTCTTCTGTATCAGTGTCCTCACCAATACTACTATGAGATTGGTCAGTGTCTTGACAGCATCCACCTGCTCGTAGTTGAGTGCAGGAAGGAAGTCAAGAACACGAATGTCACGAGGGGGGCCAGAGTCATAGGTAACTGTTATGACTCCTGATGCAAAGGTTATGTTCTTGACAAACTGTGGCATGTCTACAGCACCCTGAAGGGATACGGGCTGAGCAGACACCACACTACGCCGAAGTCATCGCCAGAGACCATAGAGGCATCTATGCGGAGGTAACGCAGTTTCGGTGCTACTCGCATCACTATCGCTATAGGAGCTTCACTCCCAAGTATGATACCCGTAGTAGCTGCAGCTTCATCAAACTTACCCAGCTCATGCACATCGCTGCCGAAGGCCACGACACTGGATTCCTCCACTTTGCATGTGAGCGCATCGTCGGAGGCTGCACCAGCTTCTGTTAGAATCAGGACAATTGCCCATCCACTTACAGGGCCACCAATTTTGGTTGCGCCCAAGTCAAGGACAGCAAGACCACCAGCGTTCCTAGTTGTGCTGACTGGTGTGCCGTAGTCACTGGTATTAATATTGGCAAATGTCCAGTCTGCTGTGTTGTCAGCCAGGACTAGATTAGCGTCAAAAGGCATTGTATCCTCCTAACCAAGGTCAAGGTTGTTGATGTGCGTATACTGCCTGTAGGTGAGCATCACATCAACATCTCCAAAGTTTCCACCATCAGGAGCATCGGCACCCAGCCTGACATAGCGCTTGGGTGTTGAGAATCTGCGAACGAAGATAAGGGGAGTCAGAATGACTCTGCCAGCGCCTTGCTGTGTTCCTACACCTGTTCCAGCTGTAGCGGTGATTGTGTCGCCTGAGTTGACGTAGGTGTCGCCAGCGTCCTGCATCTCTATCCACATCTTGCCGGACAAGCCATTCGTCAGCAGGTTTCTGCTGAACTGACGAATGATTCCTGAGTCATTTCCAACACCCGTAGCGTCAGCTACCAGCCCTATGTCTGTGGCCACGAAGGCTGTAGTGGGAACAACAATGATTTCCCTCATATAGGCATAGAGGCGAGGGAATGTGAGGAGAGACTCCCAGCCATCAGTGAGGTGGTCAGAGTCTTCTATTACGAAATCAGCAAAGTTCTGGTATGTGGTAGGCTGGTCGTGCAGAATAATAACGCACTCCAGACCTAATGAACCTGTGCCGCCTGCACCCAAGTCTACTACAGCATTACCATCATCATTTCTTGTGAGTGATGTGGGCGCAGCGTCTGAAGCATCCAGGTCTACATAGGCTCCAGAGACCTGACCTCTAAGGACTAAATCAGCATCAAAAGGCATTTCATTCCTCCTTACGCTGAGCTGTCCGGCACTACGCCATACAGACGAGCTATGCTACGAGGAGAGACTGTTGCAAGACCGTGAGGCCAGTCAATCCTAGTGCGGAACTTAGGAGCAGTCTGAAGCTCACCAAGGTCGGTAACTTCCAACGGATACTCCTGGATGCCCCAGGTCTCATCGCCAATCCCAAACAGACAAGCGTAGATGCTGGTGCACTCTGTTCCACCAGAAGGAGCCCCTGCCGCTGTCTCGGTGTTCAGGATTATCTCAGTAACCTGGTCTGCCCTGGTGCCAATGTCAATCAGTCTGGTATTCCCATACATGTCTATCTTGCGTCCAAACTGGTCTTGGGACTGGTCAAGCAGCTTCTCTTTCCTCAACAATGCACGGAGAGCCAACAGCATCTTCTTATTCATGAGGGCATAGGTTGGGCTGTGCCCGTCAATAGCGTAGAAGAGCTTATCAAAGTCATTTAGGAAGTCGTGACTCTTGGCACTGCTGTTGAGGATACCTGTGTCTGTGTCTGATGCCTGAATCTTCTGGTCAGTGAAACCTTCGTTGTTGATGTCATCTACACGAAGTCTCAGACCCTTGAACTCCTCAGGGTCACTGGTGGGATTACCGGCTATGAACTTCCAGTTGAATTGGAAGGCAGCGGACTTGAGGGCCATCATTTGCTGAATTGCTCTTGCATCAGCTATGGTGTTCCTGGCACGAGCAATAGCCTTATCTGTGTCAATGTCCAGTCCACCAAGACTGATGTTCTCTACCTTCTGCTCAAACTTGCCTGTGGATTCACTGAAGCCTTCGTTTACCTTCCTGTAACCGAAGCTCGGCAAGTCCTTGTAGCGGACGATGGTAGTGGCAAGGGTGCCAATAGTCTCCCAGGGAAGGAGTTCCATTAGGTTACTGTTCATGAGCAGGGCGTCTATGACTGACTTGCGGAGAGTGTCAGTTTCTATTTTGGACAGTTCCGCTAGGGTCCAGGCCATAATCTACATGACCTCCTTTTTAGATTCATCCTGGTTATGTTTCAAGTTAACCTCTATTTGATGTAGAGTAAGCTTCTACAGCCAAATCCATTGGCTTCTTGCCCTCCAGTGCAGCGCTTCCACCGCCTCCTGCACCAACAGCGAAGTTACCAAGTTTCTTGTCACCTATGACAGACTTGAGAGCGTCCTCATAGACGGCAAGGGCTGCCAAGTCCTTTGTTTCCACTTTGTCAGCAGGAACGCCATACCTTGCAACAATGACTTCCCTGCGTAGTGTCAGGAGCGCTGTGCCGTGCTCCTCCCCGCTTTTCTTGGCGGTCTCAAGTTCTGCCCTTGCGGTGGCCAGTTCGGCAGCACTACCACCACCTACTTTGATTTGCTCTTCCAGACCAATTACCTTGGCCTCAGCTTGGAGAACCAGTTGATGCTCAGTCTCTACCTTGCCAGTAGCTTCTGTTAGTGCTGTAGCAGCAACAGTAGCTGCTTCCGTTGCAGCTTTCTCACCGGTCTCCTTGCCCCCTTTCACGGCTAGCAAATCTGACTCAGGCACATACCTTACATCACCCTTCCCTTCCTCTTTTGCTGTGACTGCACCATCCTGCCCTGCCGTGTAAGTCACATCACCCATTGCTGTTGCCTCCTTGAAGATTACAACTCTTCATCATATCCTTATTATAACTCACTTGGTTTGTCCTGTCAAATGATATGGTGTAAAATATGTATAATAATAACTATTATACACATTTCAAATTATATTTAATCTTTGTCAATCTATTACCCTGCCGGTCTGTCGTGCAAGCTGACGATAGACTGTTTCTCCTGTAAGAGATTGAAATGATGTAGTCTCGCCCCAATAGAACAGCCAAGCATCAAGGTAAGGATTAGCGAAACGAAGCGCCTTTCTCTCCTCAGCTACGAGTGAACGGAAGCTTGAGATGAGTTTCCTTTCATCCTTCTCAGACACAGTTTCCTTGATAACTGCCTGTCTATCAAGCTGTGTCCGTAATCTTTCAAGGGATAGAAACTCTGTGATGAGACCTTGTTCCTCGTCAGAGTAACTGCTGAGTGTCTGTTTCCACAGTTCATTATACTTCCTAAAATATACGGTAACAGCTTCTCTATGCAACAACATCATTGGTGAAGTGTTGCGCCGAATGAAAGCATCCCACTTACCTTTATCTTCTACAGGTATGGCTGCATCTATCATCCCACGGTTAGCAAAGAGCTTGTCCCAATCCTTGATGCGCTCACCAGTAGCAGGGTCAACAGTATCCTCCAACTCAACACTAAAGTATAAGTCCAATAACTCATTGTAGGAAGATTGAACAGGCATAGGGTCGCCATACTTTTCAAAGAATTCCTTCCTGTTCTCTAACAGCATGAGAGGATTAGCTTTAACTTTATCGTCAATAAACTTACGTCGCTCACCCATAAGCTTTTCAACACGACGAAGGAAGTCATCTGGGCCAAGTCTACCTCGAGCTGTTTCAGTCAGAAAGTCCTTCTCTAATTCAAGTATCTCATCACGCTGCTGCTCTGAGTAATTCATCACGGCAGCCCAATCCAGTTCTATCTTGCCTAGTATCTCCTGCTTGTGCGATGGTAGAACAGGATTGATAGAACCGCTATACTTGAAGAACTCCATCTCCTGCAAGACTGCAGTTTCCCACGGGTCTAGGCCACCTATCAAATCCCATATCTTCTCGCCCCTGCGACGAAGGGTGCGCTGCTGCTCTGCAGTGTAACCATACTGTTCCTCTATCCACTGAGTTGCAGCTTGGCGTAATGCGTGGGATTCATCAGACTTCATGCGAGCAAACCCAAGCTGCTCAAAAGCTGCACTGTGCAAGGCTACTCTGCGCCGTGCATCTGTCCACATTGCTTCTTCTTCCTCGGTGAGGTCTTGACCTGCTTGTATCTTAGCGTAGACAAGTGAACCGTCTCCTCCCATGTCATCAACAGCACGAGCACGAAGGTAGTTTCTGAACTGCTCAGGAAAAACTCTGTCGGATATGAATGTGACAAGAGGATTATCTGGTTGGACAGCTATCAGTGCATTGAGAATTGAACTTGCAGCAGATGGAAGGACGCCACCAAGTTGTCCTGTTGACGCACCAAATTGTGCAAGGGAAGCTCCAAAGATGACATTGGGGTAGAATCCGTAGCGGCTGACAAAATCAAAGAACTCTACTAGCCCACCGAAACCTTCCAGTTCATCAAAGTGTTCTGGGTAATCTCGGCGCATCATGCGAGTGCTCCAAGGGCCGTAGACTGTGCCACGAGCAGGATTGATGTCTATAGAGGTGCCAGGTATGTGTGTGTAGCCGAAGTCTGTGCTGTTCTCCCATCTGCCCCAAGTTGTGAGAGTACCAGGGTGACGAACAAATGAGCGAGCTAGCCAGAACCAGCGCTGACTCTCATACTTCCAGAAAGGATAGAAGCGGGTCATGATAGCATCCAGGGCATTGACGTTGGTGTAGTCAGTGTATTCTTTGTAATACCACTTTGTAGCTTCATCAAGGGCAGACTGACGGGCCTTGTCGTAGTCAAGGAACTCTGGCTTTATAAGCTTTAGCACAGCTGGAGGCCTACCTGCTACCTGAGTTCTACGAGTCTTCAAAAAAGCAATAAGCTGGTTCCACTCTCCAATCTCTTCCTTAGCCAGAAATCGTCGTCTGGTCTGCTGAAAGAACTGTTCCGCTTCACTTAGACTACCAAATCTTGATGGTATCTCCTGCCCTGCCAGTCCAATCAAAGGCTCATCAGGACTTATTTCCTGAGCTACTCTTCCTATGGCCACCACCCTGTCATTATGTGCCTGTAGCAATTCGTCATCAATAAGCCTAAGTTCCTGGTCAGGAGTCATTGCTTCTGCTATATCATCTAACTGACGAGTCAATGATTTCTCAAAGGGAGGTTTTGCTCCACTCAGAGCGCCATGATAGGCTTGACGGTCTATCAATATATCTGCAGTCGTTACCTTTTCAAATAGCACATCATCTGCCCCTGCTACTGTCTCATCAATGAAGCTATCCACCGCCCTCTTTTGCTCGGCGGGAAACAGCTTGGCATTGTAGAGGTCGTGGAAGTCAGTGGTCATAGACTCTATTTGCTTCTGTCTGACTCTGAACCATGAAGCTGATGTGGGGTCTACTTGGATAGAGGCAGCAATCTGGTCATACACTGCCTCTACGCTGGCTCTGTCAAATCCTTCATCATAGTTACGCTTGACCAGTCCCATGATATATTCTACGAAGTAGTCTCTGTCGCCTTCAGGTATGAGTGTATCTAGTAGCATCTTGCTGAGGTCATCACCTCGAGTCTGCATCAGTTTAGCTACGTCTGCTGGAGCAAGTGGTCTGCCTACAACCTTGACTGCTGCACGAGGAGGTATCCTGAGACCTGAGGCTACGTTAATGTCATCTATACTTTTTCCAAGACTACTGTTAACAATAGCCAGTTTCTTTGTTTCTCCCTTCCAAAATGCTATCTCAGACGCATAGAAGCTATTCCAGAACTCATTAGTTCTTTCTTTCTGAGGAACGTCAGCAAAGTGACTCCTGCGGAAAGCTGCGTCCTTTGACTTCGCATCAGCAACAAGTTTGCGAGACGTAGTAACAATGTCAAGATAGCGTTGTGTCGCTCCTTGGTAAGCTTCAGACAGACCAAGGTCACGTTGCGTCTTAGGAAAGTAGCGTTGGAAAAAGCCTATCAAGTCACTTGCACCATCAGGTAAAAGACTTCCCGCGTGAGCAACTACTACTCGTTGGAACACTTCAGGACTTGTTCCTTCTGCTACACCACTCCACACAGAAAATATGTTAGCAAAGCGTTCATGCAGGTCTTTGAACTCTCCATAACTCTCATTAGCAGTAAGTTCCGCTCCTCGCACTTGAGTAGCTCGAGGATAATTTACAGCATCTGCAAAGTCTCGAAGGACAGACATATCTTTACTATTCAAAGTCATGTCCATATAGCTATGCGCCATCTCATGAAAAAGCGTCTCGTCTGTCAATCTTCGCTCTGTCTTGAAAATAATACGCTTCTCCCCGGACTCCCACATTGCATTAATTTCGTAGCCCTTTCGCTGCTCAATAGCTTCTATATAAGCCTTATCAACCTCAATACTTCTGACATCCTGTTTAAATCTAAAGGGCAACTTATCCACTGTTGTCCTAATATGTGCTCGCCTTTCTAAATCTGAGATGCCTACAAAGTTAACTTTACTCCAATCTACATTATTGATAAACTCAAAGCCCTTTGCTGTCTGACTCAACCTATTAACTACACGGTCAATATTCGCTCCTGCACTATCTATAAACCTGTCAATACGGTCAAGTTCTGCAGCAAACTGAATATCTCTGTCCGCCACAGGAAGGCCTCTACTTTTAACAGTTGCTCTCGCCATTATCTGGTCTGGCAGCATACCATAAGTAGTAGACATCCGTTGCAATGATACTATAAGTTCTGCCATCTCCTGAGGATTGGTAACTTCCAGAGCAGTCAATCTCTCTGTAAGCAAATCAAATTGTGCAGTAGCTCTCTCTGGACTGCGAAGGAAGTCATCAACCTCTGCGTCATAGACTTGTCGCATGAAATCTCTGATGCTGTCAGGAGACTTCAGTAATTCGTCAGAGCCTTCCAGTATCATGCTGCGAGCAGTAGGTGAGAGGTCAGGATAGCGCATGACAATATCGTTTACTTCGGCTTTATGTATCTTGTTACGAGTAAAGCGATTCTTGAGCGTTGCAATGAGAGCAGAATTATCTGACGTGAGTTTGCCGGTGGTTACCGCTGTTCTGAGGTCTTTAGCTAACTTCTTCCTTACCCACTTAGGAGCATTGTCCAACTCACGTGGAAGTGTATTGGACACAACTTCTAACAATGCTCTGTATGCAGCTGCACCCTCACCCTCTGCAAGCAATTGTCCTGCCTTCCCGACAACAAAGTTTCTCCTGAGCTCTGCACTGATTGCACCCGGAGCTTCAACAAGTGCAGAGAAAGACATACGTGCAAACTTCGCTGGCGTTATGGGCTTTCCCAAAGCTGCTGACACACCAAATGCAGGAAGACTGACAGGCAACTCTGACAGCATGAGCATCCAGTTAGTGCGTAGGGGGTCTCCTGTCTCACGGAGTGGGCCAAATGTCTCTGAGAATCCTGCACGACGTAATTCAATGTCTCCAAGGAGTCCTATCGTAAACATATCATATTGCTCTACAGTTACTCTACCAGCTTTAACTCCTCCAAGCACAGACCTCAGCACATCTTCAAATACATTCATAGGTCCATACATACCGAAGGTAAGGTAGGCTTCTGCAGCAGTCCTCACAACTGCACGGTCAATAGCACTTGCCCAAGGCTGAATAAAGCGCTTGTCAATGTCATAGAACAGTGCGGCAAATCTGCCAGACCTTTTGGCAGCAGCAAGCGCTTCCCATGAAGCTCCCAGCTCATGAAACTTAAAAGCTTTCCGTGCATAGGCTCGCATGGCTGCAAAGGAAGTCTTCTCAAAAGTAAAATCAAGCACACGAGAGAAGAAAGCGTTAGCCCTATCGGACAGGAATCTACCAGCCAGAATGGTTGCATCCTCAGTAACGTTCAACACACCAAGGATTGTCAAAATATTTGACTGTGCGCCAGAAACAGCTTCATCTACTCCTATTTCCTTACTGAACACTCTCTCAAAAAGTATGTCCAGTTCAAGAATCCTCTCCGATGTAAGCAAGTCATCTGTGATGGGATTAGCACCCATGCTCCGCAGTCTATTCAGCCATCCTGTGACGTCACGTCTGCTGACAGGTGGATGCACTAATAGTTCTCTCGCAGCCATTGCAATATCATCATCTGCACGAGGGTTACGTTCAAGATGAGCAAGAAACTTTGTTCCCGCTGCATTGAGTTGTTCTGGAGTCATCTGACGCAAGGGTAATGGATGCTTGCCATCGCCAGCCAATTCCATAGCCCGTGTAACTATCTTCTGTGACTCACGAGACATAACAGTAGCTCTCTGCGTTACTGTTTTAGGAATGACTTTAGTTGTTATGTATTTAAGCCCGTCAAAGGGAAGCTCCAATACTTCTGCAGCTGCCATGTTACCACGAGCAAGTATTCTACCTACAGGCCCAGCTGACCTAAGTCCTCGTGTGACAAATCCCCAACCTACAAAGCTCAATGGGTCTAAGAGACCCTCCAGCAATAAATACTTGAGGACAAAATCAATAACAGGCGGGCCTGGAGCATCCCACTTTTTCCACGCATATACATAGGCTTCTCGAGCAGAGGCTTCAGGATTCAGATTCCGAAACTCATCAACAGCTTTCTTAATATCTGGTATTCCTGTCTCTTGACCTCTTGGTATAGCTTGCACACCTAAAATCGGAATACCAAGTGCTGTAATAGGAATTCCACCTATTTCTGTAGGAACAATAGTTCCTTCTTTTCCTAAGATTGAGACATCAATTCTCCACTCACCACCATACTGCCATCCTGAAGCTGGCATTGAAACACGCTCATAGTAGAATCCCAAACCCTCAAGCACAGCAAGTGGCGGATTGATAATAGACATTTTAAGCACATCAGCAAGAGTAAAGTCAGGCATCTTGGCAACTCCACTCTTGTATGAGTCTATCATGCTTTTTCTATTGATGGCAGCTGCAACCAACTCATTCGTAGTTATAGCAACTTCAGCGTCTATGTCCTCTTGACTCCAACCTTTACTTCTCAGAAAGTCGTCATACTCTGCTGGAGTAAAAGTGGTCTCGGGTGGCTTAGGAGTAGTCAATGACTTCAATAAAGCTTGTGTAGATAGCTGGTGGATTGTGATAGGAACCTGTCGGCGCTCTTGTGGAGCCTCAAGCGGAGGAAACAATTCAGTATCTTCAAAAGTTGATGGTATTCTGCCAGCAACTCTTGCTTCATGGGACATGATTAGCTGAGATATCTCATCCTTTACGGTTTGCAATTCCTCTGTAGTTAAGTCATCAGGAACAGACAAAAGTTCTAGGGCTTTGTCAGTAGAAGTAACTGCTCCTGAACCTACAAAGAAAGGAATAGTTCCATAGAGGTCTGCAAAGAAGATATTTCTGATTAAATCCTGATTTGCAGTCTTGAGTTCTGCAACTCGTTGTAGTTTCTCAGCCTGAACTGATGGTGCCAGTGCCCTCTGTGCAAAAGGAGGTAGTGCAATCAGAGGTATATCCAGTGCTTTAACTAACAGCGATGGTTCCTTCTCAGGTCGTATAGAAGGAGTAATTCCCTCCATTGATTTTATTACTTCTTGAGATGCTTCAGCTGCAACAGCTGAACGCTGACGCTTCTTCTCCCACTCAACCAGCTGAGTCTCAAAGTCAATGTGACCAGGCACATGTGGCATTATCTATTCCTCTCGCTAGCAGGACGAGGTGGCGGAGATACTTCAGGTCTGACACGAACCTTCTTCTCCTGCCCGGGTGTAGCGGGCTGCTGTGATGTGCCCAATATTTCCTGTTCCTTTTTCTCTGCAGCCTTCTCAAACAACTCTGCACCAGAAATGTCTCCAGCATCTCTGAGTTGCTTAGCCTCCTGCTTGAGAGATTCCACTAGACTGAGTGCAGCGAATATAGGGTCTTTGCGAGATTTACCCGCTCTGACGTTGGCCAGTTCTTCCATAGGATTCTTTATTTCAGGAAATAGCTCTGCCATTATGCGCTCGTCACTGAGCTCAAACTCTGGGTTGAGCATACGAGCGGTTGTAGCACGTTGAATGAGGTCTCCAGGAATTCTGAGCTCGTAGGCTGCAGACAACTTAACACCTGCTGGTAGATTCTCAGGTAGTCCTATACCATATGGTCTAAACCCATTCTTCTTTATCATGCGGTAGAAGAAGTTGTCCATGTCTGTATAGAGGTCCATAATGCCGCTGTGATAGGGTTTTGCCATCTGGTTGGTAGTTGCTACCACTTGGCTCATGGCAAAAGTAGTCATGCGCTGCTGAACACTTCCAAACATTGTCCAACTTGGGCCACCACGTTGCTCCATCGCCTCAAGGTCAAGTTGGACGCTGCGCAGCTCTACAGGAATTGCAGGGGGCTGGATAAACCCTACATCATCTTGTAGCCCCAGCTTAAAGTGACCACCACGAGCGTTCCATTCCTCAGGTTTGACTATTTGGGCGGATGAGTTAGTTTTCTCAAATGTTCTCGCCTGGGCAGTATCTCTGATAAGCTGCAGTATGTATGTCCACCACTTGTTGACAGTCTTGTAGACATTCTCGTTGGTGGCAATGAAGCTCTGGCCTATCTCACCCTTCCAATCCTGACCTCTCCTTCCCTTAGCAAGTTCACCGGTGTCGGGCAAACCACCGATGGGAAAGATAAATATAGGTATACGGTCAAACTCCATATGTTCTGTATCAGCTTTTACCATATCACTGCCTACAACAATAGCATTGTGAACGACAGGTGTTCTGAGAATCCACTCTATCCACCAGTAGTCATAGATTGGAGTCGTGTCCGCAGGAGCGGAACTTAGCCGCCATCCATTACGAAGTGCAAAGGTATGGATAGCAGCAGCACCAGGAGAAAAGACATGAGCGCACTCAACTAGAATGTCGCTCCACTTTGGATAGACTGTGATAGGGTTCCATGCCTCAGCTACAAAGGCAGAGCCATCCATTGTAGGTGAGGCAAAGACTGAATACCAACCTGTAGCGAGCAAATACTTGATGATGTCATCTATCAGATAACGTCCACGCTGACGATAAACGTCATTTATGTTTTCCCAGATATTGTCAAACATGCTGGAGAGTTCTGCTGCAGGAGTTATCTCTCCGACATCAAGCTTTGCTGGAGGTAGTCGGTGTGGAATAGTCTGGTTGAGAATACTGAGGACAAGGTTGTAGGATGCTCGAGGGTCGTTGCCTACGAAGGATTCCATATCCTTCTGTGCAAGTGTATCCACCATCTTGATTTGCTCATACCAGTCCTTCATCTTGAGGTCTCGCACCTGCCAGAAACGCTTAAGATTCAGTGCTCTGGTTTGAATATCACTACTTGATAGTGCCATCGTTCTCCTCGTAAATCCATGGGTCTGACCAAAGACCTTCTTCCTTCATCATTTTAACTATCTTATATTCCTCTACAATCTCTGCCTTAAGTTCCTTATACCTGTCTATGAAATCTCCCCGATTATCTATAGCCTCAGCTACCATATGACAGTGATGACAAAGCCACATACCTAAGTCAGCTACACCATCCCAGTGATGATAATCTTTTCCACGCACTGACTTAACTGCTATGTCCTCATGACAAAGCTCACAGAAGCCCAGGAACTGTCTTTTGCTTTCGCCATAAGGAATTCTCTTACCATTAAGTCTAACAGTCATAGTATACTGATGCGTCCTCCTGTCATAATCACTTCTGTATCTGTCCCGCTGACGCTTTCTTTCAATTGCACGATTTCCTGGTATGAGCATCTGCTCCCTGCGATAATCACGCAAATACTGTAGCGTTCTTTCTCTGTCAGCATAAGGCATTTTAGAATATCCCTCTACTCGCCCCAGCCATCTGGCCATCCCTTACTGCCCACGAAGCCACGTTCTATCTGTATGCTTCCTCTACAGACTATAGCTATAGCTGCGCTGTCGTGGTAGTCATCTGCACCAACAGAAGCAGGTATGATTCTACCCCTGGACTTGAACTCTCTGATATTCCTGCACTGACTCACAATTCTGATGTCATGAGTAGTTATCTTAGACAACGACCTGCTAAGTTCATTGCACATGAAGACTTTTGTGGCTCCGTTTGTCTGCCACCCGATGTCTCTGCCCACTATTCCTGTAACAGGGTCTGTGCGGTAATAAAGGTTAGGATAGCCAACAAGATGAGAAGTAATGTCCAAAGCGTCTTCATTGACAATGAGGGCATCATTGTAAATTCTGGCTATAGGAACACATCTGTCTACCATTTCCCTACCAGCATACAAACCTGAGAAGGTTGCACAATGCTTATATTCATTCTCAGTGAAATGCCATACAGTAGCTACAGACTCGGATGTTTTTCCTAGCCCCGGGTCTATCGCCATAAGGTATTTCTTGCCTTCCTCAGGAGGATACCATATGTCTGCACCCAAGTGAAAGGCTGATGCTGGATAGCAGTTCTTTGCTAGTCTGTTTATCTCCTCATGAGGATACCACTCGTCTGCAGCTGATTGAAAGCAACTGACATCATCTTCAGGAAACTCCTGCCCAAACAAGATGCGTGTCTCACCGCTGCGTTTGAGACTTTGCATCTCAGCTAACTTGTAACGCCTCCAACGAAGCTTGTCATAGGCATCTATAACATCTATGCCAATCTCTTGAAAATGCACCATGAGCTTTAATTCGTCAGGAGTGAGGTCTTGCAGGATAGGAGAATTGTCACCAGGCAGGACAAACTCACTGTCTGCAGTTAGCCTATACTCTGGCATAAAGAACCAGGGATAGAAATGAGCTTTGAAGACAGACTTACCAGTTGCCTTACCTTCCTTTGCTGCCATATACATCTCATAGAAGTCATTGTCCTCGCCATTGGGAGTGCTGAGTGCTCTGACCTTTGTTCCACGTAGAAGAGGCACACGATTGAGAGCAGCGGCAAAAACACGCTCAGCTGCACTGCCTCTTTCGGTGCCAATGCTCTTAGCTTCCTGTGGCCAGAAACCTAACTCGTCCAAAAGCAAATCATGAATAGGCTCACCACGAGGCATAGCAAAACCTTTGGCTGAGGCTATGTAGAAGCTGCTCTCACCCTGCTTCACACCCTGACTGTTTTCAAAGATGTAGGTTTTCTCTGAGACGGACTTGTGAAATATTCTGGGTAGTGTGGGAATAATCTGTATCAGGTTGTCGTAGAAGGATTGAACCTTTCTAAGTAATCTACCTGTAATGAACTCATCGTAGGAGATGATAACTGCAGTGGTGCCTCTGAACATCAGGCAATCAAGCAAGTAGTCGCACATGATGTAGCTGGTGCCGCCTACCTGCGCTGGCTTCACATATACATCACGACCAATAGAAGTTTCGTGCATATCTGCTTGAATCGGGTTGAGAATAAAGGGCACGAGCTGTCTGTTCTTATCCTCTATGGGCACTAAAGTCTCAATCAACCTTCTGCGGTCAGCAAAAAGCTCTTGAATATCAGCTCGAGACACAATTCCTCATAAAGCCAAAGCACTTTCCATCGGCGTCAAGGTGAACATCCATAGCCTTGCACTGGTTGTGGCCTTCAATATTCCAAGTGCACTCTTGATTGTCACAGGATAAAGTGACCTTGCCAAGCAGACAACTACCCTCATTCCAGTGAGGACAATGCTTCGCCATGCAGACGTATCTGCCACCCTCCTTTTTCCATGTGCAACCTTGCATTAACCTCTCCCAAGGAAGGCTACGAAGATTCTGTGCTTCTCTCCTGCTTGGTCAAATTTCTCCTCCTGCTCAGTGTAGAAATCCCAAATGGTAAAGCCGATAGTTTTGAGCAGTCTGATATAGTTATCTACACTGAGTTCTCCACCGACGACTCCTGCTCTTGTCTGAGTGTTTGCATAGAGGTGAATGAAAGCAAAGCCTCCTGACCTGAGCACACGATAGACTTCAGCTAGAGACTTCTCCAACATTGTCGCATGTAGAACGGACAGAGAGAAAACAGAGGCAAAAGAGCCTGAAGGAAACTGCAGGTGCTCAGCATTAGCAAGTTGGACATCTACCGTAATTCCTGACTTCTCCACATTTTCCTGTGCAAGAGCTACTGCAGTGGGAGCAACGTCTACTGCAGTAACCTTCAATCCCTGTTTTGCGAAGAAAATGCTATCAATGCAGTCACCACAACCTATCTCTAGGACAGTTGTCAGCTTTCTATCTTTGACTTCCGTGACAAAGTTCTTTGCGAGTAGAGAAGGTGCTGAACTTGACATCCAGTGAGCTAAACCCTTCACATAAGCTTCTTCCCACTTAGCTGGAGTCATTGTATGTGTCATAGTGTTGCTCTAGTTCTCGGCGGGCGAATTCTACCGGGCTGTCTTGGCTCATGTCTCCTGACACGGCTGACCTGAGCCTTACGCAGGTTGCGACGTGAAGCGGCACTACTTCTGGGTGTTGTTCCTCTACGCCCCATCAGGCTTTACCTCTGTAGCATCTACGTCAATTGGAGCAAGGTGAGATTCCTGACGGTGAGCTGTGCCAATTCTGACTGTCTCTGTCTCTGTCTTCCTCTGGATTTCCATTACCATATCTGTCCAGTTAAATTCCTTCTCACTACTTCCTCTGCCGAATAACTGCTCTACAGCCTGAAGTTGCTGCGGTGTGTAGTGAGCACGAAGCTTAAGCAAATACTGAAAGTCCTGTGAATCCTGTGGAGTTACAATTGTCTTACCTTCGTCATCTATAGTTGTCTTTCTGACGAGGCTACCTTTGATGACCCTGAAGTCCTTCTCCAGTATGAGACGATAGTTACGCAGGAACTCTAGCCCCGCATATTCCAGTGCAAGTGTCTTGCGTAGCTCAGGTATGTTGTTCTCTAGGTCTATGAAGGTCTGGTCGTGTCGCCATAGTGAAAGTGTGCTGTGAGCCTTACCTATCAGTCCAAGTGCTTCACGGATTGTAAAGCCACTTGCTCTCAGCCCTAAGTAGCGTGACCTATCGTCATCACGATTGAAAGGCACAATGGAGCGTGGTATAGATTCCTCTGGTTCTTGCATTGGAGGTAGTGTAGTAGAGTCTACAGCTGCTTGAGAGGTCCGTTTGTGAAATTGCTTAGAGGTCTCCAATTTTCTTTCCTTTCCGTAACATTATCTGCTGTAGTTCTTTCATTCTGTGCTCAAAATCACTATCCCATGTAGACTCAATACATTTCTTCAGATTCCTATACTTATCGGCAAATCTGTCGAGTTCCCTCTCAAACACCTCACACGCTCGATGACATTTCCAGCACACCCACATTCCCCAGTGAAAATTGCTGTCGTCCCAGTGATGATAATCCAGTTTACCTGCTGCATCCTCATGTTCACCGCAAAGTTCACAAGCATCTGGACGTGCTCTTTTTCTACATCTGACGAAACCCTTTTCCGTGCAGACATAGTTTCGTCTCGTATAGTCTCTGTGTTCGGTTCCTACTTTCATATCCATGCAGAATTATTATATCACACTTCAACACCAAAGTCAAAAATAGGTTGTAAAATATGTATAATAGTTATTATTATACATATTATTGATTATATTTACTTGGGTTGACTATCGAGAGCTGATATGATATAATGGTAGTAATGGGGGAACGAGAGGACTACAGAGGGTTGGATAAAAGATGCTGTGCTGCTATGATGGCAGTCGGCATTGATGACCCTAATAAGCAGGACGGAATAGATTTCTGCACGAAGTCCTGTCCGTATGAATATTGTGTAGTGCTGGAAAGTCCAGTGACAGGAAAGCAAATTCACTATAGAGAGAAAGCTCGGCTGGCAAGAGAGCTTAGAAAACAGAGAATGTCAATTACTGACATTGCAGTGAAGTTGAATTTGAGTGAGCGTAATGTGCGGAGATATGTAAAGGAATGAATGTTCGTATCTCAAAGACACGAAAGAAAGTCCTGTGCAGATACTGTGAGCAATTTATTGAAGTAGGGGAGTTTCAAGTAGTCTGCACCTACTTTATGAAACTCAAACACTCTGACAAGACCTGGACAAAGGTGATGCACTTCCACGCTAAAGACCCCTACTGCTGGATTGATAGAGGGATATTGGAAGTGGGGATGAGACCTCATACTGAAAACAGGGGTAGAAAACCCGATGCCCTAAGTGATGAGTTGAAGTTACGGCGACAACAGATACTGAGGAGGAGGGCAAGTGTGATGCAGAGGATTGGAGTTGAAATGATGGGTAGGAGTAGGCCAGATAAGCTGGTGCATCTCACACAGTTGCTTGAGACAATGGCGGTGGAAATTGAACCGTATGGAGGAGTGCCAAAATCATGGAAATAGGTAGAATTGTAGTTCCTGAGTTTGAAATGCTGGTTCAACGAGAGCGAAAGTTTCAGGACAACAAGTGGGGGGTCCAGAATCACACTCCAGAAAAGTGGTTTGTGATTCTGGTTGAGGAATTCGGTGAAATGGCTACCGAAATACTTCACTCACCTAACAATGTTAACGAAGAAATCTACTTAGAAAGAGAACTGGTGCAAATTGCTGCTGTCTGTCAAGCTATGTGGGAGTCAGGAAAAAGACAAGGATGGTTGTAATGTGGAAAGTAAAAAGTGCACTGCGACACCAGTTGCTCCATATGAGAGAACTAGACTGGCACTTTATCTCAGGAGCTTTGTTCGGCACAGCTATGTCACTTCTGTTTCTTTGGCTCATAACATAAGTGGCAGTTTCACAAGGGTGAAAAATTCTCGGGAGGAGAACTAGCATGAGTCACGGTCATGGGCAAGACGACATCATTCACAGGCATCTAGCAAGAGTTGAGGTAGCAGAGCAGCTTCTTGACTTCATGATGAAGCCTGGCAGACCAAATATCTACTACCGTGTGAGTAGTGGTGTGATTGCAGATGCACAGTTTGCTGGAGTTGTCAGGAATGTAGTAACTGGCGTATGCATGTTCTTGTGGGAGCATCCAAGCTTTCCTCCTGTTTACGGTCTCGGGACTGAGTATGTAGTGCCTGTCCTGCTTGAGCAGCGAGTTTTTGGAAAGTGAAAAATTCTCGACCGGAGGAAGAGCAATGTTGTATAGGGTTCAAATAGCTGTATGTATCTTCGGAATTGCCGTGAGCATCTTATTTCTCTGCGTCCTTATAGTAAAGACTATTTCTGTATTGCTTGCAAACTAAGCGACTTTCACGGCGCTGAAAAATTCTCGAGACTGCTACCCAAGCAATAATCACATAGTAATAAGGCTATACCGTATACCCCCTGTGAACAGCATCACAATCCTGACTGCTTCAAGCACACAGTCAGGCTGATTGTGAATTGTGTCACAACCAGGGCGATTGTGCTGTATGTCACACCCAAGCCCTGGCGAGAAGGATTATCATGTAGAACTTGGTGGCATGTGATACTGATGTCGTTCTTAAACTCAGGTACTGCAATCAATTCTA
>SDBV01003847.1_pt1 | contig 21844 bp, 20 predicted proteins | sample 2277081 | NCBI WGS metagenome assembly SDBV01 (sample SAMN10402039, study PRJNA504765) | marine sediment metagenome | isolation source: marine sediment core GS10_PC15, 223 cmbsf | place: Arctic Ocean: Southern Knipovich Ridge | collected 2010 | reverse complement strand
AAGGCCAACCTATAGCTGTTATCGTCGGCGACAATATCTTTAAGAGCAGTCTCAAAATTTATGCCGATAAGTTCATAGCTCAAAAGACCGGCGCGATGATACTCCTCAAGCAAGTGTCCGACCCACAGCGTTTCGGCGTTGCAGAACTGTCCGATGGCAAGGTTATTGGTATTGAAGAAAAACCCAGAGAACCGAAGTCGGATTACGCCGTAACCGGAATATATTTTTACGATGCCTGCGTTTTTGACATAATACGTGCCCTTAAACCGTCAGCTCGCGGCGAGCTTGAAATTACTCACGTTAATTACGCTTATATTGAAAAAGGCCGGTTGGCCTATGATATTCTCGACGGCTGGTGGACGGACGCCGGGACGTTCGAATCGCTTAATAGAGCCAATGAATTGGTTGTCAAGGAGCCTCCAGTATAAAATGAATGTTAAAGAGACAAAACTGTCGGGAGTGCTTGTGTTGGAGCCGGATGTGTTCTCTGATGAGAGAGGATTCTTTTTAGAGACCTGGAACAGCACGTGTTACGAGAACGCCGGTATCCAGGGCCCTTTTGTGCAGGACAATGCCTCATTTTCCAAAAAAGGGGTCTTGCGCGGCTTACATTTTCAATACCCTCAATCACAAGGTAAATTGGTTCAGGTTTTATCAGGCCAGGCTGTGGATGTTGTTGTCGATATTCGCGTAGGTTCTCCGACTTTTGGTCATTGGGTCAGTGAAGTACTTTCCGATGCGAACCACAGGCAGATGTATATTCCGCCGGGCTTTGCCCATGGATATTGTGTTACAAGTGAGACGGCGGTTTTTTCATATAAGTGCAGCGATTTCTATAATCCGGCGACTGAAAGTGGCATCATCTGGAATGACCCCGACCTTAACATCGACTGGCCTATAAAGGAGCCCGTCTTATCACCCAAAGATGCAAACTATCCCAGACTTAAAGACCTTCGGCCTGAGAAGCTGCCGCATTTCCGGAGGCCCTGATGGTAACTAATGATACCAGGATTGCCATTTTGGGCGGCAGGGGAATGCTTGGCACGGAACTTGCAAAAATCTGCAGGCAAGAGGGCTTTGATGTTACAGTATTTGATTTACCGGAGATTGATATAACTAACTCTCAACAGTTGAAGGAAGCTCTCAGTAACATAAAGACAATCGTCAACTGCGCAGCTTATACCAATGTCGATGGCGCTGAGAGTGAAGCCGAATTGGCATATCAGGTCAACGCAGAAGCGGTAGGGCGGCTGGGTGTGCTCGTAAGAGAAGCTAACGCCTGGTTACTTCACGTCAGTACAGATTTTATTTTTGACGGCCGGTTGGACAGGCCCTATGTTGAGACGGACCCTCCTAATCCTATAAATGAATATGGTAAAACCAAATTGGCAGGGGAGCAACTGCTTGGTCACAGCGGCTGCCACCATTGTATAATACGTATTGAGTGGACATACGGAGCAGCGGGCAATAACTTTGTAACCAAGTTAATCAAGCGTACAAAAACTGACAAGAGGTTAAAGGTTGTTGACGACCAGATAGGTTCGCCAACAGCTACAACCGAAGTTGCCAAGGTAATCTGCGAATTATTGCGAATAAAACCAAAGGGTGTATTTCATTTCGCAAGTGCCGGCTATGTCAGCCGATACGAAATGGCAAAGTTTATATTTGACAACCTCTCGATTGATGTTACGCTGTTGCCCTGCAAAACCAGCGATTACGTCAGTGCCGCTGTAAGGCCGTTAAACAGCCGTTTCGATTGCAGCAAGATTGAAGCTTTGCTTAATGAGCCGATTGAACATTGGCAGGGACCATTGGAACGGTTCCTGGGGCAATTGTGATGGTACGTCGCCGTGCCGGCGACGGCTAAACGAGACGATTATGAGAAGGATTTTGGTTACAGGCGGTGCGGGATTTATAGGAAGCAATTTTGTGCGAATGGTGCTTTCGGAGCACCCCGATTGTTTTATCGTAAATCTCGATAAGCTAACCTATGCAGGCAATCTTGAAAACCTCGCTGAATTCTTAGAGCACCAAAATCACAAGTTCGTAAAAGGTGATATATGTGACGGCACATTGGTCGAAAACATTGTCGATGAATACCAAATCGAGGCGATAGTTAATTTTGCCGCTGAAAGCCACGTGGACCGTTCTATTACCGAGCCTAAAATCTTTGTAGAAACCAATATTACCGGCACATTAACTCTGCTCGAAGTTGCCCGCGACAAAAACTTAGAACGGTTCATTCACATTTCGACCGATGAAGTCTATGGCGCACTCGGTCCGCATGGTAAATTCACCGAGCGAACACCGCTGAGTCCGAATTCGCCTTATTCGGCCAGTAAAGCCGCGGCAGACCATCTGGTAAGAGCTTTCGGCCATACCTGGGGCGTAAAATATAACATTACCAGATGCTCAAATAACTACGGCGAATATCAGTTTCCTGAGAAGATGATACCGCTGATGATTAACCATGCTCTTAATGATAAAGAATTACCCGTTTATGGTGACGGGTTATATGTGCGGGATTGGCTGTATGTATATGACCATTGTGCAGCTATATGGCAGATTTTACAAAAAGCGCCGCCCGGTGAGATTTATAATATTGGGGGCTGTAACGAAAAGACAAATCTGGAAGTAATTGATGTAATACTTAACCGCCTTGGCAAGCCGAAATCATTGATTAAGCATGTTACCGACAGGCCCGGACACGACCGGCGATATGCCATCGATGCAAGCAAGATAATTGGTGAGCTTAATTGGCAACTATCGGTGAGCTTTGAAGAGGGTATTAATAAAACTATAGACTGGTATCTTCAGAACCAGGACTGGCTCGGTAATGTTGTCTCCGGCGACTACCAGAAGTATTACGAATCAATGTACGGAAACCGTTAAGTCAAGGGGAAGTCCTCATTAATGTCAGACCTCGTTAAAGGCAAAGCAACTATATGTATAGTGAATTATAAAACTTTGGACTTTATCCGACTATGTCTGCGCAGCATACGCAGGTTTACTAAATATCCGTATGAGGTCATCGTTGTCGATAATGATTCACAAGATGAGTCTTTGGAATATCTCAAATCTCTCAATTGGATTCGGCTAATCGAGCGTCGCTCCGGGGCGGATGAGCCCGGCGGTGGTTATGCACACGCTGCCGGTCTTGACCTCGGTTTGGAGAACTGCAATACCGAATTTTTTGTTTCGATGCATTCGGATACCTTTGTCCGGAAAGACAACTGGCTCAGAGACTTGGTTAGCTACTTCGACAGTGGTGAAAATATAGTCTGCGTTGGTTCCGGTAAAATCGAATTGAGACCCAAATGGCGAATCCTGCTCAAAAAAGCGACCGATTTGAGAACCTTCAAGCGCAAAGTCCTTCGAGAACCGGACCCTGTCGGTAAGTTTCGCTATTACAATCGCACAATATGCTGCCTGTACCGGACGGATATCTTACGCCGGGAGCAACTCTCATTCCTTATGGACAGAGACAAGGGCTTGACGGGGGGTAAAAAGCTCTATTTTGAACTCGTTGACCGTGGCTATAAGACCGTTGAGCTGCCGTCTTCGATAATGGGTCAATTTGTTTATCATCTCGCTCACGCTACTCAGGTGGTCAACCCGCAGGAATTTACTCTGCGAAAAAAAACCGTAAGAAAATGTCATCGACTTGTTAACAAAGTAATGTCATCAGAAATCGTTAAAGGTATCCTCAGAAACGGTTCTTTGGACCAGTAACGGATACTCTTATTTTATTTGCCCAACGTCTCTGTGTTAGTTCTGCTGGCTACGCACAGCGGAGATGCTGTTGAGTTGTTGTGTTAGCTGTTTGCGGTCAGGGTTATCCAGGCTGTATCCATAATAACGATGGGCCTGAGTGTTGACGAGCTAAGGTATGTTGCGGAACGCTGACGGATGGATTAGAATCACTACCGGCCGCACAATCCCGACTTGTCGGGAGATTATATGGCCCCGGCAGTGTTCGCGGTGATGTGTCTTGAGCAAGACTCCGGTACCTTCGGCCTTACTCGAGACATGGAGATTAAACGTGAAATACTCTCATAACAGCTCGTACAAAGAACGGGGGTAGACCACAAGTAAGTTCGATAGTCGTGTTAAAGGAATAGGGCGTCTCAATGATTGTTAATAAAGACACAACTCGGTTAGTTGAGAAACACGATTTTATACATATTACAATTCTATTAGCAATTGCTCTTGGCATAGGTGTATATCTGATTGCCACAACCGTTCTTATTGTCCAAGATGGGGTTTATTATATTGAGCGGGCTCAGAAGTTTTCGAGTGATCCAAGCAGTGTTATAGCGTCACACCCTCCGGGCTATCCATTTCTTATCTTTATAACCCATAAATTTGTTAGCTTGTTCAGTAACAGCCCCTCGGTGCTAACCTGGATTTACTCAGCACAAAGTGTGAGCTTACTATGCAGAGTGCTGTCGCTGATAGCGTTGTATTTTATCGGGAAATTGCTGGTTGGGTCTCGGCGCAGCTTTTGGGGATTGTTGATTTTAATTATGCTACCCTATCCAGCCGAATTTGGAAGTGATGTTGTTCGGGAGTGGCCTCATATCTTGTTTCTATCCACAGGCCTTTTATTCTTAATTTGGGGCAGCAGATTCGGGAAATGGTGGATGTTTGCAATCGCTGGGTTGGCAGCAGGGCTTGGGCATACAATACGGGCAGAATGCGCACAGATAGTAATATATGGAATCTTGTGGTTGTTAATTAGCTTATTTTTTCCAAGGCCGAATATAAGCAGGCTCAAAGCAGTCTGCGTAACTCTGATTCTCTTAATCGGATTTGCAATTCCAGCAGCGCTTTATATGAAGGTAAGAGGAAGAGTCTTGCCACCAAAACTAAAAAGTGTTATAAGCTGTAACACTCCGTGGCAGTCCAGTGGGCTTGAGCAAAGTGGCTTTGATAATACCATAGCAGTATACACAGCTTCTGGGATGCCAACCGATATACTAAAAGCTCTCGGTAGGCTTGCCCAAGAAATCAGTGATAACCTTATGTACTTTTTTGTACTCCCGCTGATGGTTGGTCTTTATTGTCACTTTCGAAAACTACGAAGAGTTTTGCTTACTGAGAGGTTCTTTATATTTGCTATGATAGTTCTGTATGTGGTAATGATGGTGCTGCTGCATATTAACTATAGCTATATAAGTAGAAGGCATTGTATGCCTATCATTGTGTTTACTGCTTTTTACATTCCGGTTGGCCTGCGGATACTTGCTCGCTGGCTAAGTAAGAGGACTTCTAAGAACGGTTTGGTCGTAAGGAAAAACAGACAACGCTGGTTTTTTATACTTATGGCAGTAGGCTTTAGTATTTGTACGGCTAAGTTCGGCAGGATAACACCGCTGCGGTGGGAAAAGCAAGGCTATATTGATACGGCGAAATGGCTGAAGGAAAATACCAGCGAAAAAGATCTGATCGCAATGGCAGATTCGCGGATTGGCTTTTATGCACAAAGGTCAAGCAGGAGAATGGATGGAGAGAAAATCCCCGGCAATACCACATACGTAGTAAAATTCTTAGATGGCAAGCAGGCAGAAGACAATATAACCTTCAACAGAGAAGTGCGAAAAAGATATTCGGTGTGGATGAATAAGAAGGAAAGGAAAAGAAGGATTGTTATTTACGAGGTGCTTTGACTTTACCAGCCTTTTTTTGAAAACACTGCTGGTATTGTTTTCAGCATGATTTTTATATTTAACTTAAGCGATCTTCTTTGAATGTATAAATAATCGTACTTGATTTTATGCTTGGGATGGAGGTCATAAAAATTGTTTACCTGTGCCAAGCCGGTAAGTCCGGGTTTAACGGCAAGCCTCAGTCCCTGGAGTGCTTTGTGCAATTTGACAAAATGTGCTCTTTCCGGCCGGGGCCCTACAATAGACATCTGGCCACACAGTACATTGAATAACTGCGGCAATTCATCGAATCGGGTAGTTCGAAGGATTTTGCCTATTTTTGTGACACGGGAGTCATCTTGTTTGGCCAATACCGGGCCAACCTTTTTTTCTGCATCTTTTACCATCGTCCTAAGCTTGTACAATGTAAATGTTTTGCCGTCTTTACCGACCCTTTCCTGCTTATAGATTATCGTACCCCTGGATGTAAGCTTGATTAAAATAGAAATAATCAACATCGGCACCGCAGCTAAAATCAGCAATATCAATGAGGTTGATATATCCAGAATCGTAATAAAAAACTCATCAAGCTCGGATCGCCTGCCAACAAAAGTACTCAGCAACTCAATTGAAGAGTTTCCGTTTATTCTTTCAGGCAAAAGGCTCATGTAAACGGAAGGGCTGAATAGAATTTCGGCTTTTAACTTTCTCTGCAGATAAAGCAATAAATTCAAATCTTTTGCATTGGTGATTTTCTCACTCACCACTATTTCGTCAATGTTCGGGTATTCAAGCAACTCCCGAATCTGGTCAATTCTTTTTCTTTCTACATTTGCCTTTTTGTCGACAATGTCATCTACTTTGCCTTCACCAAGTATTATCACCTGCTTTTTTATCTTCTTTTGTGCTTTCAGAACAAACTGATTGACCTTAAAAATCAAAAGCAGATTAATAAGAAATGAGATGGCAAATACACTCGCCGGAAACGCACCCCATTTGATGCGGAAAACATAAACAAAGGCAATGCTCAACAGTGTCCCGAGAAAAACGCCCAGAAAGACTCTTTTGAACAAATCCCACGAAGACTTGAACCTGCGTTTATAAACACAGAAAATAGCTAATGCCAAGATGTATATCAGCGTCAAGAATACAAAGCTCTTTTTATAAGGCAGTAAGTTATATTCAGGAAACGGCAGGCCGTATCTGATAAGGAAAGCTAAAAGAAAACCAACGTTTATCAGAAAAACATTTGCCATTATTAAATAAAATCTGAAGATCATAGTTATCATAACCTATGGATTGTAAGCTACGTTATGCCCAGTTTACCAAATTCTTGGATTAAAACTTATACCTTTTGCGGGACGTTGACAAAACTTGCCCGATCAGTAACTAAGATTGTTTCCACAAAAAATCTTTCTTGATTAATTCTACCATGCCCTTCCCAAGAACCTTTTTGATGCACCTCTTTAAAATATTTGATAACTTAATCTTTGCTTTTGTCATTCTTTTTAGGTCTTTGTAGGGTATCTTGGCTGCAGGATTGCCGAAATAGAATTTATCGACAAGCCTATCATGTCCTCTTAGGTATAAAAGCCCCCTGTCATCTATAAATTCATACAATCTCTTATCTAAAACATAGTTGTAAAGCTCACTCTTTGGAATGCCAACGAAGACATTAAATCCACAAGTTGTTGCCTTAATCTTTTTGCTAAATTCGATAGTCTTTTTTCGTTCTTCGGCGGTCTCGGTCGGGGCACCTATTACAAAGCTTGCATGAGCCTCAATGTCTAATTTGTTGCACCAGTCGAAAACCTTTTCTACTTGTTCAATAGTCACCCCCTTTTTCATAAAGTCTAACATTCTCTGACTTCCACTTTCAACACCAAAGTAAAGTCCTTTGCACCCCGATTTACACATCAGTTTCAAAAGTTCGTAGCTTAATGTATCAACCCTTGTCTCACACACCCATTTGATATTTACACTTTGGGTTAAAAGCCCTTCACAGAACTCTATTACCCTGTTTCTATTTAGAGTAAAGTTGTCTTCTCTGAAATAGATACCTTTAACATTATATTTCTCAACAAGATATTTAATTTCTTCTATTATCCTTTGGGCAGAGAAACAGCTATATTTCCTGCCCCATATCGAACCAACAGAGCAAAAAGCGCAATCAAAAGGGCAGCCTCTGCTGGTATTCATGTTGAAAATAGGTTTTTCCCCAGTCCATTTTGTCGTAAAGTCATAAGGTAGGTTGGCAAAGTAATCATAGGCTGGCATTGGAAGACTGTCCAAATCTTCAATTCGAGATTCTTTGACAACGCGGTCTTTTATTTGGCCCTCAACTATATTTAATATCGCCCTCTCTCCTTCTCCCTGAACAATAAAATCTACAAACTCAGGAATAGTCTCCAATGCAACAGAGGCGTGAGGCCCACCAACAATAATCTTCCCTTCCCATGTGCCTTTTTTTCTCATCTCCTCAATTTTTCTGAGCATTCTCAAGGCATCGCGATAGCAAATTGTATTTGCATATATACCAATAAAGTCTATCTTGTTTTTTTGAAGAGATTTATTTTCTAAAAATTTAGTAGGTTTAAGATAATTATCAATAAAAAAAACCTTATGGCCTGCGTCCCTTAGAACCGAAATTAGAAACCCTATACCAATTGGAAATCTTTTTTCGCTTGTAGAAAAAGGGGAGTGGCTTGGCGCTGCTGAGGTAGTTAATAGTATATTCATTTATTTTTCACTTCCTTTGGTTCTTTAATGTGCAATGCTTCAGTCGGAATTGGACATTTCCTGAATTTGAATTAGTATGTAGTTCAAAGAAAGGAAGTGCTCATAAAGAACAAACGTTAAAGGTTTACCGCAAAGGAAAAGGTTAAGTATAATTCTCCAACATCTATTGCACACTTATCTTTTGCAATAATAAATACACACAATGGTCATAAGGGCGTTTTTGCCAATGAACCTTTTCTATTTTTAGGCCGGTTAAGCCAACTAGATCCACCAAATCATCGTACTTCCAGTAAAACATGTGGTCGTTTTCCCCTTTTTGTTTCAAAATAAGTTTCAAAGATTCATAAACAACTCGTTTGGCTGTTTTCCATAATCCTTGATCTCTCATTTTTTTTCGTAATCGAGAAATCTTGCCTCTATCTTCTAAGGATGACTCCCCACCTGTTACAGATAAGCCGATAAGTAATTTCCCGTTGGGCTTCAAAATTCTGTAGATTTCCCTCATGGCCATATATGGGTCATACAAATGATCCAAAACCGAGCGCATGTGGACATAATCGAATTTCTTGGATTGAAATGGTAATCTTTCCGCGATACCACCAACAAAATTCAAGGGCTCTCTTAGGCAAGGGTAAGCTAATGCGCAGTTAGATGGAAGCGGCCCATCTTGTTGAAATAGTTTTACAAAGGGGTCAATACAACAATATTGGTTGGCAGGATTTTTCATATTTAAAAAATGCTTCAAAGAACCTTGTTCTCCACCCACATCAAGGATTGTGCCAGAAATATTGAATTCTTCTTGGTATATCTCTTTTACTGAATCTATCTGTTTTGAATAAAATGATAACTGATTCTGATGCCGCGATCTAAATGATAACGATTCAAAACCTGCTTGAATCTCCTTCCACTTCTTGACTTGAGAACTTAAGCAACATTCTGGTTGATGGATACTGAAGTCGTAGCTTTTACCAATAGCAGGATAAGACATTCCACAATCCTCACAATAACAGCCATCTTGACTCATCTTAAGTTTGTCCTTACAAATGGGGCAACAAAGGATATATCTAAAAAATTCATCCAACTTGATTAATTCAAACATTAAAAACCTCCTTTAGAAAGGATCATGAAATTCAGGATTGCCGCTCAACCCTCGTCTACCTTTTAATGACAATAAGTTCAAGAATCGAAATTAAACAAATCCCTATATTTACTAAAAACAGCCTCTTTTGATTTAAAATAAATATCATAATATACTCCAACGGCAGTCTTGAACCAATCCATACCTTTCGCCAAATACACAATTAAATCTCCACAAGAACTCCACCAATATAACATTTTATTCTTTAATGTTTTGCCTACAACTTTATGCCAAATATAATAATTGTATAAAATTCTCATTTTTATCAAATCATTACTGACAAGACGCTTTTCTAACTGCGGATAGTGTTCATATTGAATTGAAGGATCTATATACAACCCTTGAGGAAATCTTTTATATAACTCATAAGAAAAAAGCTTGTCTTCCCCATAACAGTATTTAATCATATTCTCATCAAACTTGTGTTTAGGTTCAGCAAAAACCTTTCTACGATAACAGGCACAACCAGACAGCCACTGACAATTCGAAATTCTATTAATGTCTTTGCAATAAACATTACGTGCTGAAGGTAAAAATTTATTAACTTTTCCACTCCTATTTAAGAGAAAAATCGTAGCAAATACACTGTATAGCATCAATGTTAATCTTTTTCCGCCTACTTTATCTAAATGACCTTGGGCAAAATTTGTAATAACACCTTGAACTCCTAAAGCATCTGGATAGCCCTGGAAAAAATATAGCACACTTTTGAAATAATCTTTATGTAGGAAGACATCGTCGTCAAGTATGCAAATAATGTTTCCTCGGCTATTTTGTACTCCAACATTTTTTGCATGACATAAAGACCTTTGTGTCTCGTAAGTATATTTGATATTTAATCGTTCTTGAAAATCTGCAACAACTTTTCGTTCCTCTTTTTGCTCACCCTGGCCAATAATTAAAATTTCTTCAGGAACTACAGTCTGGACCGTAATAGATTTCAATGTCTTTGCTAAGCCAGCTTCTCTGTTAATTGTTGGAATAATTACAGTCAGCATCATATCGCAATTCATTTCGCGTTCTCTCTTGTTTTCTATACTGCGCAGCAATTCACTTGATTCTACAAGTCGCGATAAAGCCCCACTCTATTCATGAGATATATAAAAGACCTTAAGGGGGATTTACCAAGGCGATGCCGAAGCGGCGCTGGAATATGGTAAATAATATCCTCGAACCAGGTAACTTTGTTCTCCTTTTTCAATCGCTTTAGAGATTCCTTAGTATAAAGGTGCGGATGAAGTGAATGAATTTGTGCGATAATCCGCCTGAAGTTTTTATGTGAATTACTAACCATACTAACACCATGCTTATGATACACAAAAAGAACTTCTTTGACCTTTTCTAATCTCCAGCCTTTTTCAATGAGCTTGATCCAAAACTCCCAATCTGAAAAACCTTCCATACTTTCGGTATAGCCCCCAACATCCTCCCAAGCCGAACGTCGGTACATCGAGCCAACAACAAAATAATTTGAAAAAAGAATTCTGTAGGTATTGAATTTCCCTGTTGTAATAAATCGTTCTTCATCGCCAAAAGTGCGGTAATTGCCATACACCATGGCAACATCCGGCCTGGAATTAAGAATCTCCACAGACCGAGTAAGGCATATGGGAGTAATTTTGTCGTCTGCGTCGATAGACAAGATATATTCGCCTTTTGCGGCACGGATGCCGGTGTTGCGGGCACTGGGCAAACCCTTATTTTCCTGGTGAATAATTGAGATTTTCGGGTGACGAATTTGTTTTAAGATTTGCAAAGTTTTAGTATTTGTTGAGCCATCGTCTACAATAATCATTTCAATATTTTCATACGGTTGATTAAGGATAGATTCAATTGGCAAATGAATGTACTGTGCGTCGTTATAACAGGGGGTGATAATAGATACAAGTGGTTTATTCATCTTGCGAGACCAATCACTTGTGGTTTAAAATTCCAATCATCGTATGTTTTAGCTGCTTTTGAATTTGTTTTAGTAAAATTTAATAACGCTAATATAACTACAATTGGATAAAGAGGAAAATAGTACCGATGTACAGAATACGAGATCAAACAATGCAAAAAAGTGAAAGCACAAAATATACTTATAAGAATTGAATTCTTCCTTATTCTTCTTAAAAGAATTATCTTGTAAACTATTATTAAAGAACAAAGAAAGAACGTCACAGAAGAAATTAAGGAAAAAAAACCGTATATATCATGAAACGAAAAGTCAGCCCACCGAGGAGGATATAGACCCGTATACATATTTATTATCAACTTTGGAAAATAGGTAAATAAATAACCAAATGGATAAGATTGTATATTAGCGAAAAAATCCATAAGCATCGCGGAGCGCTGCCCAGCCCTAATTGAGTAATGAACCATAGACTCTGGAATCATAAAAGGAGCTATAATTGAAATAATAATAAGAAAGAAAAGTCTTTTTATTTTTAGCGTCGTCATAAGAAAAAAGAGAACTCCTGTAAAGAAAAAAACATCCCGTATAAAGAAACTAAATAACATTACCAAAAAATACCGCACATGTGCCTTATAAATTCTATTTCGAAGAAAAGAAATTATAAAACATAGACCCCAAATCTCTTTATTCAAAGAGACCAAATTGGCAATAACAAGAGGATTGCAAAAAAACAAAAAGAGAAATACGGCGTAGTTGGGAGATCTATAAAATTTAAATATATCCTGACAATTTTTAATAGTAAGTATTAAAAGAAAGAAATTTAGGGCAAATACAATATATTCATAATGTTTATTATTCAGCCGCTGTGCTATCTTACCCACCATAGTGATTCCAAAAAAATTTAAGCTATAACCATACAAAAGACCTTTCGGATTATACCCGAAAGGCAAAAGTTCAGCAGTAGATTTAGTCCTTGCACGCTCTTGATACTCGACGCTATCACCAACAAACGCTACAATCTCACTTTTCCCTCTTAGCGATGGAATAGCAAAAACCTGCAGATATATTAAACCAAGGAAACCACTAATAAAAATGGCTTGCAGTGAGTAGAATGAATTAATTTTGATCTTCATTGAGCAAAAACTGAATCAGATACTTAAACCTTTTCTTCCAGGTATGTTCTTGTCGTGCCCTTTCCAAACCACATCGCGCTATCTTCTCTCTTTTCTCTGAGTGTCGTAAAAAGTATCGTACCTTTTCTATGCAGTCATCTATCGAGGAATAGACAACTATTTCCTTTCCGACCTCAAAAAAGTCGTGCAAATCCTTGTTATCTTGAGTCAAATACAAACTCCCACTCATTGGTCCATCAAAATCGCGCATCTTTAACGCAAAAAAATTTCGACAGTGGGAAATAGCACCTACACCAAGGACAATTTTAGATTGAGCAAATAACTCAGGAACTTCTGATGATGCGATGCGTCCATTCTCCCATCCATGTCCATAAGTTATTACTCGAACTCCTATTTTACGCAGACTCCTAATAATTTCTCTACGTATACCATAACACTTACCTACAAAACAAACATCATGTATTTTGGGTAAATCAGGCATAGGGTAAAAAATCTTGGGATCACTGGCCTCAGGAAAAAAGATTGCTGGACACCCCTCCTTCAAGTACCAATCCACACATTCAGGGGCAGCTGTTGCTGCAAGATCAATATGAGGAATAAGGCCCTTTGTTCCTGTTATATCCCCCAGTCTCAGTTTACCCCAGTAAACATGGCGATCATCCATACAAATGTTAACAATAATTGTTCCAAATTGTTTACGAATCTTGCTAAGAACAGAACCATCAATCCAACCGGCCCACATTTGTCCGATTAAAATATCAGGAACTTCGTTCCTTGCTTCTAATTCACTTACAAGTTGCCAAAGACGTTTCCCATTTGCTTCCTTGAAATCAACATAAAATTCCCTAATCGGCAAATATTGTCCATAATCTCCATCTTCTCTTGTAAAATACGATAAGTTTCCGATTTCTTCACAAGCCTGTAGAATCCCACTTGAATCCTGGAAGTAAATCGTGCCAACATAAAAGATATTAAGAGGCCGTTCCAGGTGACGCAACTTTTGGAGCCTTTCTTTTAGACGAGAGGTTAGCAACTCTTTGCAGGTTCCTTGAATCTTTTGATTTGCATAATAGTCAACTGTCTTTCGATAAACCCCCTCAATCTGCCACTCTCTGATGGGGGCAACAAATTTATATATACAAGGGGTCGAGTTTACCCTTCTTTTAACTAAATTAATTAATCTTTGCATTTTATAACTTTGTGGCTTTGACGTGATACCCATAACATAGAATTTCGTGTGAACCAGTATCATTTTTTGAAAAGCGCCCTAACGCCTTATAAACTATCCAAATGGCAAAATACTCAACAATATTTAACGATCTCCCCGCATATCTTTTTGATACCCATCTTAACCTTCTTAACTCTTGTGCTATGTACTCGAAATAGTTTCCATTCGGGGCCAGCTCAATAATTTTAAAGCCAAACTCTTTTAACCATTTTTGATAAAAATAGATATTATAACCGCTGTAAAAATGATAAGGAGCGAAGTGAGTCAGACTCGCAAAAGGAGCGCTAAGAATAAGTTGTCCACCAGGACGTAAAAGACGAGAAAATTCCCTAAGTGCTTCTATTGGGGATGGTAGATGCTCAAGCACTTCAGTGCACATAATGGCATCGAAGGATGCATCTGGCTCTGGAATATTAGTAATATCAGAAGTGATATCAAATTTAGAATTATCCCAATTTCCTACCTGTAATCCTTTCTTATCTCCAATACCATCATAACAACCAAAATCCTGGCTGACGTAATTCAAATGCTCGCAAAATCTTTTGTATTTACACTCTCCTGCCCCTGCATCAAGAATACGCGACCCAGCAGGAATAGTCCTTAATGAATTTTCAATCCATTTTTCACGGGTCTGCAAATTCCTCGCTCCTATCGATTTCCCAGCAAGAGTTCTCAGTATCTTTTCAAAACATCCTTTACAAGTTTGTTCGCCTGCTTCATGCATTAATTTTTCCATCCATGTTCAAATCTTTTCAGTCTATTTTTTATTTTACTAAATAAAGAGTAATGCTGAGTTTTGAACTCAGGGGTTATCGGTTTTTTTGTTACATTAGATCCTATTGCCTTCATCCATGCGGCAAAGGCTACTCCTGTTTCAGAACTCGCTTCATAGAGAGATAGATAATTTGTGATGTTGTGGCGAGCTTCTTCCTCTGGCATAAAAGGGGCTTTTTTAAAGGCTGTAAAACGTAGATTCGGCCATCTTCCTTCTTTTGTGCAAATAGATTTTGAAAAGCCAACTGTAAAGAACATGAGCTTTAGTTTTTCTTCATTAAACCCATCATAGTGAGTGCCAAGTGAAACTGTGTCTTGTGGGCCAAAGATATGCCTCCACCAAAAAAGTTGTTCCTTCGCTGATTCGGATTGTTTTAACTTTTCAACCGTAGCGAAAAAGTCAGGGACAAGGACGGTAATCTTTCCATTATCTTCAAGCCAAGTATAGGATTTCCTTAGCTGTGAAATAGCTATATTCCGCGGAAAATGTTCCAACACGGCTGACATAAGAATTTCACTAACGGAACATTCTGGGTAGGACAGTTCTTCAATTCTGGAGTAAACATCCGCCTTCAAATCGTCATAACAGAGGTCATCTTTAGGGCCATCGACATTAACCCATCCTTTTAAATAGTTATGCCCACAGCCAAGATTAAGTTTTAAAGACACAATATCACTCCTTCAGATTCAGTGCATGTTTAGAATGAGGATAGAAATTAATCCGGATACCCGGAAATATCTGTCCCTACTATCTGTTCGAACCAATACATGCGAAAAATGCATATAGGGCAGAATACTCTGTCGTGATAATACATATGTTCCTCCGGTTTTGGGAATGTGAATGTGACCAATCAACTGTTTGTCATCATTTGAGCAGAGCAGTTTTTGAGAAAACTCTCTACGCCATATGCAAGGGTGAATATCAAATATACCCAAGAAAAGGCGAGCCAATGATAAATTGCGACTCTTTCTACAAAACGCGTAACGTATCAACCAATGTGGAAAAAACTTATCTCTAATCAACTTACAAGCTCCCTGTGAATCGAACATAAACGTCGTGAAACTTTCATTTTCTGAAATAGCAAGGTCTTACATATTACATTTGCATTAGAGTTTTGCGTCTGAGTACGTTTGTTTGGATGCTATACTTCCGGGTAATATTCTTATACTGTCGTTTTCTACTGAAATGTGAACATCTGGGCGTGCAGATAGGATGAGTTTTTCCAAGTCAGATAAACTCGGATAGTCTTGATAATTGGGGTCGCTGAAAAAACGAGCATCATCAATTATGATGGCGTGGCCGACGTCTGGACTGTCAAAAATGTGTGTCAACTCTTCATATATAGGGGAATCCTTTTCCCCTTTTGCAGTATTGCCCCCGGAATAATGTCCATCTAACCAAAACAGAGTTGGAGTTGTTAGATTTGGTATTAATTTCTTGAAGACTTTCCCACTGTCACCAAGGAGAATCTTAATATGCTTATGATGCCGAAATCTCTTCTTGGCTCGTTTGTACAAATCTTCTCCTAACTCAACCGAGTAGATATGAGTGAACGTATTCTTCATAGCTTCTACCATGTCTCCCCTATAAGTGCCCGTTTCCACAAAAGTTCTCAATCCGTACTGTTTAGCATATCTTTTAAGCACCTCTTGCTTTTCTATATGTGGGAGTGGAACTGGCCTTCCTTTTTTTTCCCACTTGATCAATTCCTGCTTTTGCTTCCATTTACTATAGATGGGGTACAATGGAGAATGTACAAAGGTGTCTTTCACGAACTTTTTCACTATTCTTCCTTAAATGGGCAAAGTATTACCGTTATCTGCTATCTCAACTTAAACGAATGGTATTTTTTCAGAACAGAATCTACCAACTGATAAATAGCATGATTCATAAAAAGAGAGGATCTCTTTCCCTCCTCACAAGCCTTAAAACTATTATACCACACCATAAAGCATAGATGAACCCTGCAAGCAATAGCCCCCACACCACACCAATAGGCCCGATCCTAAAAGATAAGTAAAATGTACTTGATGTTGCTACCACGGAAGAAAGCAATTTGGGCATTATATAGATTCGTGGTTGATTAGCAAGCAATCCAAAAGTAGAAAACATCTGTCCTAAGAAGAAAAACGCCCAGGCAAGGGTCAGCCAAGGAAGCAAATGAGAATATCGAATAAAACTTATATTACTGATTAATAACACTAAAGATTGGTGAAACACCGCAAAAAATCCTATTAAAACTATTGCACCCATAATATAAATGCCAGTCATGGCCATTAATATTTTATTCGCAGAAGCCACTTTGTGACTCAGGCTAAGATCTCCCCCCTTCTGAAAAGCTATAGGTGTAAATAGACTACTTAAAAAACCAGAACCAAAAATTAAAGGATACATACTTAATAGAGAAACTACAGCGAAACCTCCCACCACTTCAGAACCATAAAAGGTTTGCAGAGACCACCTATCACATGATATATGAATCCAGCCAAATATCCCCCAAACAAGGAATGGCAAAGAATAGGATAAGATTTTTTTACTCAAACCTTCAAATAACAATTCTCGTGATTTTGGTTTTAAATGATGAAGAGAAATTTCGGATACCATTTGAGAATAAATTCGCTGTGTTACTAAAAATACAAAAAGCACAGCTATAAGATAACCTAATAGAGCTATGTTTGCTTTTGCAATTATCAAGATAACTACTAATGTAGCAATCATTGGTCGCAGAAAAGCATTGCTGCTAATTAGAATAGCAACACGCCGTCTTTGACGTGCTGCTTTAAAAACACTCATCATAAGATTAAAGTTTCCCATGATAACACCAATAGCCAAAGAAAGTATTACCAAGATAGTCCAATCAAATTTATGTGCTATGCAGATAATGAGAGCGGATACCATTGCAGTTATTAACAATGCTACAAGGCTGATATATTTGGCGAAACGGTTTGAAACGGCATAAAATTCTTTTAAGTTACCCCGGTCTTTGGAAATAGCCCAAAAACGCATTAAACCTTGCGCAAATGGTCCAAAGAAACTCGTCCCAATAAGTGCCACTATGGTATTGGCAAGGGCCAATCGGCCAAACTCAGACGGATCAAGAATATGTGTTAATAACTTTATCCCCACCAGTCCTGCTATGGCTGTCCCCACCTGCCCTATGAATACCCACAACGCTTCCGGTGTCAATTTCAGTATTCTGCGACGCAACATATGATACTCATGTGCTTTTTCACTTCTGTCTTCAACTCAAAAAAATACCAGAGGTGCGGAGCGTACCAGGAAGTACAAAGTACAAAGGATGAAGAAAAAAAACACCGGTGGCGCAGGATTTTCTCTCTGCGCCCCGGTGTTCATAGTTTTACAGCACAACCATAGCGGTATTACTGGGTTCTCCGTCGCCGGCTTTGTTGACGGCAATGATGCGGTATTCCAGTTCTTTGCCCACAATAGAAAAACACCAGAGGGCGCAGGGATAAACAACAGCGATTAGCTATCAGCGTATAGCCTTTAGCATTAAGAGATCCGGACTTAGCAATATTAGAACTGCATTCTTTTCCTCTGTGCTCTCAGTGCACTCTGAGGTCGAGTAATCAGTCTGGCAGTATCTGCAGGCTCAGCGCCACGATTTCTTCGTCCCTCAGCGCACGGTCGTACGCTCGGAAGTCGGCCATAGCGAAGGGCCAATCTGAGTCACTGCTCTGATAGACTTGTCCAATCGCTCGCGGGTCCCATGCGCCGGCGAAAAAACCTTTCGCATAGTCGGGGTGGCTCTTGGTCGCTTGAAGGGCGCCGTCTATCCACAGTGTTAGCGTCTGGCCCTGGCGGCGATAGACCACGTGCCGCCATTGACCATTGAGCATGCCGGATGCCGAATAGAGCCACATATAACCATCACCCCATCCCACCAGCCAGTAGATGCGGTCGTTGCTAACATAGCCCGTCACGTGCGGCTCCGAAAACGACATCCGCCGACGGAAGAATATCTTTGTGGTGTCGCCGGGGCTGCTATCGGTCTTGTACCAGAACGCCAGGGTGAAATCCCGGCCCGCACCCACCATTTCGCTCAGCAACGTCGGCCCGAAATCTATCCGGTCGTCCACACCGTCAAAGGCCAGAGCTGTGGTCCCGTTCGGCCCGGGCACGCTGTGCGCAGCGGTGTTAGGGTCGCCGGTCGGGTCGATGAATACCTGGTCCTGACCTCCGGCCGCCGCATCGTGGACGGTTGGAGTCGCGGCATTATCGTCCATCGGCAGATGGAATACCGGCGGTCGCAGGTCGCCGAGCAGTTCTATCTTGTGGAGAAAAATCCCGTCCATCGGTGCCGGATTATTGTCGTACTGGCAGAAACGAATCTGGAATTCGCTGCTATAAGAAAGCCCCCACTGGGCAATCGCAGCGTCCAGGTCGATATCGTAAACCGTGAATCGGTCCGAGCGCAAGTGCCGCAGGTCCTGAACCTCGTACCAGGCCACCCCATCGGCGCTGATCGCCACACCGTCGAAATCGGCTTCCCCTGTGAACGGGTTCGGCGGCGGGGCGTGCGGCTCATCGCCGAATTCCATCGCCTCAAAGGCAAGATGTACGTTTTCGTAGCCTGACAGGTCAAAGGTCAGGGTGACCGCGTTGCGGGCATACTTGAAGTCCTTGACCGGGTCGGACATCTTGATAGACACGCCTTCCGGCAGGCTCGACAGGTCGATACCGGGACCTGAGTGTATGATTTGAGTTGGAGTGATTTTCATATTTTCCAACCACAGAGCACACGGAGGTCACTGAGTTTACTTTGTGCTCTTGGTGTTCTCCGTGGTTCATAATCTTTACAGTACAGCCGCGACCGTATTACTCGGCACACCGTCGCCCGCCTTGTTCGTGGCGATTACACGATACTCCCAGTCCTTGCCGCGCTCCTGGTTATTCAGCGTCGCCTCGGACTCGATTGCCATACTCACCAGCGTCCAGTCGCCCGCGGGCCGTTCGCGCCGTTCGATTTTGTAAGCGGCCACTGCACCGCCATCGGCGGGTTTCTTCCAGTCTAAGAACACCCATCCCTCGCCCTGTTGCGGGGCCTCCAGCGCCCGAGCTTGGCCCGGCACTTCCAGCGCGGTCGGAGCGGCCTTGCCTCCCCAGCCCAGCGCGGTCAGCTTTGCATCGTCATAATTGACCGCATCCTCGGCGTAGCGCAGGTCGGCCCGCATAGCGATGACCAGTTCCTCCAGTCCGGCGTTCTTGGTCGCCGTTACCTGCTCGGCGGCCGCTTGAGCAGCCACCTGCTCGTCACAGAGTGTGATGAATGAGTCCAGCAGCGCCTGCAGGGCCAACGAAGCGACCGGCGGCGATGGGAAATCCGCCGCATTAGCGGCGAGACCCGTTACAATATTCTGTGCCAATGCCTTTATTTCTGCTTCTCTATCGGGAAAACGTGCCATGATTTAATCCTTCCTTTCTGTTAAAATGTAGTTATTTGGTTTTCTCGTTCATATGTTTTTCCCAGCGTATCACAGTCATACGGTAATACGGTCAAACAGTGATACTGTTATACTGTTCTACTATGAAACCGTCGTACTGTCAAACCGCAAATTCCACACTTCCGCACTCTCGCACTTACACCGCTCCTCTGTCCCTTTGCGCCTATGTGCCTTTTTTTCAATACTTCTGCCTTTTTTTAATCCAAACGCATCATTTCCAACTGGAAATGCCTCATTCCTAACTTCAAACGCCTCATTCCCAACCGGAAATACCTCATTCCTAACTGGAAACGTCTCATTTTCAGTTAAAAACGCCTCGTTCTCAGTTGGAAATGTCCTATTTTCAACTGGAAACGTTTCATTCCTTCTTGGCAACGCCTTATTCTTAACTGGAAACGCCTCATTTACTCTTGGCAACGCCTTGATGTAAGCCTACATTAGTACGATACAAACTTACAATGCCACATTGTAAAGTTGCAATATCATAATGTAATCTTCCTTTGTAGGAAATCTCGGCATACTTGTTCTTAACCACGGATTACACAGATTTCGCAGATTTTAAGCGAATCTTTTCAGGCTATTTCATTTTGTTGGAGGCTTTCTCAAAGTCATCGAAAATGATTTTGCTATTCATAAATAATCTCCGCCGTTTTCATCGCCTCTTTTCTAAACGACGGGCTTACACGGTTTAGATCGACTAACTCTATAGAGTAAAGAGTCTCAATACTCTCAAGCAAATCTTCAATGGTGTAAAATGTTTTCAAAGGAATTGGGCGTTTCCCATAAACACCAACATCAAAGTCTGAACGGCTTTTAGCCGTTCCCGCAGCCCTCGAGCCGAAAAGAAAGACTTTATAGCCCTTCAGTCCGAAAGCAGCTTTACGAAGCTGTTCTTTAATCAGTTGCTTTATAGCTTCTTCTCTGGATGTCATTATTACTCAAACCACAGATTACGCAGATGTTAGCTCATAGCAGAATAATCATCGGTCAATCTGCTTAGACTCCGTCCCCTTCGGCTGCGCTCAGGGCAGGCCTGTGGGTTGCAATTAACCGCCGATTATGACGTTTTTTTTATTTGTTTAGCCAAAGAACAACCTCTATGAAGTCTTAGCTTGGCTTTTTTTAAGGCCTTCTAACAGGAAGGCCACAAATACTGACATCATTAATGCTACCGCAAACACGATAGCACTCTTTTTGACTGTGCCTTTAGCAATCGAATAAACCTTTGGCCTTTCTACTAACGGTATAACGTTCACTATCTTATTTTCTATTCTTTTGATATAAGCATTCAAATAATCCAGCAGTTGCTGCTCGTTCTCGTTGTACTCGGCCAATGTATTAGTTAAAAACGAGTGGAATTGCTCAAACGTAGAATAAGAAGGCATCACCTTCTTTACATAGCTGAAGAGCTTTTCATTCAAGTTGAGCAAATCTGTGTAATAGGTGTACATTTCTTTGTTGGCCCTAATTTGCTCTTCGAGATTAATTAACTGTGTCTTTGCGGCCTGTATTTGGTATGGTAAAGGTAAGTAGGCACTATTATCTCCTACATTATCGAACTGCAGGACGATGTCACTTGGCAATCTGCTTAAGTCTTCAGTGCCCGAATTCTTCAGCTTCTCCAAAGTGGATTTTTTCCTTTCTAACTCCAGGTCTAATGTGTATCTTGCCTCTTCGATGTCAGCCATCTCTTCCTTGAAAGCTTATAATCTTGTTATTCAGTTCCTCTCTCTCTGAATATAAAGGTATGATCTGTTCGAAATTGTTTCTGCAAACCGAGGCTATTTCCCTGATATTTTCTTTAGACTGGGTCCCCACGCG
>SDBV01003846.1_pt1 | contig 21845 bp, 28 predicted proteins | sample 2277081 | NCBI WGS metagenome assembly SDBV01 (sample SAMN10402039, study PRJNA504765) | marine sediment metagenome | isolation source: marine sediment core GS10_PC15, 223 cmbsf | place: Arctic Ocean: Southern Knipovich Ridge | collected 2010 | reverse complement strand
AAGACGGGTACAATGATGAGTACTGTTGGGTCCCGTCGATGGTTGAGAAGCTCATGACCCGGGCGATGGCCGAGGCCCTAGGTGTGCGGAAGTAGTCGGTCCAATGTATCCGCTGGAAACGGCTCGGCAGCCGGCGTACACGGAAGGAATCGAGGACATACCATGATTCAATTCACCCTGAAAGCCTTCCTGTTGATGGGTCTGTCAGCCTCTCCGCTCATTGCGGTCAGCGCAGACAACGACCATGTCTTTCGCCACCGAGCACCCCTGTTCTTGGCTCGAGTCGACGCGGAAAGGCTTTGCGTTCTCCGCGAAACCGAGAAGGTGTTGATCCCCGAGCGCGGCGCGGCGATGGGGAATTTCGGGGCGGCGGCGATCAACGAGAACGAATCCTGGGTAACGGTTGCCGAGTATTTGGGCAGCGGCAGGCCCCTTCTACGCGGTGCAAACGGCAGCACGTTCGTTGCCCGGGTGATATGGTCTGGAAGCGATTAGCGCTGCTGTCAGTTACCCGGGCGGCCCCTGCCGTAGGAGCTTTGCCGTTTTCGCACAAGGAGATCGAATGACGAAAAAGCAAACCGAAACACGACGCACATTCTTGAATAAGGCAGCCTGTTTGGCCGTGATGACTGCCTTCGGTGACCGATCAAAGTGCAGAACGCCGCGCAACCGTCCCAGACAACAAAGCTAGCTACCGGAGGTGAAGTCATGCCACGTGTTCCCGACCGGCTCTCCCAACGGCCTGCTGATACCAGGCTTACTCCCCAACAACAACGAGTCACTCGCCGCCGGTTCTTGGGTGCCACGGCGGCGGCCGGGGGAACGCTGATGCTCGGCGGGCGTCGGCTGCACGCTGATCCAATCGTTACCCCGGCCAACTCCCCTTCAACGGATCACTTCTGGTATCGCCTGCAGCCGGCGGGCCCCTACCTTGACTCGCATCGCGACAATAAGGCGTTCGGCTTTACTGATCGGATGGTTTTCCTGTCCGAAGACAACGGCCGTACCTGGCCGCATACGCTCGCGTTTCCGGGCGCTCACAACATAACCTTTAGCTGTATTCTGAAGAACGGAAACATCCTCTTTAGTACGCGCTCCAAGCTGTACCTCAGCACGGACAACCTGAAGACCTGCAAGTCCATCACCGTGAAGGATGCTGATGGTACGGATTACGTTCCGCATAGACCACAGAACGCAGACTATCCAGGATGGTATTTTCATCCACTGGACGGCGTTCATACGTGGGACGCGGGCGGCGTGGAGATGCTTGTGTGGGGAAATTACTGCAACGTCCTTGGCGGGGCGGTACCGGTCAACATCTACTACTCAGTCGACAATGGGCATACCGTGAAAATCGCGTATTCCTTCGGACAGAATCCCGGCTATCGAGATGACGGCTCCGCAGGCGGAGGTTCGACAGGCACGCCGCTTGGCGACCCCGACAACCCGGTCATTTGCCGCCACGTTCACTGCGTGGCGTACAACCCTGCCGAAAACGCGTTTTATGCCTGCACAGGGGACGGTGATCGAGATCAGAAGCATGAGTGCCACTGGCTGAGAGGTATTTATGACGCGGAAAAGGACAAGTGGCACTGGAGGGTCCTCGTTTCGGATGCGTCGAACTCGCGTTACAAATCCGGCGGCATCAACTTCGTTGACGGGAAACTCTACTGGGTTGCCGACGCGAACGGGCCCACGCCACACGACCGAGGCATCTTCCGGTGTGACCCGGCCGATATAGCCAATCCTGAAACGCACACGATGCTCTTCAACCCGCAATACGAATCCGCAAATATGATCATTCAGGACGGTGCGATTCTGGCGTCGCATTATGCACCTGCATCGCCATACGCCACGGGATTCATCGTTTCCTTGGATATGGGGCGGACGTGGGCGCAATATGACCTCAAAGAGTTCGGAAGGCGATCACCTGTCCGGTTTCACGAGAAGAACAGTGATGGATGGTTTCGCGTGGACCTGAGATCGGGCTGGATTGGGCGCGCCGAGGTGTTGTTTATAAAGCCAAAGGAAGCGCTGAAGACCGTAAACGAATGACCCACGTCCGCCCAGTTGGGATAGGGATGTGCCATTGATGAGGAGAATGAAGATGGAGTACTTCGCGAAGCAATGCATAATGATTCCGGCGATCGCGGCGCTGATCACGGCGACGTCCTTGGCCGCGGAGCCGTTGACGCTGGAGGACGTCACTCCACTCGAGCCGAACAGCCCCGACGAGCCCATCCGCGACGAGTTCTCGATCGACGCGGCGGTCCGCTTCCTCGACACGGCGGCGCTGAACTGGCAGAAGGATCGCAAGTGCTTCGCCTGCCATTCGAGTTACGCTTTCTTCTTCACCCGTCCGCTGGTCTCCTGGAAGGCGCCGGCACATGAGCAACTACGATCGCAACTCGAGCACCTCGCCGAGCATCCGCGCAGCGTGAAGTACCGTGCGACGGAAGCGGTGATGGTGGCGTCGATGTTGGCCCAGAACGACGCGCTCACCACGGGAAAGCTGCATCCAACGACTCGCAAGGCCCTGGACCGGATGTGGACGATGCAGCGCGAGGACGGCGGATTCGACTGGATGAAATACAACCAGCCGCCATCGGAGATCGACGATCATTACGGTGTGACCATGGCTGCCATCGGGGTCGGTGCTGCTCCCGACGACTATGCTGAAACTCCGGCCGCGAAAGCCGGACTCAACAAGATCCGAGCATATTTCAAGGACAATCCACCCGCCCACCTTCATCATCGCGCGATGAAACTCCTGGCCTCGCTGCGCATTGACGGCATCATGACGCAGCCCGAGCGTCAGCAAGTCGTCGAGGATCTATTCGCCCTGCAGAAGCCCGACGGGGGATGGGGCGTGGTCACCTTGGGCAACTGGGAGCGATCCGACGACAAGCCGCGCGACATGCAGTCCAGTGACGGCTACGGAACCGGGTTTGCGATCTACGCTCTCCGCAAAGCAGGCGTCCCAGCGGAGGAACCGCGAATCCAAGAGGGGATCGCCTGGCTGAAGACCCACCAGCGGGCCAGCGGCCGCTGGTTTACCCGATCCATGTGGAAGGACAGCAAACACTACATCACCCATGCCGGCACCGCCTACGCCATCCTTGCCCTGGCGGCGTGTGGCGAGATTAGGCCGAAATAAGCCACCCCATGACCTCGGCAAGATCGAGCATGGTTGCCTTCCCGCCATGGCGTGTCGGAAACGTTGATTTCCGACATGGCAATTCGGGATATCCCGCACGTAACTCATGTGCTCAAGGAGAGTTGCGTCGTTTGTGTCACGAAACGAACGTATTCTCGACATACTCGAATGGCTTGTCGAAATTGACGCGCCCGCAAATGGGCAGTAAGATAAGGAACGTGATCGCCCGGAACCAGGCTGTGTTGTCCACGGGTCCGTTGTGAATAGATGGCCTCTTCATGTGACGGTGGTGACAGGTGCCGGAATACTCGTCATGCTCTGTGGGGTCATTCCGATGGCACTGACGCTCAGCGTGTCTAATGCACTTATTGACGACGGCGGCATTGAGCCTGGCGAAATCGAAATCATGGACACCTGGGACGCCTGGGCATTTTCGCCCAAGTTTATTCTCTGTGCCCTCGTAGGTGTCGGGATTTTGTTCATCCAATTCTGTCTATGTACCAATGAGAAAAGAGCTCGCTACGCAGGAACCGTCTTGCTCTTGAGTGGAGTTTGTGCATTTGCTGCAATACTTGTTCACGGGTGGTTCTTCGTTTGAGTTCCAGGCCGATGTCCACCAACACGACAGTGTGGCTGAGGTGCTTCGGACGCGTCGAAAAACGACCGAATTCTGGGACTGCGGCCTCCAACCGATCAATTCCCCATGAAATCGGCTCGAGTCCTGCACGCATCCTGATCTCCTACTCCTCGCTGCCTTCCAGTCGAACGTTGTCTACCATCAGCCGGGTGGTCTTGCTGCCCGGTGGGCCCGCGAAGAAGAAAATGTCGTCCACCTTGTGGCCCTTTCTGAGTGGCCCGCCGCGGGTGACTTTCATGCTGTGCGTGGTCCACTTGCCGGTGGTGGGGTGGGGGATCGGGTAGCGGCAGTTGTCGTTGATGTCGAGGTTGAAGAGAAAGACCATCAGGAAGTCCGAGCCCTCCACGTAGTAATCAAAGCTGAGGTAGGTGTTCTCGGCCATGGCCACGGGCGGCTTTCTGATGCCCACGCGAATCTTCCGGCCGTAGTACTCGTCTTCAGTATGGCCTTCCACGACGTGTTTGTTCGATGGCGGCGTATCCTTGTCGGTCAGCGCGGCGTCCCAGTCGCCTTTCTGCTCGAAGTCCTGGAAGAAGATGGTACGTCGGGGCGCGTCCGGCCGGATGGGCTTCTTGGGTAACACTTTCTCAATCACCTCGGCGTACTTCATCAAGGCAAGGTAGCTCCGCAGCAGGTAGCCGTTGTTGCGGAGTCCCTCGGCTGAATAGTCACTGGCGTATTTCCGGGGATTGGACGGATGTACGCCGTCGCGGGAAATCAGCGTGGGGACGTCGTAGCCTTGGTACTGGCTGAACTTCTCCATGGCTCCGTCCCAGTCCTGGGGACGACGCTTGAGGATCTCCCCGTGGTAGTCGGTCAGAGGGACCTTCAGCTCGCGGGCGATCTTGCGGACCGCCTCGGCAAAGACGGCCGCCTTTTCGGCCAGGCCGTGTCGGGGCGGAGCCGTGCTCAAGATGACGATCGTGCCGTTGTTCAGACACTTCTCGACCACCTCCCGCGTCTTGGTTTCGTACTCCTGAACGCCTTCGAAACCGTGATCGAGTCGCCGAACAGGGCCAAGGTTCCCTGTTCTCCCGTGAACTTGGCGTTCACTTTCTTCATGGCCGGGACCCAGACCTTGGCGTCGGGCCCGGCGGTCTGGGCCTGTGTACTCACCGCGGCGCAGGACAAGACCATCGCCAGGCAAGCCACCACAAATGGCACCGGAACCGGCCCGATCGTTCGTTTCGCCCGGGCATAAACGTTGGTTCTCGTCATGGCCGTGACTCCTATCTGTGGGTTGAGGGATTGTCGCCGGAATTCGTGCCTCTATTATTGCGCCGTGGGGCGATCCTCTGCAACTTAGATGGGACGGCAGCCTGGCTACCGGCGGAATGATGGCACAGACGCTGTGGTAGCCGGAATCGGCGATGCCAGGATGGCGCCAAGAGACCTGAAATCGAACCTGTATGACCATGGCATAGAATTGAAGTAGTTTCGCTCATGTTCCGGCTACCAAGGGGTCTGTCGCACTTTCAACAATTCAGAAACTGTTTCCAAAAAAGCTCCCAGCGGGTCCCCTATCCCGCCCCCGACCAACCCGCCTTCGCCGCCTTCTTCTTTTCAATGGGGCTCCTACGCAAATCCACCCCAACACCCAACTCATACGTTGTTTCCTTCCTTGACCCCGTCGCTGCCAGCCGGTAGACTGCAACCCAAGATGCGGGAGTAGCCCATCATGCCGGAAGAAACGACCCTAGAAGATTTGGCCCGAAAGCTGATTGAGACGTATCACCTGAACGTCCCCGAGAGGGCTGCCTTGCCAGATGGGAAAATGCCCTTCACTGCTCTGGTGTCAGCGGCGGGCAGTGTGGTGATCGAGATGCGACCAGACGGCTACTGGCTCCACGAACAACACGAGATTGGCGTGCCGAGGTGCTCGACAAGGAAGATAAGAACATCGACACCAAAGTGGCCAGAAGGTACGGGGTGCACGCGTGCGGCCTGAAGCCTACGTGCAGAACTGACCCGCGATGGTGTTGTTGCTACGGCTTCGTGCACGGGCGACTTTGTCGTGAATGTCTGGGGTGTTCTCCTTGACGGGATGTTCATTCCGCGTATGTTGAATCTTGAGCATCCATCTATCGCGGCATGCTCCTTTCCCCCGAATGACCAATGGCATGGATTCTCTTTTGCGGAACAGACGTTACACTAATATGCAGCAAAGCGAGGTCCATTACGATTTACCGGCTCCAGCGAGCCTTCGCTGTCCTTCTTGTCGTCATGGCGAGTCTGGCACGGTCGTGTGCCGTACAAGCCGCGGATAGCGACTCGATTGTGATTGCGGCGGTCTCATCGCCCGAAAGCACGGTATTGTGATCGCCGTCGGCATGACGGAGAAGAACGACGACAAGTATTTCTTGACCCACGTGCTCGTTGGTCCTGGTGGAGTCATGGGGGTTCTCCGGACCAGGAGCTAGTGGCTTGTACGCCGAAAGATGTGCCAGGGGAGGCGATGGTCGTCGTTCGAATCGCAAAGACGGTTGACAGTCAGCCAAATCGGGACAAATCAGTGGAGCCTTGGTAATGAGTGTAAGAGTAATGATCTGGCGTCTGATCCTCCCCTTTGTTGTGCTGGGGAGTACCGTGGCATTGGCCGACCGGCATCGATATCGCAGGCCGGCTCCGTTGGAGGACCGGGACTCGAATATCGAGTTTCCGGTTTTCGGCGGTTGTGCCGGGTTGCCGGATACGGCCCGGCAGGCCGGTGTGATGGAGTGGGTCGCCAAGCGGACCTGGCACGTGCTTGGCTTGCCGTATGAGCGCAAGGACTTCACGGGTCCGCCGCGGATGCGGCCCACACCTCAGGACGACGGCTGGGTGCTGGTCCAGCAGACGGTCACCGATGCTGGCGTGCCACTACGGAATCAAATCGTTGCTGCTGAGGTCGTCCAACTCGACGAGCCGATTCTCATGACACTCCGTTGTACCGACGCGTTCGGCGAGCTGTTGCTCGAGATCGATTTCGCCAAGGGGTTTGTGCGTGTCCGGTCGGTCACAGTGAGCCGTTCGATGATCGGTGGACAAGCACACTCATCGCCGATGCCCGAGCAGTCTTCCAGCCGCGTCGTGACCGAATCGACGTTTCGACCGATGCCGTCCGGCGTGGTCAAGCTCAAGGTCAAGACGCTCGGCCGTAACGTCACGGTATGGGCTGGCGACAGGGAGATCGTGTCGTTTGTCGACCCGGACCCAGCGGCCGGCAAATTCGGCTTCGGCTCGGGCGAATTGGGTTTCGCGGACGACATGATGCATGTCGTCCCGGAAAACCCCGTTCATGTCCAGATCAGTTTACCGAACAATGAACTTCCAGGGCGTGAACGCTTACAGTCCGGTCAGAAATGCACGATCGCAGTTCGTGTATGGAACGTGAACTGGTGCGGCGGCATCTGGAAGAACGTCAAGTTGATTGCCGGGAGGACCTCTCGTTGAAAACCATCACACGGATTCTCGCAATCTGGCTGTTCGCCGGTCTGCGAACCGCTGTTGGGCAAGAGTCATACTGGCAATTGGTCTGGCAAGACAACTTCGACCGGGTCGAAATCGGCGATGCTTGGGCCGTGGGCAAGGATGCCGCGATCGTCGATGGGAAGCTGCGTCTGGAGGGGGTTCACCAGGCGACCATCCTCAGGGCGTTCAAGCCCGATGTTCGGCTGGAGTTCGAGGCCCGGTCCTTGCCGGGGGTTCCGCCGTGCGATCTGTCCGCTACGCTGGCCTGCGGCCAACGGATACCGCGATGACGTGGAACTGATGCGTACGTGGATGCAGATCGCGGCCATCTCGTCCGCGGCGGAAAACGTCCGAGCCGGTATCGAGAAACTGGCCGAGGGCGTATGGGACAACGTGCTGCTGGAAGGGTACGACCACACACTCACGGACGTGGAGCACAGCGCCGAGCCGTCGGCCGACACGTTGCCCGGCATGCTGCTGTTGCGCTATGGTGATCCGCTCTGGGTCGAGCGCACTCTGCAGAGTTGCCACACGATCAAGACCCATTTCATGGGAATCGACGACGAGGGGTATCCGCGGTTCAAGTCGTCGTCGTTCGGTAATCTCCAGGTCGGAGATCCGCTGTTCGCAGGCGGCGACACGGGCTACTGCGCGCGGGCCATGAAGCATTATCTCTGGGCGGCCTGGCAGGGCAATGCGGAGGCACGTGACTGGCTCGTCGGCTGGGCGGACGGTTGGCGGGTCCCGTCGCTTAAGGAAATCGACGGCAAGATCGCCGGGTTTGTCCCGCTGACCTTGTGGTATCCGGCGGGCAACATTACGCCGCCGGTAGAGGGCAAGAAGTGGCACGACGAGCGGATGAACTATTGGTCGCGGCCCGACATGGTCCATGACACGTTTCTGGCGGCCTACTGGCTGACGGGCGACACGAATTTCCTGGTGCCGTTTCAGATGGCGACGCAATTGGCCAGCCAGGGGCCTCTGCCAGGAGGCGATCTCGAACGCGGAAGCCGCGAGTGGCAGCTTGCCCGCCTCGCCCATCTTCCACACAACATGCCGGCCGAGCAACACAAAGTGGGACTGTATCGCTGGCTGACCGGTGACAAGGCCTACGATGAGTATGCGTGGCGCACCGCGGACGCCACGCTCAAGTATCGCCTCAATGGTGATCTCGAATCGTATCGGAAGCGATTCGAGGCAGCCGCCCGTAGCGGTCGGCACAACTTGGAGGTACAGACGAGCGAGGTGATGGCCACGGATCGCGCCGGCGTACCGGCAGCGCTGGCGGCCGACCCCGCGGCCCATCCCGCTCCGACGAGCGTACCCACAAGGCTATGGGTCGTGGAAATCGGCATTCCTACTTTGGTGGCCAAGAGGACCGTGAGGCCCGCACCAAGGGCAACCGCTTGGACGTATTGTGAACTGGTGACGAGGTTGCCGTCGACCAGCCCCCGCCCGCTGAAGTTCTTCAACAACTGCCCGGCGAGGAAGACGGCCGTCAGCGAGCCAAGGAAGGTGGTTACGGTGGCCCAAAGCAGCGCGCCGCGGTAGTTCGTTGTGCCACTTCCGAAAAGCGTTGCCACCCCCTTGAAGTTGTCGTTGGCGCCGTTGGCATAGGCAAGTGAGAGGACGACGAGAAGCAAGAGCACCAGGCTCATGGCGATTCGAGCGAGGTTAGGCGTGTTGTTTCAGTTTAGCGTACAGCTTTCAACAGCAGTTTCCACCGTCCGTACAGGTGCCCTGGTCTTCGGTGGTCGCATCGTATCCCTGACCCTTTGTCTCACGCGGATGACGGTGCTTCGGCCGGCTGCAATCGAATCGGGTCGCCTTGTCCAAGGGAACGGGCTCACGAGGCTCGATGAGTTCAAACTGCCCGGCGTAGGGCTCCCGCTGAAGAAGGCGAAACGTCTTGTCGCACACGGCCATCCGCTGGCCACGGTAGTAAAGATGGTCGTCGTCATCCTCGACTTTCTTGAACGGCCCGCGATAGACGACGGCCTGATTGCGCTCCAGGCAAGGCCCCTGCTTACCCTTATGGGCGACGACGGTCAGCGAGCGGAACTCGATGCCCTCGACGGTACGCCACGGCTCGGCCTGGCGGGCGGCAATCTCGATGCCGTAGAAGCCCGCCTCTTCGAACGCGCCCAGGAACCGATCTTCGCGGAACGCCCCGGAAACACAGCCCGACCACAACTGCGGGTCCTGCTGAAGGTGCTCGGGTACGTCCTCATCGGAGACGATGTCGCTGATCGCCACGCGGCCTCCCAGACGCACGACACGAAAGATCTCCGCAAACAGCTGGCGGCGGTCTTCGCCGCGAACCAGGTTGAGCACACAGTTCGACACAACGCAGTCGATGCTCTCATCGGCCACCAGCGGTCGTTCATGACGTAGACGCTGTTCTAAGTGTCTAAGCGATATCCAGTCCCCAGGGCCGTCGATCTTCAAGCCGGCGGCTTCTTCCGAAAGTAATTCCAGGTCCAGGGCAAGGTCCTGGATCAGCCCGTAGCGGAACTCGACGTTCCCGTACCCGAGCTGAGCGGCGACCTGTTCGCGATAGCGCCGGGCGAGTGTGATCATCTCTTGGTTGCAGTCCACTCCCACCACCCGGCCATGGGGACCGACGACTTGGGAAAGGATGTAGCACACCTTGCCCCCACCCGCTCCGAGATCGAGCACCGTTTCGCCCGCTCGAACGTACGGAGTCGGGTCTCCGCAGCCGTAGTCCCTTTCCAGAATCTCCTTGGGAATCACTCCAAGGTAATCTCGCGAATAGCTGACCGGGCAGCAGAGGGCCGGTTCCGCATGGCCCGCCGCCGCGGAGTATCGAGTGTGGACGGAAGCTTCGCGGCCATTGCGGCCTGGGATCGTGGTCGTGATCATCGAATTCGGGCTCCTATGCGATTGTCAGATACAGCAAGCAAATCGGGCTGACGATCACCGGCTGCCGGACCCTGTGGGAGCAGGCTGCCGGCTGTTCAATCCGCTGGACAGCTGCGGAGTGCTCGCCAAGCGGGCCTCGTACTTCTGCGGATTCGAGAGGAACTGGTCCCGCATGGCGGCGCTTGGAAACAGGTACCGCAGGCCGTTGTGCAGCACAGTGAACTCCGATTTGCCTGGCATCACGTGATTCATGTCCACGCGACAGACCGCACAGTTACCGCCATAGGCCAGATCCGCATTCGCGTAGGCTTTCGGGTCGGTTAGGAACATCTTCTTTCCGTCCTCACCGGCGAACAGGAAAAGTCGTCCCTCGTGCAACGCAGCGTGACGGATGTTACCCGAGACTCGTTTGCCCATCTTCACGAGGCTGACCACGCAGTCACCGCCAAGCACCGGCACATACTTCGCCGGGTCGGCCAAGAACATCTTCTGACCCTGCTGATTGGCGAAGTGGTAGGCGTGGCCGTCGAAAACTGTCCGGATCGAAGGATACCCTTTGGCCCACTTGCCCATGGTCTTCAGGCTGACCGGGCAGTAACCTTCCAAAGCCACCAGTGTCTGCGACTGAGCCCGCCGGCTCGACCCCGCTTCAGATTGTTGCGGCCTCTGGGGGGGGCTGGTCCTAACGGTCGGTCGGCTTGGGGGATAGCTCCGGCTTCCGCTTTGAGCACTCGCCGGGAGGCTCGTGGCGGCCAACAGGCCGATGGCGGAAAGGGCAGCGAATACGGGCGTGACAATTCGTCCCATGGTAGAGACCTCCTCGAAAAAAGAGAAACTGAACGGGTTACCGTCGCCACAATATGTAACGACTCCGATCAGTTGACGAGCTGCCCTCGGAATTCTTACAAAGGAATCTGGATAAAATTGACCGTCGACAAGGGGTCGACTGCCACCAGAAAGAAGGGGTGAGAGTGACGATCGGAGGAGAGGCAGGAAGGGAGAAAACAAGCGGAAAGCTACCGCGTGAAGGGAAGCCTTACGGGCCGGCTGACGAGCCACTGTCTCGAAGAGCGGCCTTAATCCGGTCACGTGCCTCTTCAGAGAGGGTGGCATCAGGAGTCGACGAGTCACCGGCAAGCCGCTGGGAATCCTGCTTGGCAGCCCGACGAAGCAGACGTGTCTGTCGTGCGAAACCGGCACAAAGCCGGCAAAGCATCAAGTGCATCCGGACTTGTATCCGCTGGCCCAGCGGGAGTTGCCGTTCCATCGATTCGGACACCAGCTTGGAGATTTCTCTGCAGCAGAGCATGGTCAAAGATCCCCCCACCTTTCAAGATGCGACTTCATGCAGCCAACTAACCGCAGGCGGGCCCTGTGCAGCAGAACCCAAAGGTTTGACGAGGTGATCTGCAATTCCTTACAAATGCTGTCGCTGGAGAGTTCCTCAATTTCCCGCAAAGAAAAGACATCGGCCTGGCGCTGAGGCAAGCCAGCGAGACAGCGGCGAAACGCCTGCCAAAACTCGTCGCGTTCCAACTGAGCTTCTGGACGGACCCCCGCCAGGCGAGGATCGAATCGCCAGTTCCCTTGCGCGTCGAAGAAGCTCTCGATCGGGTCCCCATCTGCCTCTACCCCCACGCCAGAGTCGGGGCGATTCCGCCGCCGGATGTAGTCTACGATCTTTCGTTTCAGAATTCCCAGCAGCCAAGCTCCCTCCGTTCCCGTGCCGCAGTACTGGTCGACGGCGCCCAGTGCCGCAACAAAAGACTCCTGCACGACCTCTTCGGCCGAGTCGGGGTCCCGCAGTCGCGAGAGCGCGTAGCGAAACAAGGTGTCGCCGTGGCGATCCACCCACATCGCCGGGTCCAGCGTGTTGCCGCCTTGGCTGCCTTGACTACCCATGCTGACTCTGATGCTATCGGCGGCAATCCGCGGGCCGAAGTCTCTACTGCGGCTGGTTTCCCAACGCGACGGTGCACAATACCCTTCGCAGAATAACAGCGGAGCCCGCAGCCTGCAACAGGGTTCAGAAATCAATATCCACTTGAAGCGAATCCAGGAACTTGTTAAAGGACGTGAAGACCTCCATGACGCCGAGTGCCTCGACGATCTCGGCGTCCTGGGCGCCTGATTGCCGGAGCACTTGAAACTGGGCATCGGGGATCGCCAGAGGATTTCGGTTTGCAACTCGGGCAAAATGGATGAGGGCCTTCTCTTTGGCGTCAAAGTCGGCTGAATCCAAGCTGTCCTCCAACGCGGCAATCTGCTCTGAGGTCAGCCCCAGAGACTTCAGGGCAGCTGTATGAGCGGCTACGCAATACGAGCAGCTATTGTCCTTGGACACCAGGACCGCGATGGTCTCCTTGACCTCGCGTCGCAGGCTGCCCGCCATCATCACGGCCTTCACCTTGTCCCAATTGGCCTGTAGCAGAGGCGGATGATGGGCATACGTACGAAAGAGATTCGGCACCCTGCCGAATGCGGCTTCGATCTCGCCAAACACGGCTGACACGATCGGGTCGTCCGGCGGCGACATCAGCGGAGTAATACGAGTCATTTCACATCTCCATAGGGGTCAGAAAGGACAATCTGCCTTAACGGGTCCAAGACAGCCACTTGTTGAACATCGATTTTACGAAGGGGGTGAGCCGTGTTCGGTTGAACTGGTCACCGACTTTGCGAATGGCTTCCGCCTGCGTGGGATACGGGTGAATCGCGCTGCCGATCTTCTTCAGCCCCAGACCGTGCGTCATGGCCAACGTGATCTCGGAAATCATGTCGCCGGCGTTTCGCGCAACGATCGTCGCTCCCACGATCTGGTCGGTCCCCTTCTTGACGTGCACCTTAACAAAGCCCTCGTCCTCGCTTTCGAGGATTGCCCGGTCCACCTCGCTCAATTGCTGCACGAACGTGTCCACTTTGATTCCCATCTGCTTGGCCTCCGGCTCATAAAGGCCGACGTGCGCTATTTCCGGCGAGGTGTAGGTGCACCAGGGGATCGTCAGCGAGCTGGCCTTGGACCGGCCCATGAACAGGGCGTTCTGAATCACGATCCGTGCCATGAAGTCGGCCGCATGGGTGAATTGGTACGGCGAACAAACGTCGCCGGCAGCGAAGATCCGGGGGTTGGTCGTTTGCATCCGATCGTTGACCGTGACTCCCTTGCGGTCGTAGTCCACACCGACGGCCTCCAAATTGAGGGTCTCGACGTTCGGCGCCCGGCCCACGGCCACCAACAGCTTGTCGACCCGCTGGTCGTAACCCTCGCCGTGCGACCCGAGGACCAGCCGCATTCCATCGCCGTCCTTTTTCAACTCCGTTTTGCGTGCGCAGCAGAGCAGCTTTACGCCGTCGCGGACCATTGCTCTCTGGACAATGTCGGCGGCGTCGCGATCTTCGCGCGGCAGGATGCCGTGCTGCGATTCCACCACGAAGACCTCGCTGCCGAACTGGGCAAAGGACTGGGCCAGCTCGCAGCCGATGGGACCGGCACCGATCACGCCCAGTCGCGTGGGCAACTCGGTGAGCGAAAAGACCGACTCGTTCGTCAGGTATTCGACCTGATCGAGCCCCGCGATGGGTGGAGCCGCGGCCCGTGCGCCGGTGGCGATCACCGCTTTCTTGAATTTCAGCACGGTTCCGTCAACCTCGATCGTCTGCGAGTCGACAAAACGGCCGTCGCCGAGGAAGATGTCCACGCCCAGGTCACGGAATCTGGCCGCGGAGTCATTGGGACTGATGTGCGCGCGCAAGCGTCGCATGCGCTCCATCGCGGCCGCGAAGTCGACGTTCACTCCATGGGGCGCCTCGACGCCGAACTGTCCCGCACCGCGCACGGTTCGCGCGACGCGAGCGGCGCTGATGACGGCCTTCGACGGCACGCAGCCGACGTTCAGGCAATCGCCGCCCATCAGCTCGCGTTCGATCAACGCCACCTTGGCACCCAGGCCGGCGGCGCCTGCAGCGGCGACCAGTCCGGCCGTCCCCGCTCCGATCACCACCAGGTTATACCGCCCCGACGGCGTCGGGTTGACCCAATCGGGTGGATGCACGTTGGCCTCCAGTTTCCGATTGTGTTCGTCCTTGGGCAGCAGTTGGATCAGATCGCTCATGGTATCCTTATTCCCTTGTAAAGTGGTTGTCACGATAGCACCTCTTGCACCTTGCGGACCGATGGTTGCTGCTTCCCAGCCGCCGGCAGGGCGTCCGTCTTGGGCCGGAGTTTCCTGACGATCAGTCGTACGACGAGCGGGAAAACGCCCAACAGGGCAAACGCGACGACGAGTTGCGTCAGTTGGCCGGCCGTAAGCACCGCCTGCACGCCGTGCTCCGCTAGCACTTGGAGACTGGGAACGCTCGACCCCGCGTAAACATAAACCGTGGTTCCCGCCAGCATTCCCAGTTGGCTCACCCACCAAAACGTCAGCACGCGGATGGGTGTCAAGCCCATGACCAAATTGATCACGAAGAACGGAACTGCCGGAATCAACCGCAGTGTGAACAGGTAAAACGGCCCCTCGCGGCGCAGTGCCTGATTGAATCCGGACAGCCTGGCACCAAAACGACTCTGAACCACCTGGCCAAACAGATAGCGGCTCAACAGGAAGGCCAGTGTTGCTCCGGCTGTCGAAGCGAAACTGACCACAATGACGCCTCGCAACAGCCCAAAGTACCACCCGTAAAGAAGCGTCAGTGCGGCGGCCCCGGGCAGCGACAATCCCGTAACCCCGACGTAGACGGCAAAGGCAATGCCATAGACCAGGATCGGGTGGTCCGCCTGGAACTGGCGAAGCTGATTCTCCCTCGCTACCAGACTTTCCAAGGTCAACCAGTCGCCAAACTGCACGTACGTCACGACCACTGCGACCAGCACGACGGCCAACACGAGCAACTTCTTCCACAGATCCGTACTGCCCTTGGAATCTCTCGGTTTTCCGTTTGAGTGCGACATCGTCCGCTAACCTCCACGGTGTGCTTTGTATGCTTTTGGTCCCTCGACGTCGACCCGCGACGTCACTGTTGCAATGACGGGCATGTACCGCCAAACCTTACACCGAGCGAATCATATTTGACGGGTACCATTTGATCACAACCAGCAGACACCCATCCTGTCGGGGGGGTGCGGCTATGGTGCCGAGGTAGCTGAGCGTGTCCGGGAATTCCAGGTTGTAGGGAACGGCCTCCGTGCCGTTCCGATGCGATCCGTGGTTCCACGGAACGGCACGGAGGCCGTTCCCTACAGTGGTTTCCGGCGTTTTGAATTCCCGGACACCCTCAGGTAGCTGCGGACTTGGATTGTAAGGTTTGGCAGACAGAAGCGTCCTTACCTTAGACGGGCGACGGAGTTCGACGCGGCTTTCGCGTTGAGAACGTCGCCAGAGAGCCGCATGGTAACCTTTTTCAGGAGAAGATGAAATGACCGGCAAGTTCAAATGGAGGATGCTCGTAGCAGGTGGTTTGGTTCTGCTCGTGGCTGGCGTGGTGGCAGCCGGATGGTTGGGCGGATCGAAAGTCCACGTGGGTCGGGAGGTCTCGGCAAGTCAGCAGGTCTCGATCGATCGAATTGACCATCGCCTTTGGGATTGGCTGTTAAACCGATACGTGGACGATCGTGGCGGAGTGAATTACCGGGCATGGAAGGCGTCCCGAGAAGACAGCCAGTTGCTCCAGCGGTATCTCGACACGCTATCCACCGCGAGCATTTCCAAGCAGGCCAGCAAAGAGGCAAAGCTGGCCTTCTGGATCAACGCATACAACGCGGTAACCATCAAGGGTATCCTCCGGGAGTATCCGACTTCCAGCATTCGCAACCACACGGCGGCGATTCGTGGCTACAACGTTTGGAAGGACTTGCTGCTGGGCGTGGGTGGCGAAGCAGTATCTCTCGAACAGATGGAGCACCAAATCCTCAGGAAAATGGGGGAGCCGCGGATTCACTTCGCCATCGTCTGCGCCTCGCATAGCTGCCCGCGACTGTTGAACCGGGCCTACACGGCCGAGAACCTTGGCGAGCAACTCGCGATCAATACAAAGCACTTCTTCGCAGACAGTCAGAATTTCCGCTACGACGTCCAGTCACGGCGTTTCTACCTCTCTTCGATCCTGAAATGGTTCGGCGAGGATTTCGGCAGCAGCCAGGCGGCGCGGCTCAACGCAATCTCGCCTTACCTGCCCACCAAGGCGGCCTACCAAGCGGCACAAAACAACACCGTCAACGTTTCCTACTTGGACTACGACTGGAGCCTCAATGAACAAGAGGCTGCCGGCCGTTGAGTTCGGATAGGGAACGTCGATTGCCTACAACCTAGAGTTTGTATAGAATCCCTATTATGCGTACTGCCGAGGTCAGCGCGGTCAACTTTCTGTCCGAGGACGTTTTCGAACTCGTCCTGGAACGTGACGGCGTGGAGTTTCAGCCCGGCGACTGCCTTGCGATCTCCAATTCCGACGGCGTCTCGCGGCCGTACAGCATGTCCTCGGGTAACCGTGAACCGTATCTCCGGTTCGTCATCCGTCGCATGCCAAGCGGCGCGGTCAGCCAGTGGTTGGCCGTGCGTACCCCCGGTGACGAGGTTGAAATCAGTGCACCGTTTGGATGGTTTCGGCCAGGGCGAAGCGGCGACCCGGGCGACCCGAGCGTACTGGTCGCCACGGGAACCGGAATCGCCCCGCTGCTGAGTGCGCTGCGGAGTTTTCCTGACTTGGCACCGGTACTCTGTTTGTATGGCGTCCGTTGTCTGGCGGATGCCATCGGGCTGGATTACCTCCGCGGCCGATGTCCGTTGAGGCTGTGCGTTTCAAGGGAAGAGGCCCCACCCCATCACCACGGTCGGATCACGGATTTGCTCAGTGAAATACCGCGCAAGGAAGAAACGAACTATTATCTCTGCGGCCTCGACGCGATGATCAACGAGGTGAGCGAGTGGTTGGAACATCGCGGCGTGCACTTTACACGTATCCATCGGGAGGTGTTTTTCAATGCGTGAGAAGACCAATGACGAAGGCTGGCTCTTTACGCCGGATGGCGAGCCCCATGGCTATATCGAAAGCGAGGCACTGACGGAGCTATGGTTCCACACGGGAACCAACTGCAATTTGTCTTGCCCGTTCTGCCTGGAGGGATCCAAGCCCGGCGATAATCGGATCCAGTTTATCACCCTTGAAGAGGCAAAGCCCTTCATCGACGAAGCTCTTGAAATGGGGGTCACGAAATTCTCTTTCACCGGCGGCGAACCGTTCGTGAATCCCCATTTCACGGAAATCCTTGATTGCGCGCTTTCGCATCGACCGTGCTTGGTGCTGACCAACGGCACTGAGCCGCTGCGCAATCGTATGGCTGATATCGTCAAGCTCCGGCAGAAGCCCAACCCGCTGGCTTTCCGTATCAGCCTTGACCATCCGGACCCGCTCAAGCATGATGAGTCCCGCGGTAAAGGGAACTTTCGAATGGCGCTTCGGACACTGGGGCTGCTCCATGCGGAAGGCTTTGGTGTATCTATCGCCCGGTTGATGGAGCCCGACGAGGACAGCGAGGCGATCGACGGAAGTTACGCCCCGCTGCTCGCAGAAGCCGGGCTGCCGCTGGACCTGCTGATCGTGAAGTTTCCTGATTTCCTGAGGCCCGGTTCGATCGCCGACGTGCCCGCCGTGACTGAGAATTGCATCAAGTCGTACACCACGGCCCAGCAGCGTGCCCAGTACATGTGCAGCTTCAACCGGATGATCGTGAAGAAAAACGGCCGCCCGGGAGTCTATGCCTGCACGCTTGTTGACGATGACGAGCAGTTCGATCTCGGCGACACGCTCCGGGAGAGCTTCGAGGTCCGCATCCGCCTGAAGCATCACCGCTGCTACTCATGCTTTGCCTACGGCTCGACCTGTAGTGAGGGGACCAGACGATGAGCACTCTCCCGGACAGACTAACCATCGTCGTCGTTGGCGCGTCTGGCGACTTGGCGAGGAAGAAGATCCTTCCCGCACTCTTTGCCTTGTATTGCCAGGGATTTCTTCCGGAGAGATTCCATGTGTTCGGGTTTGCACGGTCGAAGCTAACCGATGCCGAATTCCGTGCGAAAATCACCGAACACCTCACCTGCCGATACGTGCCGGGTGAATCTTGTGCAGATCGCATGGACGAGTTTCTGGGCAGGTGCCGCTACAGGTCGGGAATCTATGGTTCGCGGGACTCGTTCTTGGACCTTTACCAGGTGATGCGAGAAATCGAAGGCGGTGAACACACTAACCGATTCTACTATTTGGCCGTCCCCCCATCGGTTTTCCTTGACGTTGCCCGGGCGATTGGCGATGCGGGGCTGGTGAGTTGCGGAGGAGCCGAGCCCTGGTCGCGGGTGGTTATCGAAAAGCCTTTCGGCCGAGATCGCCAGTCGTCCGACGAGTTGACTCGCGCCATGTCCGGAGTCTTTGCCGAAGAGCAAACGTACCGAATCGACCACTACCTTGGCAAGGAGGTGATCCAGAATCTGCTCGTGCTCCGCTTTGCCAACGTCGTCTTCGGGCCGCTGTGGAATCGCAACTTCATTCGGGGTGTGGAGGTACTCTGGAAGGAAGACATCGGAACGGAAGGGCGAGGAGGGTACTTTGATCAATATGGCATCATTCGGGACGTCATGCAGAACCATCTCCTGCAAATCCTTGCCTTGGTCGCCATGGAGCCGCCCAGCCGACTGGATTCTGCCAGCATTGCTGCGGAGAAGGTAGGCGTATTGCGATGTGTTCCGCCGCCGAAGCTGAAAGATTTCGTTCTGGGGCAATATTCTGCATCCGAGCAAAGGGGGCGAGAGTGCCCGAGTTACATCGAGGATCCGAGCGTGCCAAACGACTCGCTCACGCCAACCTTCGCCGCCGCCCGACTCCAGATCGATTGCCCTCGTTGGGAGGGAGTGCCCTTTCTGATCAGTGCGGGAAAGGGCGTCGATGCAAAGATGACGGAGATCCGCATTCATTTCCACGACGTGCCGAGCGACATGTTCTGTGGGACAGACGGTTGTCCCGAAGCCAACCAGCTAGTGATTCGCGTGCAGCCTGACGAAGGAATCTATCTGTCGTTGGTAAACAAGGTACCGGGCATGGGGATGCGGCTGGCATCGAGAAACCTGGACCTGCAATACAAGGAGGCCTTTACCGAGCTGATTCCCGACGCCTATGAGAATCTCTTGCTGGACGTGATCCGAGGAGATCGGAGCCTTTTTATTCGGAACCAGGAGTTGGAAGCCGCCTGGGATATCTTCACTCCCGTGCTGCACGAAATTGAACGTCGGCGAGTCGTGCCCGAGCTCTACAGATTTGGAAGCCGAGGGCCTGCGGCGGCGGAAGCGTTAAGACTATGAAGTTCGTCCAATTCAACCGCATCTCAGAAATGCAGCAGGAGGCGGTTGTGCTGCTGACGGAGCACTTCGGCCTCTCGTGCCCCGAGCCGCACGCCGTGATGCTCACCGGCGGGCGAACGCCGCTTGGCATCTATCGGGCGCTGGAAAGGCGGCCCGCGACGGTGGACGAGTCGTTACACCTTCTGCTTAGTGATGAGCGTCACGTTCCCCAGAACTCACTCGAGAACAACTATGCGAAGATGCACGCGATGGTTCGTGCGCTGGGGCTTGACGATTCTCGGGTCATGCGAGTGCGCACCGAGTTGCCTCTCGAAGCAGCGGCCGATCATTACCACGAAGAACTCACGGCGTACTTCCAGAGCGGCGGGCGAATCACGTTGGGAATTCTCGGGCTGGGCGCCGATGGTCACGTGGCATCGCTGTTCGACGAGCAAGATTTGAGAAGAGGAGTGGGCAGATACGCGATTGCCGTGCCCCGGGAAACCGGTCCGAATCGGGTTTCGGTGACGCAGGATCTGCTGTTGAAGGCAGAATCGCTGGTGCTGCTTGTGGCGGGCCGAGAGAAGGCGGGGATTATCGAAACCATCATGGGCGACCCCGGGAGTGTAGTTGGCGGCCAGGCAATCGGGGGCAGTTCTCAGACTCAGTTGTGGTACTCCGCCCATGATTAAGCCGGTTGCGATGGTCGGCTGTCGCGGATACCGCCGACGCTTCGGCAAAGGAATTGAGAAAGATCAGCAGGATTGTGTTCCAATTCACAGATCTCGGCGTCCCCGGGGGAAATACTTCCATACGAGGTCGTTGTCGTCCCGCCGAGCGTCAGCCGGCGCGTCAATGACGGAGATCCGCAATGAGCACGGACCAAGCCGCCCGGCAGTTGATTGGCAGGCCCGACTACATGGGCGTCTTGGGCCTGCTCCCGCCTTACACGGTGGCCGACGTCAAACACGCTTACCTCGCCAAGGCCAAGGCTGCACACCCCGATACCGGCGGCGACGAGGCCTGTTTCGTGTGCCTGCAAAGGGCCTACGAACAGGCCGCTCGCTACGTGCGTGCCCGCGGCAGCCGAACCGCCTGGATCCGGTCCCACGTGGACCACTATACTCAGCTCAATGGGGTTGCCGAGAAAGTCAAACTGCTTGGGGGCTCCGTCGACGTCCAAAGGCTTGACTGGCCGGACTACTCGCTGGGCGCCGACTTCGCGCAGCTTGCCGATCGGCTGGTAGGCATTCATTTCCACAACGTCGGCCGCGCAGACCAGGTGATCGACTATCTCGTTGGAGTCAAAGCAGCGTTGGACGAAGTTCGCCTGCTCGATTTCTCCGGCAGCAACATTGGCGACTCGGCATTGCCACGGCTGCCGCCGCTGCACACGCTCCGCCAACTGGACCTGCGAGGCACTCCGATTTCCGGGCGCGGCCTTCTGGCGTTGCCGGAACTACCCCATCTTCAGCGGTTAAACGTCGACGCCAAGTTGCTTGGCCCTCAGGACCGCTGGAAGCTGCGACGGAGATTCCCGAATCTTCAAATCGTTGCCTCATCGACAGTCGGACCGGCGCTGGGCAGTGTTAGCTCGAAGTCATTGCGGCAATGGCGGGACGATGACACACTGCGGACCGTATGCACGGTGATGCAGCGCGTGCATTCGCTGGGGCGTGCCAGGAGTTGACGCCTCGGGGTTCAGGCATGGTTTCAATCAATTGGTCGATCAACGTCTGAGCCAGGCGTCTCAGCGGAGGCTGCTCCGCCCGCTCCAAGATCGACAGGGCAGTCTTCATGAGGCGGACCAATTGGGCACGTCTCGCCGCGGGTATCGACAAGGCGTCGTTGGGCTCCGCCAACAGCTCGACCAAAGGGATTCCCCGCACGTTCTGCCACGCCTAGCGGGCACTTATTGGTATGTCGGTTGGTTGGCACTCCTGCAGTCCTACTGTGGCAATTCCAACGCCCAGCCGACGCGCGACCGCGCACCGCGAGATCTCCTCCCCTCGACGAACTTTACCCAAATGATGTAATGCCGGCGCTTTCTTCCCGGTGCTCGCGGGGTGATCGGGGCAACGGTCCTTCGACGAATTCGCAGCTTCCTTTCCGAAGATGTGCCTTCCATGTTCTCCGAATTCCTTTCCCGGCCGGTCGGTCCGGGGCGCTGCGGTTGATAACGTGAGCGAGGGTCTCGATACTTGCGAAACTCGCCTTTGACGCAAGTCGAGTCGGACTCGACTTGCGTCGATGGACTTTTCCCTAAGTTGCGATGCGCGCTCGGACGCGATTTGACGTTTGCTCTCACTGGACAGTTTATTCCTGCGTGGAGAACGCACATCGAGCGATGTGACCGCAGAGTTCTCATGGAGGTAACGAACCGTCTGGAGCT
>SDBV01003845.1_pt1 | contig 21845 bp, 14 predicted proteins | sample 2277081 | NCBI WGS metagenome assembly SDBV01 (sample SAMN10402039, study PRJNA504765) | marine sediment metagenome | isolation source: marine sediment core GS10_PC15, 223 cmbsf | place: Arctic Ocean: Southern Knipovich Ridge | collected 2010 | reverse complement strand
CAGGAGGCGGCGATCAGCACCTCCATACGCGGCCAACAATCGGTCGCGGACTGCGACTTCACGCATGCGTCGAGGTCCAGATTGAGCCCGACGTCAGTGTCAAGAGCTCCGAGGACACTCTGCGGCGGCAGTGCGGGATAGCGTCCTCTGGGTTCCATTGCCGGGCGCGCGCTGCACAAAAGCACGTCGTTGAAGATGCTGGTGTCGGCACCCCGGCGCCGGAACCGACGCATCATGACGCGGCGCCAAGACCGGACCTTTCCCTCCAGCTCCGGTAGGCGTGTCTTAGTCGCGCTCACTAGTTCACAGAACAGTAGCAAACCGCAGGACGTCGGCCTCCGGCCATCGGCCACCCGCCGGCTCCTTCCCCGCTCGAGAGCCAACCAGTGCTGCACGATCTGCGGAAGGGCGGACTCGTCAGCTCGTGGCTCCAAATCGTCATGAAGAATCAAGGACCCGAACCTGCTGAGGCTGCATCGCTCCTCGTCGCTCAGCATCGCTGGCACTTGGTCGACAAGATCGAGCCACGGAATGAGAAAGCGCGCCCCGGGTGTCACCGGGAACCAGAAGCCACCACCGCCAGGCTTTGTGGTACGCCAGCGCTCATCGTCCGGATCGAACGGGGGCCAGGGTCGACACCACTTGTTCCGGCACCAGAGACCCGAATCCGCACACGGTGCCTCCTGGAACGCGGGTTCGGCATCACCCAATGCTCCCAAAGCGATGCCGCTATGGATCAGAGCCGACAGCCAATACAAGTGCTCGGGGCTCAGCTCGTAGTGATCAGCCGGCTTAACCGAAGCCCCCCCAGCTTGCTCGGCGTACGTGTAGAGTGCTTTGATCCAGCCATGGGTGGAGTTTTGGGCGAGCGTGGCGAGCGTATTGAATACCGCCTTGTCTTCCTTTGTCATGTCTGTCACTTGGCGCGCGTACGACGGCTTATCGGCCACGTCGCGAATCAACCTAGCGACCGCAAGGCGCGTTTTGAAACTCGGCCTTTTCTCGACTTCTAGGTCCTCCCCAGCGAAGGGCCTCGTGGTTGCTTCAAACACGGTAAGCGCCCGACGAACGTCATGCCCGTCACGAACCTGGTCAGGCTCGTCGACCAGTCCGGCGCCGGCCGCAGGCTTGTTGCCCACCATTGCACCGGCCAGAAGCTCTCGAAACGTGGACGTGGGCCAAGACTCATGTGCGCTGACCTCGCGAAGCCTCACTGCTTCGGCATGCTGTGCCTGGGTCCACGCGGGATGCGTCAACAGACACACCGGATCGGAGGTCACGTATCTTCCGAAGATCTCATTGCCGTGATAGCCTCGCAGGAGAAGCCCTCCATCCACTTCTAACCGTACGAGAGCGTTCGCAATGTTGGTCGCCCAGTCCTCGCAGGCCTCGAGCGGTGCGACAACCTCGACGAACGTGATGACCGTGGCCAGGATCCTGACGAAGCGACCCTCACGCATATAGAGCGGGGTCGCAAATACCGCGGTGGTAGCCGGGTAGAAGGTGTACTTCTTGTCTTCCTTTTCGTCGAAGGGGTATGGCCGAAGTACTACCTTCTCGATGTAGCTTTGCATCTGATGCTTGAGGACTTCCTCGTACTGCGGCAGTCTGCCTCGGATAGCCGAGCTAACGTCCCGCAGATTCGCAGAACGATTCTCGGATAGGAGCGCGAAGACTCCTCGGGTCGTACCGCCGGGCGCCTTCGCCCAGCGTTCTAGCTTGCGCTCCAACTCTTTAAGGATGGACGGAACGGACGGGTCCTTGGTCTCGTCCACTAGCGTCCAATAGCCTGGCGGTGGCTGCGTCCCCGGCTCCGCCACGTCATAGTATGGGCCATATTCCGGTTCACCACTTCGCTTCGTCTCGGTCTTACCGTCTGCGGTAGTCTCGGTAATGACCTCCTGGCGCTGGGCGATCAAGAGTGGCCTCCAGTCTTGCGGCTCGCTCTGCACCTCCACCTCCGCGAGCCAAAGAAGGGGTCGTTGGTCGTCGCCGGGCATTACCTCAAGCGGACGAATGCAGGTGCGCAAAAGCCGGAGCAGAGGATCGTGATCGTGTGCCATTGGCCGCATGGTCAATCCGATTCGCTCGGGCGTGGCTGGCAAGCGCGCGCCCGGGGTTGGGCACTCGAAGCCGTTGCCCGGCCCAGCGAGAGCGTTACCCGCCGACGAGGTACTGGCAACCGCGACAACCGTCCGGAACCTCGTCCCTTCCGAACTGCGCTCGCACACGCTGATGTACCGCGAGATTGAGCACGTCACCGTCGCGGGCGTGACCGATTCGACACCTATGATTGTTGGCGCAGTAGGATACAGTACCGTCATAATTTACATACAACGCGCTCCACGGCCAGAAACAGCGTCCAGCTACACTATTGGCCGCAGGCGTGGTGAACACGGCACACCGGAAACCTAGGGCACGTAGCGTGCTGAAGTCTGGCGGTCGCTCCGCTTCGCTTGCCAGGTCGGGCGGATACCGCTCGCGGTAGGGGAAGGTGTTAGCAAGGGGGCCGATCATCACAAAATCGACGCCAAGCTCGTCGAGCTGCTTGAGCGCCTCAATCTGTTCGCTCAAGGACGCAGCTGGCAGGAGTACCGCCGAGACGCCGACGACCACGGGGCTCTTGAGTCGCCGCCGTTCCTCCAAGACGCGCGTCAGGTTCGCCCTCACCGTCGCGGGATTCATCCCGCGCCGGTAACTGGCCATTCTTTTGTCGGAGCACAGGTCCAGGGAGAACGCCACGATGTCGAGGCCGGCTTGTAGAAGCTGGACCGTACGCTCTTCGGTCCACAGCGATCCGTTGGTCACCACGGCGCACATCCGCCTGCTCGCCTTGGCCAGCCGTACCATGGCCGGCAGGTCCGGATGGAGCAGCGGCTCCCCCTGTCCTTGGAGTTGGAGGTAGAATGCCCGCGGAAAGCGGTCCAAGATCTCACGAAAGATCGACAGATCCATGTCTCGGGGCTCGGTTTCCGTTTCCGTCCCGTTGTGGACGATGCAGTATCTACACTGGTAGTTGCACCGTGAGGTCACCTCAAGCTGTAACATGACCGGCTCTGAACGTCGGTGCAGTGAGCCCGAACGCAGCTCGCGAAAGGAAGTAACAAGGTTGCAAGCCGCGGCGGGATTGCTGAAAAGCCGCCACAGCGCCCTGCGCGCTGCCGGGGCCGCCGCGAACAGCCGGAGCAGGCTTCGGTAGGGGATGTGCGAGCCGCTTCCTGTCACAAGACCTTCCTCTTGGAATACGCCTCCCAGGCGTCGCCGAATCGTTGGCTGAGAAACCGTTCCTCGCGCTTCGCGTGGGCCCCAACGCCAAACCAACTCAGCGCGCCGACTCCGATCAGCACCGGCGCAGGAGCGTCACTCGCTGCAAGCATAGCCGTAATCTCCCACCCGTACCCGATCAGTAACGGATGCTTCAAGTAACGATACACCCCGGTCGTAACCAGGTGGTCCACAACAGGCCGGCTTGAGAACGAGAATGCCGGTCCCAGCGTTTCGAGGCCCACGATCCGCAGAGTGACGCCACCCGCCCCCACGGCCAGCACCAATGGCATTTGGAACGGTAGCCGCGGGGCTCCGGTCGTTTCCAAGATCCAAGGACCAAAGCAGAGTCCAACTGCCGCAACGTACCCAACCAGGAGCACTGTCGCCGGCCATTCGAGACTGATCGCCCGGGATGGGGCGGCATGGTCTTGTGTTGCGAGCCGCCAGAGCGTATGCCCCCAGCGCAGCGCGAGCATGCCGGCTAGAGCGCCGAAGGCACTATCCGGCATCTTGCCCCGCACCCGTTATATCCACCTGCGGGCCGGCGGCGGGCCATACCCGGGCTGCTCGCCGCCGCCAGGCGGGCAGAGCGCGCCGACGCAGGACCAGCAATGCAAAGGCCGCACCGCACAACACCGAGATCAGGGTCAGCACACTCAGAGCGGCCAGGTCGGGGGACGCGCTGTACAGGACCCGGGAATACAGTTCGGTCGAAAGAGTATTGACCGTACCCCTCGGCACGTAGCGCACGAACACGATGTCATCCAGAGATATGAGGGCCGTCACCAGCAGTGCGGCGATTACCCCAGGTGCTGCTCTGGGCAGTACGATCTGGTAGAGCCGTCTGATTGGTCCAGCTCCTATGCTTGCCGCTACCTTCAAGGAGCGCTCGACGCCGTCGAGACTGCGATCGATGAGAAGAAACGCCAGCGGTAGGGCGGGAAGGGCCTGTCCCGTACCTGCAAGGGCCCAACCCGGGAAACGGTTGGCTATACCGTCCGGTAGCATCTGTACCGTCCAGAACGCGATTACCCCCAGCGCATTGTGTGGAATGAACATCATCGCCCCTAGGGAGAGCCGCATCGCGCTCCGGGCTTTCGGCCGGCCGCGCGTTCCGAGCATGGCCGCGAGGCCGCCCCCGACAGCCAGGAACGCTGCCGTGCTCCACGTCAGTATCGTGGCCGGCATCACTCGGGCCCAGCCTGGGTCGTCAAATAGATGCCGATACCACTGCAACGAAACGCCCCGGGCAGAGGCGTCGGCAAAGGTCAGAACGGTGCTGTCGACGACGGAGAGCGCGAGCAGCGCAGCCGGTGCTCCCAGCAGGATGACCGCGGGTACCAGGCCAACCACCCAGCCTGCCGATGACTGGGCCACCGGACGGAGCGGTCGCCGGCCCGACCGCGGCAAGTCGCGGAGATATAGGCCGGCCGCCACGGCCAGCGGGGCCGCAAGCGCGAGTTGCGCGACTGCCAGGCGAACAGCTCCGCCAGGGTCAAGGCTGCGCTTCAGCAGGTCGTCGATCAGTAGGGCGACAGTGAGATCACCACTCCCCAGGATCCGCGGTGTCACAATGACGCCGAGGACTTGACCGAACACCACGAGCCCCGACGCAATGACTGCGCTGGCCAGGGCCGGAAGCACTACTCGCAAGCATCGAGTCAGCGGCCGCGCCCCAAGTGTACTGGCGACATCCGGGATACGTCCCAACCCTCGCGCTGCCGTCGCGGTGATCAGCACCACAATCGGCAGATACAGCGTGACCAGGGCAGCCACCACGGCGGCATGAGAAGAGTCGAGCGGCCGGTTCGCGGCCCAGAGCCCCATCGCGCGGAGACTGGAGGCGACGGGGCCATAGTAGGAAAACAGAGCCCCGAGCGCCAGGCTTCGGGCAATGGTCGGAACAATCAGACTGGCGAGCGCAAGCGCCACGAGTCCGCGACCGAGCATCTCCGCCCGCCGCAAGACGAAATAGGTCGGCGCGATCCCAAGCAACAGACACAATACCGTAACTTCGAGAGCAAGGCGGAGCGTGACGAGTACAGCACCTCGCTCGACTTGGCCCTGAAGCATCGTCAGAGCACTGCCCACGGCCACCACCGAGGCGATGGCCAGGAGGAGCTTGATCCTCCCGCCTCCGGGAGGCCTCTGAGGCCCTACCGCTCCAGCAGCCAGCGGTTCCACCGCTCGGTGACCATGCCTTCGTTGTCGGCCCACCACTTCCCGTTGAATGGCACCCCCAGCCGCGCGTTGTCGGGACTGGATGGCATCTGTGCCTCTAGTTCCTCGGGGAGGGTGGCGAGCACGCGGCGAGCCACCGGCCCGTACCCGAACTGTCGCGCGATCGCTTCCTGTCCGTAACCCTCCCCGAGCGCCGAGAGGAAGCGCATCGCCTCCTGCCCATGGGGCGCATTGGCAGGAATAACCCACCAGTCGTACTGGTGAATTGCGCCGACGTATGACATTGCCACCGGCTGGCCGGCAGTCGTCCGCAGGTTCATCGCTCGACCATTCCAAAGCGCGCCCAGGGAACAGCTGGCGGTCAGCTTCTGTTCTGATTCAGTTCCCGACGACCACCACGAGATGCTGCCTCTGATCGTGGACAGCTTGCGCAGCGCCCGTTCGACGTCCAGCCCGCCGTCGTAGAGTCGGTCTGGCGGAACGCCATCAGCGAGCAAGGCGAGCTCCAGGTTGCCCTCCGGAACCCGCCGCAAGCAGCGCGGGCCGGTGAACCGTTCCAAGTCGAAGATGTCTTGCCACGAGGACGGCACGTCGCGCACATCGGGGAGCCGCCTCGTGTTCCACGCCAACACCAGTGACCAGGCAATCGTGGCCACACCGTACTCGTTCGTCGCACCCGGGACGAATCGCGTACTGTCTACGATGGACCAGTCAATCGGCGCCAGCAGGTTCTGAGCCGCGCCTTGGAAGAGAAACCGAGTTTCGACCTGCACGAGGTCGAGCGTGTTGCTCCCGTCGCGTATGGTCGCGGCAAGCCGGTCGTACTCACCGGAATAGGCTGTGACACGCGCTCCGTACTTGAGTGTTTGTGCCGTCGGCTGAATGACCACGCTGTCGAGGGCGTCCTGGAAGGAGCCCCCCCAACTCGCGATGTTCAGCACGACGGACTCACCGGTGTCGCGATGCTCGCTACTGCGCTCCCGGCCGCAGCCGGTTGCGGACACCACAAACATCAACACCAAGCCAATTTCGGCTACGATTCTCTTCATGGCACCTCCTCCTCCAAGCTCTTAACCTTGATCGCCTTCTATCGGAAGCAGAATACCGGGCCTTACTCTCACCCGGAGAGTCGACCCCGGCTCGCACGGTGAGACGGATTCCAACCTGAGTACCGCCGTTTCGGATCGAAGCTCGATGCGGTAATGATCACCGTGGTACGTCTGCCCGATGACCGTTCCCAACGCGTGGGCCAGCGCTCCGTCATGCACCACCTCGAGCCACTCCGGTCTACAAATGGCAGTCCCTCGGTGGCCTACCGGCCGCGCAGTCTCCGGGCGCACTGGTAACGGCGCGACTTCCACCGTTTCGCTCTCGCGAGACGTCCTGGCCGATTGCAGGGGCAAGGCGAAGGCATCTCCCACTAGCCGGGCGGCCTCGAGTGACTTTGGGGACCAATACACCTCGCCTGGTGTGCCGGCCATCAAGACGCGCCCCCGATCGAGGCACACCACGGTATCAGCCAGCATGAGGGCGTCTGCTTGGTCGTGGGTTATGAGAAGTACGCCGCGTCTCCCCGCAACGGCCTCACGAACGACGGATCGCAAAACGCGCCGAGTTTCCTGGTCCACATTAGCGAATGGCTCATCCATGATGACATAGGAACTCGGTGCAGCCAGTGCCCGTGCTGCGCTGACGCGCTGCTGTTCACCTCCGGACAGCTCGTGGGGCAAGGCCCGTCCTCTGTGCGACAGCCCGACACGCGCGATCAACTCGCGGCTGCGGTTCCGGCATTCTGCCCTGCTGACAGCTGCAGCCCGGAGTCCGAATTCCACGTTCTCCAGCGCCGTCAAGTGCGGGAAAAGGTCCCATTCTTGCGGCGCAAGCGGGACCCGGCGCCTGTGAGCCGGGATCCTCGTCACATCCACGCCATCGAGGAGAACCCTGCCCGCATCCGGCCGCAACGTTCCCGCGAGGATCTCACCAAGCGAGGACTTCCCGCTTCCTGAGGGCCCCAGAAGCGCCACCAGTTTGCCATCCGGGATGTCAACGCTAACCTCTTTGAGCGCATGGACGGAGCCAAAACGTTTCGAAACCCTCTCAGCAGTTAGCACGTGTCTCCCGCGCACCCGGGTCTGAGTATTCGGCAGGATCGGCGACGGCCAGTTGCTGGCGCCGCGCGTAAACCCGCGGCGGGCGCGCGCGCGGCTCCCTCCGCATGGCCGCCCCGGTGCCCACCAACGGATTTGCGCAGCCCAACAACTACCTCGTATTGTCGGCGATGCTCTTCCAGTACCCGCCCTTGATCCCGATGTCTTCGGTGAGGATCTCGCCCGTCTCCTCGATCCGGAGCTTCTGGGCCCCACGGACGGCCGGCAGGGGCACGATGACGTCCACGTGCTTGCCGTAGGGCCCATGGGGGGTGTCGATCGTGACCTTCACGTCTTTGTTCATCTTTCGCCTCCTGCGGCGCCGCGCGCCGCGGAAAGAAACCATGAATCAACCCTCGCCCGCCAGCCGCCCCGCCTCTCCTGAGGGCGCCGCAGCCCTACCGAACCGCCGGGCCCAATCCCCAACGCCGGCCTGCATCTTCTATCATCCAGCCCCATAACGGGTTAGGCCTTGGCGCGGAGCGGGCCACGGCTCCTTGGAGACCGGCCACCTGCTGAAAACCGCTGAACCGAAACTGCCGCTGTGAGCTAGACGCGCCCCTGCACCAAGCTAACCGGTGCCGAAGCGCTCGGAAGCGCGACCGGCAGCACAGTTGTCGCAGGCCATGCAGTACAGCGCCGGCCTGGGAGGCCGGAGCACGAACGTTTGCCAGAAGGTCTCCTTCCTCGTGGAGAAGACAGACAAGGGCGGCCGCGTAATGGTCAGGAGCCAATGGAAGCCCGAGGAGGTCATCCCCCTGACCGCCCTTGAGGAGCCCATCAACAGACGACCGGAAGAAGCCTTGGGCGTTTTTGTGGGACGTATTATGATATGTTCTTGTTAGACATGACCATCTGGACAGAGATCAGCACCCCGTTTGGACGCCTTCCCGCTCGCCCGGTTCCCGGCGCGCGGCCCACATGATCCCTACACGGACCCGAGGCGAGTGATGGAAGACCGCTGGCTGTCCGTTGAGGAGATCGCGGGTTACCTGGGCCAAGCGGGACATGGTCTACAAATGGATCGACCGGAGAAACATGCCCGCCCACAAGGCGGGGCGGCTCTGGAAGTTTCGCAAGGAAGAGATCGACGAGTGGGTTCGTCAAGGAGGTGCCCACGAGAACAATAATGACCAACCGGCGACGGAAAGAGACAAAACATGAGCGGCGCGAAGAGAGCGCTGCCCCCAACCATAGCTCCTCGGGAGGCTTTTAGAGATGGACAAGGGCCTCGAGCAGGCGGGCACCAAATGAAAGCCTGGGAGCCACCGGCATTCCCTGTCAAATCCTGGAAAACCGCCGCTGGCAAACGCGCACCGGTGGCCGTAGAGATTTGTTGTGGGATGGGGGCAATAGGGATAGGACTGCGATCTCTTGGCTTTCGCGTCATGCACGCGTACGACTCCTGGGACACCGCGGTAGGCATCTACAATCACAACGCCCCAGACCCTGTTGCTGTGCAATGCGACCTCTTGGCCGACGCAGGGTTTCGGCGCGTCAAGAAGGACTGCCACAAGCTAGAAAGTGTTGATCTCCTCGCCGCCGGACCTCCATGCAAGGGCTTCAGCCAGATTCGGAACGGTCAGCATCACAAGGCGAAAGCGAGTCAGCACAATCGTGTGCTGGCCGTGATGCCCGACTACGTGGCTGCGCTACGGCCGCGTCTCGTTCTTATCGAGAATGTTCCGGATCTCGTTCGGCATCGCGGCGGCAAGACTCTTAAGGATCTGCTTGTTCGGCTGGAAGCACCGGGACCGCGCGGTCTTCGGTATCGAGTTGAACACGCGGTCTATGACGCTGCACTTTATGGAACGCCACAAGCACGTCGGCGTATCTTCATCCTTGCGGTTCGAGAAGGAGACGAACGGCTTCCACGTTCTGGCCCTGACCTCACGCCGCTCTACTCTGCTCTTCGCCATGACCGCGCCGTTCCCATGTCACTTGGCCCCTATCTTCGAATCTTGAAGGACAACTGGGACGCGCGAATGGTGTCCGCCAAGCAAGCGCTTTCTGATCTGCCCCGGCTGAGTCCGGGAGAAGATGACGCACCCAAAGCGTACCGCACAGAGCCAAGAACTGCCTATCAGCGAGTGATCCGCCAGGATTCACCTGACTTGCTGTCGAACACCCGAACGCCGATGGTGCGTAGTGAAACTCTCAAGCGCCTGCGCCACATTCCTCCTGGCGGATGTGCTCGCTACATCCCTGACAAGCACCTGAACGGACTCTCGCGCCGCTTCGGCTCTGCATACCGCCGGCTGCATCCAGAGGCTCCCTCGACGGCGCTTTCAACGAAGTATGACTGCGTCTACCATTACGCGTTCGCGCGTTCGCTCTCAGTACGGGAATACGCGCGAATCCAAGGGATTCCCGATTTCGTTACGTTTCCGGAATCATTGGCTTGTAGGCGCAGCGCCTATGAATTGATCGGCAATTCGGTTCCTCCCCTCCTAGTTCACGGTGTCCTTGGCGAGGTGTTGCGATCGCATAGCACCAGGACCTGAGCCATGGGAACCGCAATCGACTTTCGACTTCCAAGGCACACTCGCGCCAGCCTCGAAGAGCTGGATCGCGTGAAGGATTAGCCCGGGCGCCTCTTTCCCGTATTGCTCGCGCGCTTCGCGCCGGGGGACTGCACGAGCAAAAGGCGAGAACCATTAAGAACCTGCTGAAGGCCGTCAAGGCCCGTACTGGTGATTTCTCCCTCAGATATCTGCGGGACATGGACGATGAAGAGGCCGAACGGATTCTGACGAGACTACCGGGTCTGTCCTGGAAGGGCGGGCGCTGTGTCCTGCTCTACAGTCTTGGCAGGGCTGTCTTTCCGGTTGATGGGAACACGTTCCGGATATTCAAGCGTGTTGGAGTGCTCTCTTCTAGTTCTGTGTACCGGCGCCGTGCGCTACATGACGGCCTGCAGCGCGCGGTGGAACCCTCCCGCAGGAAGCCGTTTCACATAAACCTCGTCGTGCATGGGCAACGAACGTGCGTGCCTGGCCGGCCTCGGTGCTCCACCTGTGTGGCTCGTGGAATGTGCGCGATGTCTGGGGTCCCCGCAGACATCAGAGCGGCGGCGCAGGAAGCGGGCACCAACAATTCAGGCGTAGCCAGAACCAGGGCGAGAGCATGATCAGCGAGTCCCTGATGTTGATCCTCGTGCTCTTGGCTACGGGCGCGGCCACATTGATCTACTGGCTTCGCAAGCACGTAGGTGTTTCCCCGAATGCAGCAGCGACCAAATCTGGCCACACTGCCAACCGTGGCGATCACACGGCTGCGATGGTGGAAGACAAGCAAGAAGCCCCTTCGCGTGCTGATGTCGGCGATGTCGCAGGAAGAGCCGCGACGCTTCAAGACGCCCAAATTGAGACCGGAGAAGAGGGCGCGACACAAGCGCCTTCTGACACTGCAGCTACGGCAGACTCGGGGTCTGAAGCGCAGCAGGACTCGTTCCAGGGCAAAGTCGAGACGTCCCAGAAGTCGCTCGGTGACGCCTACGAGCAGTCGCATGCGACCGCGCCTGTTAGGATAGCCGGGTCGGCACCTGGTGTGGAAGCCCCCGAGAACAGTGAAAGCAAGACTGAAGTGCACATCGAAAGCCAGTACCACCACGCCGGGGGTGACGGCCCGGCAGCGGAATCGTCGACGGAAGCACTTGCACCTGCGAGTCCTGACGGCGAAGAGCATGGCCCGAGTAGCCAAGAAGAAGAACCTCGCAGGAGCGCTCCGAGCAACCTGTTATCTCCGGGGACCTCCGAAGCGCCCGCAACTGACGAAATGGAAAGCGGTTCCAGCGAACACGAACAATCTCCCGGCGTTCCAGAAGATCTGGCAACGACCACCGATCAGGAAGACGCGTCTTCAGAAACGGCTTCAGTGCACGCTGGCGGTGGCGTTGTCCCAGACTCACGGCCCGACATCTCGGAGGTGACGCGAGTGTACTCTGAAGTGGTCCGAGTCACGAGTGGCAAGCCCGAAACGGGAGACGACGTGGCACCGGAGGAGGCTCAACTCCCTGAGGGCCGCGTCGGACGAGGCCCGAAGAAAACACCGGGCAAGTACAAGGGGCTCGACCGCACTGCCCCTCAGCCGCAAGACACCGATCGACAGGAGGTAGGCGGCGAGGGTGGAGAGCTCACGAAGCGCGATCGCTCTCTCCCGATTGAAGTCCGCCTCCGGTTTGATCGTGGCGGCTTCTGCAGCGTATCCTTCATTGCGAAGAGATCCGCCGGTCTGCCGGAAGGTATGACGGTCGCCGCTCAGGCTGGCGAGGTGGAACTACGGGCGATGCAAGACGAGTGGTATCAGGACGTCGTGCCGGACGACATTTCATGCTTGCTGCGGGACGGCACGGTATGGACGCAGGAAGGAGCGAACGGGAAGTGTAGATGGTCACTGAGTGGCCGCGCGCTCTACGTGCTGGCGGACCGATCTGACATCAGTGGATACGTGTCACAGACTTGTCTGGACCTTGGCCGCGTCCACGCCGTGCTTTGCAGCGAGCCGATCAGGAGTCGCGTCGAAGAGGCGATCCAAAAAACCCGGGCAGAGCCTACGACTGTTCTCGACGAGTCGCTGGGAGCACCGCCAGGGTGGATAGTCTTTCAGGGCGTGGTTCCGAAAGCGCCCGTTGCTCCAGTGGGTGAGGCCGACATCTTCAATGCACTCAGGCCTCTTCCGCGGATCAAGATCAGCCTCGAGCGAGGAATCCGTCTCGAGTATGCGAACTGGCTTGAAGGTCACGCTCCATCGATCCGCGTATACGGTGATGCTGAACACACCGCCGAGGTCCGCATCGATGGCCAAGTCGCCGCTTGTGGCGAGGATGGCACGTATCGAGCGCCAGGCTGGGACTTGATCGGTTCGCACTCCGTATGGTGTTCAGGCATGAGCAAGTCCTATTCGATTGTTCCCTTCACCGCCTCCTGGGAGCACTGGGATGCGTATGCCTTTCCCGTTACCTACGGTTCGCAACGAAGCATCGCCATCTGCGGGCCATTGGTCCGCTGCGTGTCAGACGCGCCTCAGAGCCAGGCCTTCTCCGTTTCTGTTCCAGAGAGCAACCCTGTCCTGGTTGGGCAGGCCCCCGGACAGCATGCGCTCGCTGTAAGTGTGTCAGGCGTGCGTGGGATTCCGCGCATAGCGTCTCCCCTCTTCTGTCCGGTATGGGCATTGCCGCGTGATCCTCTGCGTTGCGACAAGAAGACAGCGTACATCCTTCTCATCGGAGCCATGGCCGCGCCGGACGCGAAGCGTGAGAACCTCCAGGGAAAGGGGGCAGGCAGTGATCGTGACGTCGATGCATGGTGCCGCCTAATCCTGGACGCCAATCGGAAAGGACTGAAGACGCAACCTCACACTGAAGCCGTTCGGGACTTGTGGCTTTCATACAAGCGTCTGGCACGCCGAATCTGGAGGGCTCGGAAGTGAGCCTCAATCATCTCTTGATATGGATGTCCGCGCGCGGGCGGGGGTCATGGGCCCAGTTTCGCTCCGCCGTGGAACGGTTCCATGTCGAACCGGAGGATGGCGGAGTGGATGGAGAGGACGCTGACGACAGTACGGCAAACGATCTTCCTCTATATCAGGCCGTGCGTTTTGGCCTAGAGAGGTTGGCGCATGTCGAGTTCTCTTTTTCCACTGCGGGGCCAAAATGGCGTGTCGTACCACCGGCGCTCGCCATCACTGATGAGAACGACCGCTGCGTAGGAGTGTTGTGTGGCGCACGGTCTCCCGACCTGTGCAGCAGGTTGGGTCGACTGAACGCCGGCGCGTCGTGGGATTCTCAAGAGATCACGGGTATGCCGGATCGCATCCGCTTGGTTGCGTCAGATCTCGATGCGCTACAAGGTGCTGCCAGGGAGCTGGGCTTGACCGCTCAAGTGCGGGCCCCGGCTTCGCTGCTTGCAGCGATTCCACCAGTGGATGACCCGAGAAGTCGATCCCTCGCCGACCCACCTGCTGGACCTGGCTGGGCAGTCGAGAGGTTCGTTTCTTCGGACTTGCGGTGGACGACCCGTCACCCGAAGGAGGATCGCGACCTAGAATCCCGAGATGTGAACAAGTGGCAGACGGGTCTTTTTCGGTTCCGGATGAAGTATCAGCGGTTTCATTTCCTTCGATGGCGAAGAAGAACGTTCAGGGTCCCGGTTCAGGTGGGAAAGTACGCGATCCTCCGGCGCCGAAGCGTTCGCAGGCTCCTGCAGTACGATCGCAAGGACGCTTTATTCTCCGTTCCTGTCACCTGCAGGCCTCCGCTTCTGATCGAGAGGGCGCTTGTCCTGTGCACGGGACTTCTTCCGCGCCTTGACATGTCCTCGGGCCGTCTTGAGTACTGTGGAGTTCCGCAAACGGTGGCGCGACTCGCTGCGGGATTGCTTCGCCAGGAGATCCAGATCCAATGAACCCGATTCGTCTCTTTGAGAACTTGAGGGACATGTACCTCCGGTACCTCGACAGCCCCTTCGATCTGCGATATGAGGATCTCACCGCGGAGCGACGGCAACTCCTCGACCAGGATGGGCGGATCTACAGGAATCCCCTGATTGAGCCTGTCCCGGCTTACCGGAACACCGGCGAGTCCTTCAGCCAGGTCGCTCAGGCAACGCTTGGCGGCGTCTGGCAGCCTGGCGAAGTCACAGATGTGGCTGACTTCGTTTCGCAAGGCTTGTTTCCCCTTGACTGGACCCTTCACCAACACCAACGGGATGTGTTCGAAGAGGTCGTTGTAAATGGGCGGGACGCCGTCGTCACGACTGGAACTGGCTCTGGAAAGACCGAGTGCTTCTTGCTTCCTGTTGTTGCATCAATAGTCCGAGAGTCGCCATCCTGGCCGGCGCCAGGCCAGCGGCCGGCGCAATGGGACTGGTGGAACCACTTCAGGACGCAAGGAACACGCCGCCGTTGGGCGCAACGGGTCGGGCAGCGAGCGCATGAGACTCGACCGGCGGCCATCCGAGCGCTCATTCTCTACCCGCTGAACGCGCTCGTGGAGGATCAGCTCGCACGGCTGCGCGAAGCGTTGGATAGCCCCGGAGCGCGGTCATGGCTCCAGTCACACCGGCAGGGGAACCTGATCTACTTCGGCAGATACACAGGGAGAACACCTGTATCCGGAGACCGCAATTCTTCAAACACCGCTCGCCTCCGGGATGAACTGAGGAGCATCCATCAGGACGCGCAGGCGGTGTCAGGCAGAGCGGCCGAGCGCCTCTTCCAAAGCCTGGACGGGGCGGAGATGTGGTCTCGGTGGGACATGCAGGACACGCCTCCCGACATCTTCATTACGAACTACTCGATGCTCAACATCATGTTGATGCGGGCGATCGAGACCCCAATCTTCGACCAGACACGACAGTGGCTGGCAGAATCGCCTGATCGGACCTTCCACCTCGTCGTGGATGAGCTCCATACGTACCGCGGCACACCTGGAACCGAGGTTGCCTACCTTCTTCGAGCATTGCTGGATCGGCTTGGGCTTGCTCCGGACTCCGAACAGCTTCGCATCATCTCTTCGAGCGCTTCTCTCGAGAGTGGCACGGCAGGACTCCAGTACTTGGAGCAGTTTTTCGGAAGGGATCGTGGCCGGTTCCGAGTGATCGGGGGAGCGGCCTACGTGATTCCGCCAAACCCAGGAGCCACTGCATCGATTGCCGTTCATCAAGGGGCCCTCGCTCAATTCGCTCAAGACGTGAACACGGGAGGGATCTCTGCCCTCCCGCAGGCGACGAATTCACTGCATGCGGCGATTGGCGCACCGGCGCAACCGGGCGGCACTTCGGCGGAGGAGATTCTGAGCGTCTCGCTCCAGCATATTGAAGCCCCGGACGCATTCCGGCTCGCTTGCACAACCAACCAGCAGGTCGTTCCTCGAATGCCCGCGGAGCTGGCTCAGGCGCTCTTCCCAGGTGCTGCCGCACCGCAGGCTGAACTGGCCACCGATGGATTGCTGACGGCACTCTCCCACGCAAGGAACAACGCGGGGCTCGCTCCGCTCCCCATGCGCGTCCACCTAATGTTTCGCAACCTCCAGGGCCTGTGGATTTGCACGGATCCCACTTGCGGACAGGCGCCGCAACGATCCGCAGCATGTCCGGCAGGTACGCTCCACTACGTGCCTACGCTCACCTGCCAATGCGGCGCGCGCGTACTCGAACTTCTCTATTGCGAAGCATGTGGCGAGGTACTCTTCGGTGGCTATCGCCGCGACACGGGAAACCCGAACGAATGGTATTTGAGCCCGGACCATCCCAACTTGGAGGCGGCGCCCGATCTCGCTTCCTTCGACCGTGACTACGAGCACTACGCCGTGTTCTGGCCGGCGACGGGCAACCTGGGACCGGCCTCTGCCCAGTGGACACAGGACGGGGTGAGGAGATCGTGGCGGGCCGCGAATCTTGATCCTGTGGATGGACGGGTTGGGCTTGGAGGGGCTCAAGGAGCCATTGCGGGGTACCTCTACTACGTACCTCCCCTCCACGGGCAGAATCCGCCACCTGCCGGTATTGGCCGTGAGGCCTACCCAGCCCGTTGTCCGAGGTGCGATGCGGACTGGGCGCGCCGCACCGTAATCCGTTCTCCCGTTCGAACGCAACGCACGGGCTTCCAGAAGATTGCGCAGGTTCTCTCAGACGGGCTTCTCCGCGACCTTTCGCAGCCGCCGTTTTCCACGGAGCGGAAGCTCGTCGTCTTCTCGGACAGCCGCCAGGATGCTGCAAAGCTCTCAGCTGGGATGAGATTCTCTCACTATCGGGATGCGCTGCGGCAGGCGCTCATGGATGCATTGAGCCAGCAGGCTGCTGGGCCCCAAGCCTTCGATGCGCAGTGCCAAGGGCAGGCTTTATCGCCCGAAGAACAGCAAGCCGCTCAGGCGTTTCAAGCGGAACATCCGGGAGACGCGACCACTATCGCGATGGCAGCAAATCCAGCCACCGCGGGGTTGCCTTCAGGCACGAGTCCGGGGCTGACAAATCAACAGGCGGCCCAACGAATCCTGCAGCGCGCGGCCAACGGACCCTTCCGCGTGACGCAGATTGCCGCGGATATATCTGCTCGTCTGCTGGCGGAGGGGATGAACCCGGCTGGCTACGGCAAGGACGCACTCTGGACAGATCCGCAAAACCGCCGTGGTAGCTGGAGGGATCTCTACGACTGGCCCCAGGGCGGCCAGCCAGTAGCAAAGCCACAGGCACAACTGGCGCAACCTCAACGTGACCATCTGAGGAGAATCCAAGACGGTTCATTGGTCGAGCTAATGGACATCCTCTTCGCGTCGGGCAGGCGCAGCATCGAATCGCTGCTTCTTGCTCTCCCGACTACGGATCGAATTTCGAGCCCGGCCGCTTCGACTCTCGTTCAGGAGGGGGCTGACGGTGCAATTCGCTTACTGGGGTCCCGGAAGCGGCTGTCCACGCACCCGTCCTCTTCGCAAAACTCGGTTCCAGGATATGTAGCAGGGTATCTGACGACGATTGCTCAGCAGAACGGCGTTGCGCCGAACGACTTCATCAATGACGTAATTAGCCATCTATCTACCACAGGCTGCCTTAACACTGCGCACTACTACCTGGAGGTTACTTCGGTCTGCCTGCAACCGGCTGCGGCGTCGTACTACGAGTGTACCCAATGCCGGAGGATTCACCTGCACCCCTCCGGCAGTGTGTGCGCCGATTGCTGGTCTCCCCTCAGCACACCGCAGCCGACAGCAGGCGCCCAACTATCGGCGGACTACTACAGCTACCTGGCTACTCAAGCCGGTGACGTGTTCCGGCTCAATTGCGAAGAGCTGACCGGACAGACCAACAAGGGGGATGCGAGAAGGAGGCAGCGCCTGTTTCAAGACATCTGCCTGCCCGCCCCGCGGGAGAACCCCCTCGCCGACCCGGTCGATCTTCTGAGTGTGACTACCACGATGGAAGCGGGTGTTGATATCGGTTCTTTGCTCGCCGTCATGATGGCGAACATGCCGCCGATGCGCTTCAACTATCAGCAGCGGGTCGGCCGAGCGGGGCGCCGCGGATCTAGCATGTCCGTGGCGCTCACGCTATGCCGCGGGCGCAGCCATGATGATTATTACTTCCAGCGGCCACAGAGGATTACCTCGGATCCGCCTCCTCAACCCTATGTGGACATGCGCCGCGAGATCATCATTCAGCGAGTTCTGACGAAGGAGATTCTGAGGCAAGCCTTCGCAGCGCTCAATCTCTTTGGCGGTGGAGGTGGCGACAGCGTCCATGGAGAGTTCGGGACCGCAGCAAACTGGAATCAGCCTCCGCCTCAAGTCCCCGCAGGAACACCGGCCACGGCAACAACTGCCCAAGTCGTGCTGAACTGGATCCAGCAGAATGTGACGGAGGTAGCCCGCGTCTGTGATGTGCTGCTCGCCTATACCGATCCAGCACTTCAGTCGCAGCGGCAGGCGCTGATCGACTACTGCATCAATGACCTGGTTCCGGCAGTTACGGCTGTCTCGACGGATCCGCGCCACACGCAGACCGCCCTAAGTGAGCGGCTTGCCAATGGGGGAATCCTCCCGATGTTCGGGTTCCCGACCAGAATCAGGTTTCTGCACCACGACCGGCCTCGCCGGGCCTACCCGTGGCCACCCGAGGACGTCATTGATCGGGAGCTGGACATCGCCATCAGCCAGTTCGGCCCGGGAGCCGAAACCGTCAAGGATGGCCTGATCCACACGGCCATTGGAGTGGTGGACTACCGCCCGCGAGGGAACAATGTGGTGGAGGAGCCAAGCCCACTCGGTCCCGCTATCACGGTAGGTTTGTGTGCGAGCTGCCAAGCCGTGGATGGAACCCAGCCGCCACTGGCTTCATGCGTGGTGTGCGGTGCGACTTCAGCGCAAAACCCCGGCTACCGAGTTATCCAGCTCGCTCAGCCGGCTGGCTTTCGAACTTGGTATGGGAGCAGTCGCGACTTCGACGGGTTGTTCGAGTGGACCCCACGGGCCTCTCGTCCGAAAATGGGGGTCACGCCCCTGCCAATGAATCCGCGGGCCAATTTTGAAGTCTGGGCGGACCAAGAGACGGTCTACGTCGTGAACGACAACGATGGCCGGCTCTTCACCTTCGAGAAGCTCGCACAGGGGGAAACCTGGGCAACGCGGGACGGTCTCGCCAGTGCTGGCATCGACAATCCCCCCATCGACCTGGCTGCGGGCACCGACGACCGAGCTCTCGGATCCGTCAAAGTGACGGACGTGATGGTCCTGGGGATAGCAAACTGGCCGGTCGGGCTCCAGACGTCGCCTGCTGGCGCTGGCGGTCTTGAAGTGCGCGCCGCCTTGTTCTCGTTCGGCTTCCTCCTCCGGCGCGCAGCTGCGGACTACCTCGACGTCCACGAGCGGGAGATGAAGGTGGGCGTGCGCGTGCTTCGTGACGCGGCAGGCGACATCATCGGGCAGGTCTTCCTTTCTGACAGCCTCGAGAATGGCGCCGGTTACGCATCGCTCCTGGGGCAGCCTCAAGAGACAGAGCGCCTACTCCGGTACGTGTTGGGACAGCCGCCACAAGCGCCTACCTTCTACGGATTCCTCGTGAGCGCCCAGCACGCTGGACCTGGTGCCAATGCCTGCAGGACATCGTGTCCTGACTGCCTACGGGACTTCAGCAACCTGCCATATCACCCGATCCTTGATTGGCGCCTCGGACTGGATATCGCTCGGCTTGCACTGGACTCCGCGGCGCCAATCGACTTCTCGATCCCCTACTGGCAAGGGCTCGACGCGGCTGTCGCTGGCCCGTACTTCGCGGCTATGCCCGGATGGCAACAGATGACGATGGGCGGTCTCCAAGCTGGGCGTCGCGGTAACGTTGTGGAGATCATCACCCATCCCCTTTGGGAGTGCGATCCCAACCATCTCGGGCCACAACTTGCGGCCGTCTACGCCCAAGCTATAGCGGGAGGGAACCAGGTGCGGTTCAAGTCGCTGTTCGAGGTGTTGAGAAGGCCGTTCTGAGTCCAAAAGTACCGCTCATGGCTCAACTTGCGCTGCACGTCAGACCGATTGAAGCGGTCAGCCCGACGCTGGCAGAAGCTCTACGCCTGTGCAAGTTGCGCGCAGGCCTGTGTCAGGCGGAGGACGCGAGCCAGTATGTCTTGGGGAATCCCAATGCATGGCTTGGAACCGCGTACCATGCTGTGTTGGAGGCGTTGGGATCCCGTCCCTCGGATGACCTTGAGTTCCGGGTTCGTGAACTCTGGGACGTCGCTATACAAAGCGAGCATGACAGGGCTCGCGTTCACCCCTTTGACAAGCGGTTCGGTCCACCGGAATCTTGGCCTAGGTATCACATCGTAGCTGCGATGGCTCTCGTTCGTGCCAAGGAACTCGTGGGTGGGCGGACGCGCCCGAGGAGTAGAGCCGTAGACGATCAGACGAGGAGCGATACCCTGCGTGAGAAAAAGTTCTCAGGGGCAGAAGGAAAGATCGTCGGACGGCCCGACATAGTGCGTCCTGAAGAAGTCGTGGATTTCAAGACTGGGAAGGTGTTCGAAGACGAGGACCAAGAACAGGTCAAGGGGTCTTACCTGCGGCAGCTTCGCTTGTATGCGTTTCTAGTTCGAGAGACCCTTGGCTGGTGGCCGCGGAGAGGGGTCCTCCTCCCGATGACCGGCTCCCCGGTGGGGGTTGATCTGGAGCCGGGCGAATGCGAGAGGGAAGCTGAGGACGCTGTTGAGCTTCTGGAGGAATACAATTCCGCAATTGCTGGGGCCACGGACTCCGTGGGTCTCGCGACCCCGTCGCCCAGAAGCTGCCGTTGGTGCCCCTATCAACTCTACTGTCCAGCGTTTTGGAGTTCGGTGGCACCTGAGTGGGCAGATGGCCTTTCCGCTGGCGCAATCGAGGGTAGTTCAGAAGGGTCAGCAGTGCCGATTCACAACGGTTTGGCCTTGTCCCTTTGGCTTCAGGTTGGGCGAGGTACCGTACCTGCTGGCAAGCAGGTATCCCTGTTCCCGCTCGATCCATCGGTACACCAAGATCTGCCGCGGCTGAAGGCGGGAGACCAGGTTCGTGTGACCGGATTGTGGCGGCGCCCGGACGATAGCGTTGTGGCTACAAAGCGAACCATGATTGCAATCGAGCGCAATCTACCCGCGATCGTGTTGAGTCCCGAAGGTCAAGTCCCACACGACCGCGGCCGTGAAGAACTGTTGCAAGTGGTCGATAGAGCCCAGAGGGATGTGCAGAAGCTGTGACGGACCCACGGGATCTCTTTATGGACCAGCGGCTCACTGGCATGTGTGCCTACTGCGGCGCGGAGCCGGATACTCGGGACCACGTTCCTTCGAAAGTCTTGCTTGATGAGCCGTACCCGGCACAGCTGCCTGTCGTAGACGCGTGTGTCAACTGCAATGCGGGCTTCTCACTGGATGAGCAGTATCTCGCTTGTTTGCTTGAATGTGTTCTTTCAGGAACGGCCCTGTCGACAGGTGTACAGCGAGAGAAGATCAGGCGCACTCTCCTCGACAATCCTCATTTGAAGGCTCGAATCGCAGCCTGCGAGAGACGGGATGACGACGGGAATCTGACTTGGACGCCTGAGGCTGATCGCATCCGAAGGGTCGTAATGAAGCTCGCCCGTGGTCACACGGCATATGAGTTCTATCCCACACTCGAAGCACCTGATGAAGTAGCGTTCGCCCCGCTTTCAGTACTCTCCGAGCAGGAGAGGACGGCATTCGAGGATGTGACGGCGGGGAAACTCGACCTGTGGCCGGAGCTTGGCAGCCGGGCATTCCTTCGTGCAGTTGGCAAGAAACCCGACCAATGCGAGCAACTGGGCGATTGGTTCGTGGTGCAGCCCGGCCGGTATCGGTATGCGGTCGTTGAAACGGGTGGGGTGCTGGTCCGGATAGTCCTGAGCGAGTATTTGGCCTGCATGGTCGCTTAGGAAGGAGTCTGATGGCTATGAGTTCAAGCAGCTGGCCGAGCAACCTACGACTCCTTCACTGGACTCATTTACCTGGCAGTCGATCCTGCGTACGACCCGCTTCACTCGGATCCGAGGTTCAGCGAGCTCGTTGGCAAGGTCGGATTGACCGTGTGACGTCGCACAAAGCGCCCAGCGCGGGTTCTCGCGAGTAGCGACGCGAGCAGGGCGGTGACTAGGTCAGCTCCTCGGCAGAGTCTCGAATGTCGGCCAGACACTGTTCCATGCGGTCGCGATGTGTGCGGAACGACAGCACACAGATGCGGAGGGCGAACCTACCGCGGAGAGAGGTGCCCGTGAGGTA
>SDBV01003844.1_pt1 | contig 21845 bp, 20 predicted proteins | sample 2277081 | NCBI WGS metagenome assembly SDBV01 (sample SAMN10402039, study PRJNA504765) | marine sediment metagenome | isolation source: marine sediment core GS10_PC15, 223 cmbsf | place: Arctic Ocean: Southern Knipovich Ridge | collected 2010 | reverse complement strand
CCTATTGTCTGTTCTATTTCGATACTCTTTTTGATACTTCAATGACTTCCTCATGGGAAAGCGGTTTTTCGCTGATTCCGGCTGCCATGTTGGTAATCATGGAGAGTCCTAAAACTTTCATCCCCAGATGCCTGGCCGTGATCACTTCAGGAACGGTCGACATACCCACCATATCCGCGCCCATGCGCCATAATGCTTCTATTTCGGCAGGGGTTTCATAAGAGGGTCCGCAGACCGCGGCATATACACCCGACTGAAGGCTTATGTCCAGTCTGTCTGAGGTTAGGTGTGCCAAATTTCTCAAAGCACCGCTGTAGGCCTCGCTGAGGTCTACAAAATGGTTATTCCCACTTAAAGGATTGTCTCCCATTAAATTGATGTGATCGCAAATGGTGACAATATTTCCGGCTTGATAGGATTGATTAATGGCTCCGGCGGCATTGGTGATAATAATCGTCTCGACACCAAAGGCGGCCATGACCCGAATCGGAAACACCACCTGTGACATGTTGTAGCCTTCATAATAGTGAATTCTTCCCGAAAGCACAAAAATGGAATCACCAAAGAGTTGGCCCAATACAACTTCTCCCTGATGACCATCGACTGAAGATATCTGAAAATTGGGTATTTCTTCAAACCGGATTCGAACCGCACCCTGAAGCATTTCAACCAGCCCGCCGAGGCCGCTACCCGTGACGATTCCGATTTTAGGCCGGGCATCAAACGTGTTTTTCAGTTTATTTAGCGCATCAACCAGATTTTCTTTCATCAGATAATCTCTTTTTTGAAGCTTTCCCCATGCGCTAATCCGCCCACGCCGAAAACCTCGGCAATGGTTTGGCCGCAATCGGCAAATGTCGACCGTATGCCAAGATCGACATTCCCGGCCACCTGATCGCCGTAAACCAGCAACGGCACATATTCGCGTGTATGATCGGTGTGAGCTTTGAAAGTCGGATCGCATCCGTGATCCGCCGTAATGATGAGTAAATCTTCCGGTGACATGGCATCTAAAATTTCAGGTATCCGCCGGTCGAATGCTTCCAGTGCCTGGGCGTACCCTTTCACATTACGGCGATGTCCGTAAAGCATATCAAAATCCACCAGATTGACAAAAATCAGACCTCGTTTCTTTGGGTTTCTTTTGATGACCGCCAGGGTTTGATTCACTCCATCTTCGTTATTATTGGTATGAATTTCTTCACTGAGCCCTCGGTGTCCAAAAAGATCGCCGATTTTTCCTATACCGACTGTGAATAAATGATTTTGCTTTAGGATATCCAAAAGTGTTTCAGCCGGCGGAGGAATCGAAAAGTCCTTGCGGGCCTCGTTGAGTCTCTCAAAGTGACCCGGTGTTCCTTTAAAGGGTCTGGCAATTACCCGTCCCACCTCATGCTCCCCGGTTAGAATGCCCCGGGCGATTCGACAGTACGTGTACAGCCTTTCCAGAGGAGTAATCTCTACATTGGCGGCAATCTGAAACACGGAATCCGCCGATGTGTAGACAATGGGGTTTTTGGTTTTTAAATGTGCCTCACCCAGTTCATCCAAAATAATTGTTCCGGACTCCGGATAGTTCCCCAGGACTTTTTGCCCGATCTTTTTTTCAAAAGTTTCGATAATGTCCAAAGGAAATCCGTCGGGATAGACGGGAAACCCGGAGTCAAGTACGATTCCGGCAATTTCCCAATGCCCGGTTGTGGTATCTTTGCCAATGGATTTTTCATACATTTTCCCATAACATCCAACGATCTCCCCGGCACGACAGCCGATATCGACGATTTTCCCCAAACCGAAAGCACACAGATTGGGGAGATCCAATGCCCCACGCTGTTGAAAAATATGCAACAGCGTATGGGCGCCGTGATCATTAAACCGGTCTGCATCCGGCAGATGGCCCACACCTAAACTGTCCAAAACGATCAAGATAACCCGATTGAGCATATGACTATTTGATGTCTCCAATATTTAAAAAAATTAACAAAACAATGCCGCATAATCTGCAAAGACTTCCAGTTATTCTATTTTAGCCGGGTCCATATGTCCACATTTATTTCAACAGTCCCATAAAGTGAAAAGCGGTTGAAAATTGATTGCATTGTTTCAAACCTCCGTCTAAAATAGACGGAGTTCAATACTTTTTACCGGCAATGTTTGTTCAATAAGGGGCGGTTAAGTGGGTTAGTGCCCATCCACAAACGGCATCTTTTGGCCCAGAGCGGCGTTTTCGCTCTTTTGAAATCCTCGACATAGCCCGCTATGCCTGCGGCTTCAAAATTGCTCAAGCCTTGCTCTGAACCAAAATCTACCATTTGTGGACGGACACTAGTTAATCACAAAAGCACAAAGGGGGGGCTTATGGGAAAAAGGAAAAGAAAATTCAATTTGACGATTGTCGTGATTGTCTTAGCGGGTTTATTGACTGCAGGGAGTCTTGCTCCAACCAAAGGGTTTTCACTCGACACGTATACGACGCAGGATCTCAACGAGCAGCTTGTCATGGCCACTGTGTGGATGCAGGTCTCCGCTGAATTCCGTGCCTTATGCTATCAGGCGTTTAACTTGGCCCGTATGAATCTGGATGCCTTTTTGAGCTCATATTCAGGATCTAAACCCGTTGCCGTTATTGTCGATGCGGATGAAACAGTGATCGATAACTCGGCATACGAAGCCTTTCTTATCGGCAATGATTTTGGATATTCTTCCAAAACCTGGACACCCTGGATGGCCGCAGCCCAAGCAACGGCAATACCGGGCGCAAAGGCATTTTTGAATTATGCCAAGGAAAAGGGTGTTGAAATTTTTTACATTACCAATCGGAAAATGGTCGGATATGAGGGGACTGAAAAAAATTTAAAAGCACTCGGATTCCCCAATGTGGATAAAAAGCACCTTCTGCTTCGGACCCAGAGCAGCGATAAGCAGGTGCGCCGGGATACCGTAGCAAAAGGCTACACGGTTGCCTTTCTGATGGGGGATAACCTGAACGATTTCCTCAGCGTTTTCCGTAAAAAATCGATAGATGTCCGTTTTGACGAAACGGATAAAATCAAGGATATGTGGGGCAAGAAGTTTATTATGATTCCCAATCCAACCTATGGTGATTGGGAGGGTGCTGTTTATAAAGGCAACTGGGGTGCCACCGCAGCAGAAAAAAATAAGATGAAAAAAGATCATCTTAAACGATGGAATTATCAACCGTGATCGGCTGGCCACGATTCTCTTAATCTATCGGGTGAATATCGGCCCCGCTCTTTAAGCGTGGCTGATATTCACTTCAGCTTCATTCTCGATTCAGCCTTTCAAGTACTTCCCCACCAGGAGATCCAGTTTTTTTATGGTTTCCCGCGGTATGACATCCGGATCAGTCATAATGGCATTTTTTAGCGCCTCGGCACAAATACAATTCCGTTTTTTTGAAATCTTGGGTACCACCCTCCGGATAACCTGCTTTGCAAAGGATATATTTTTTTCCAGGTTTTGTAAAATCGTACCCACAGTCACCGCTGATTCTCCCTCGTGCCAGCAGTCATAATCGGTCACCAGGGCCAGAGCCGCATAACAGATTTCGGCCTCACGAGCCAATTTGGCTTCTTGAAGACTCGTCATACCGATGATGTCCATCCCCCACTGACGGTAGACATTTGATTCCGCCCGGGTGGAAAATGCCGGGCCTTCAATGCAAAGCAGCGTCCCACCCCGATGGGCGGAAGCGCCGGCACGGGTCGCATTTTCAAAAATCAGTTCGGCAAGCTCGGGACAGATCGGTTCTGAAAATGCAACATGGGCCACGAGTCCGTTTTCAAAAAATGAACCCGCACGCCCTTTTGTTTGGTCAAAGAACTGATCCGGTACAACGACGTCCAGTGGATGGATTTGTGCCCTGAGGCTTCCGACCGCGGTAACGGAGATAATATGCGCCACCCCCAGTTTTTTCATCCCGTAAATATTTGCTCGGAAATTAATCTCAGAGGGGGTAAGCCGGTGCCCGCGACCGTGTCGAGACAGAAAAACCACCTGAACACCTTCCAGAGTTCCAATGATAAATTGATCCGATGGATCACCAAAGGGGGTTTTTAGAGTGACGGGTGTAATGTTTTTTAATGCCTCAATCTCGTACAGTCCACTGCCGCCGATAATGCCTATTCTAGTATCTTTGTTCATCCTCAACCTTAAAGGCTTGTTTGGCGCCTATTAACCATAATCAGCCTTTTTCAAATAATCGGGCACTATTTTAAACAAATTCAGTTGATCAATCTCTCCTAAACCTCAGTGAGCGCTATCTTACGGTTCTCCAAAAGCCGTTCGTTTATGTAACCCTCGTCTCCTTTGATCTCTCGTGCCAAGTACTGCATTTGTGCAACACTTATTATGTTCTCTTCAGAGAAAAGATAAATAAGCGCTTTTTCAGCGATACAACTTACCTTGAGAGCATCCATCATGATTGGTTTTGGGGTTTCGGTTTTAGAATACTTATGCGCGAAATGATGATACAGCTCTGACTGTTCGATACCGTGTTTCAGCAGTGTCAATTCCTTTAATAAGGGTTTGATATTTCCCCCGTAGGCCAGTTCTCCAAGCGGTTTTAATATCATAAAGCTGTACTCTTTTCCGGGAAGGTAGTGGTGATGGTCGCAACGGGTTGCATAATTTGGGATCTTGGGGTCATTCGTTTGCGTATCTCCGCCCACGATGATGAGGGGGTCAAAATAAAGGGCGGGGCATTCCATCCCATCGACTACGTAAAACCGGTATGTGTAATAAGAATCACGGATACAGTCAGGATGATCGCAGTAGGCGGTCAGGGGAAACACGTCTGTCGATTCTTCCATGATCAGTCTGGCCGTCCGATTGAACAGGTCCTTACGGAAGTTAAGGATGAGCATCGGAAATATGAAATTAAGACTCTGCTCCCTTGCATACTGGGCAATCACATACGCGATGCGTTCGTCGAAAAACTCGACCTCGTCAATAATCCATGTGCCGACGGTCGGATTTTTCTCAAACACCTGTTGGAGCCCAAAGGAATCCTCAATGCTCACACTATTATCCCCTGGGATCACATACCCGCCCCGATAGGCGATGGAATTGGTTGGATACTCTTTGAATCTCTTGTCATCAATTTTAGACCGGATATAAAAGACGTTGCGGCGGTCAACTCCCTGACAGGATGTAAGCTCCATAACCTTATCGGATTTCTGCATTGCCACATACGAGTCACGATATATACGGGCTGAAAACTCGGACTTGCCGGACCCCATGGGGCCGATGATGAGGATTCTGCGGTCTGTCTTAATAAAATCGAAATGATTGATGGAATGATGAATGCGAAGATCGGGAAACCCCAGGCTCTTCATAAAACTCTGTGTTTGTTCCATATTTTCGATAAGCGCCAAAATTGTCCCTCCTTCGAGGCTGGATCATTTACTCTGGATGAAACAGGATAACATCAGCGTTTTTTCCTGACACCGCTTTCCCTTATGGGCTCCGACAAAGTCATTTTTGCCTATATACTTATCCATGTTCTCATGTAAAGATTCAAGAACAGAATAAATCTTTTTTCTTAAGGTTGATGGTCTCGCAAAAAGTCGAAAAATGACTTTGTAACCACACCATGTAGTGCTTATATGCATCTCAGTATACCACATATTGTGGCTTCATTTGTTTCTTCGGACTTTTTGCGAGTTCATCAAGGTTGGATAGTAAGAATTTATCGATGAAGGTGACGCCGGAAAAAACACCCGTCGGCCGGCATTTGATAAAATGACGAGGCCACCGGAGCCAAAGAAAAAGTATCTGTTTTACCCGAGGTACAGCTTGATGAGAATATTGACCACCAGCAAGCCGAGCAAGGCCGGGAAGAACAATGTTTTGACACGAACCTGCTGATCTGAAACGAGTTCCTGTAAAGCCCTAAACCCGCGACTGGTGCCGAAATAAAGCCCCGTCAAAAGTAGAACGCCTTGTATGATTGGAATCCATCGGGGTAAAAAAGGAGCGAACGCAAAATCGGCCGTACCAAAAAGATCCCATCCCCATCCAAACGGATCCGACAGGACATTTAATATATAGTTGTAATTGGTGGCAACCGGCGGCAGACTGAACGCAATCCAGGCAAAGATGCCGATAGGGATGAAAATATAAGACAGCTGCAGCGCAAATGTCTTGAAGTCAGTCGGTTTTCCGGCAATGTGAAAAGCCGCCTTTGCCGTGATCATGAATATACCCGGAAACAGAATCAGCGCGGATCCCCAAAGCGCTGCCAAGTAGACCAAAAACGGGATCAGCTCCCTGCTTTCAGTCACATTGGCAGCCTGTTTGATAAAGCCCCAGTGACCGAGCATGGTGATGCTGAACACAATCGCCACCACCAGCATAATCAGGACATTGAACATTTCGTCATAACTTTTGATGGGTCGGCCGCTGCCAAAGGGTCTCAAGAAAATGCCGATATTATCTTTGGTGCAGCTTTTGATGCATTCCGTACAGAATCCGCAGTAATTGTTCCGATTCATACGACCCATGTACTGACCCCAGGGACAAGCCCAACCCCCCTCTCCGCCGACATAACAGCACTTGTCCTTGTGGGCCTTGCAAACTTCAGGATCGATGGCGCGGATTTCAGACATGGAGGCCGAGGAATAGCTGCCCAGAAACCCGCCCACCGGGCAGAGGTACAGGCAGAAAACCCGGCCGCGATAGAAGAATACCAAACCCAGAGTCGCCCCCAAAATAGCCAGGAACAAAATGGCGGTTGCCAGCGGCCGGGTGATGAGAATGATACCGAAAGATATCATGGTCATAAAAATAAAATTCTGAAGCCACATATTTCGCATCGATTTGGGCCAGTCCTTCTGAAGACCGATAAACCGATGATGGAGGGTTCGAAACGGCTTTTTGATATAGTGAACCGCGGTAAAGCTCTTTCGGCTGAGCCATTCGGCTGGACCCGGGAGGGGACATACCAGACACCATATCCGCGCCCCTAAAGGAACAAAGAGCGCTTTAAGGGCAAACCACCATAAGATCCAGACAAAAATAATACCGATGTTGCGGTTCCCCACCGGACTGCCCCATAAATTGGAAATGATAAGCAGATAAAATAGAACAAACCCTGGAAACAGCAGTATAAATTGAAAACTCCGCCGTTTCACCAGCCATTTGATCCATGGAAAAACCTCCAACAGGTTGATGCGCTTGTATCGATGGGGGGTTGTTTTTGTTCTGTTTCTGTAAATGAGTAATAGGCTCGCCACAATCCAGATGGAGATGGATATGCCCAGATGATAGGGTGTATTGGGACGGACAATCAGCTCGCCGCTCATAAAAGGGTGCAGATTGCCGCAGGTCTGTGTACACCGAAAAATAAATTTCCCGGTTTTTTCAGCCGTGAATTCGACTTTTTGCACCTGATCCCAATCCGTGTTCATTTTGCCGTCATCGTCTTCCCAGGCGTATTTCAAAAGAGTGATCCCTTTGGGCTTGATGATAAACTCCAAATCATGGCCATCCAGGTAGAACCCATGGGTCACATCCAATGAGGTCGGTTTAAAAACAATGGTATCGCCTTTGTTGACAATGATTTTTGAAGGTAAATATCCGTATTTTTGGGCTTTAAAGGGAAGTTCATGGGTCTGGGGATCTCTGGGGATCCAACGAAAGCTCATCGGAATAACGATGGCAAATGCCAACCCGGCCAGAATAATTATAGCCGTCCATTTTTTTTTCAATTGCATAAGAACATACCCGGAAAAGCTGTTTTTACCGACCAATAAGAATTTTTTTTATGGCTGCTTTTCTATTAAAAGGTTGAACAATTTCTCTGCATCCTTACCATTCCACTTCCTTGAACCGAATACTTTTCCGATCATGCCTCCTTTTTGATTCAAAATAAAGGTTGTGGGAATCGATCGGATACCAAAGAGGCGTCCCACATTTCCATCACTATCCAACAAGGCCGGAAAGGTTAACTGTAAACTTTTAAAAAACGCTTTTACATCCTCAGCCGATTCCTGCAGGTTAATGGTTACAATGGTAAAATCCCGGTTCTTGAATTTGCGATACAGTTTTTCCATTGACGGCATCTCAATTCGGCAATCCGGACACCATGTTGTCCAGAAATTTAGAAAGACAACCTTGCCTCTGTAATCGGATAATTTTATCATATTGCCATCCAGATCTTTTAAGGTAAAATCATCGGGTGGCATCATCTGGTGAAGCGGGAGAATTTTCAGCTTGCGCATCAGTTTCTCGATGCGCTTATCGCCATTATCTATTTTTTCTTCAGCTGCTGATATGGGCGTTCCGATCCCCATGATCCAGAAAAGCATCATAATCGATAGCAACAGACTTTTCATGAACTTGGATTTCATGCTTCGATTTCTAAACCCTTTTGGATTTCTAAAAGTTAATGATATAAAAAAAAAGGCCGAAATAGACTCGGCCGAAATTAAATTGCCTTGATTTGGCAATCATTGGGTGTATGAAAGATTTTAAAACAATCAATTTTTGCTCACGTCAAAGGACGCGCCGATCAAGGCAAAAGGCATATAGGCTTTGAGTTAATGTGATAATTTAAACTACTTCACGGTACTTTACCGGGGGGCTGTTGGGCCCAAAATAGCGAGATCTTCGCTTCGCCTCAAAAGCCGAAAATACATTTTATTATTTCAATGGATTACCCGCTGCCTCAGGTTTGAAGATTGAACCCCGTCTTGGGCAGGCGTAATCACCTGACATAAAAACCATATCAAAAAAAAAGGGGGGGGGATGGGTTCTTGCGCCCCCATTTATATCATAAATTAACCGTCGGATTGGGTAAAACAATAATCGTTCCCTGCATGTTTTGGTGGTTATCACCGCAAATGGCATTGCAGGCAAAGGTGAAGGTGCCGATTTCATCTGCATGAAATGAAACCAATACAACGCTTCCGGGTTTGATGCCGTCGTTGATAAAAATACCGGCGTGTTTCAGGCTAAAACCGTGAATGACGTCACTGCTCTTCAATTTCAGAACCACCAAATCTCCCTTTATAACCGAGATAACCGGCTTTTCAATCGCTTCTCGATTTTTCCACAGACCGACCACATCGGTCGCCTTCACATCGCCCAGTATCCATCCCCGATTCGTGTTTCCGGTTAGCGTGAACGTTTTGGCCCCGGTTGCAATCCTATCCTCCCATAAGGTGATATTGTATAAACGGACCCCAACGGGTAATCCCACCATCACCACAACGAGCAGGCCCAAGAGCAACATATCCAGCTTTTTATGATTGATACGCATCCGATTTGAATTCCTCTCTCTATTACCACATGTGGCGGTTGTTAAACCAGGTGAACGGATTTAAACTTCTTCTGTTTCTATAATCCTGAGGGGCATCCGGGCCGGGTGCTCTGTCACGATATCTCCCGGCTCCCTGTTGATTGCCCCGGTCATAACTATTTGACTGATTTTGGTTCCCCCTCCGGCCCTGATAACCGTTGCCATTCATCATGCCACCCCGGTTAGTTCCCATCATACCACCCATCATACCACCCATCATACCACCCATCATTTGATTTCCACCTATCATCCCACGGCCGTTATTATCACTTCCATTGTATCTTTGGTTATTACCGCCGGAATCATGGGCAAATGATAACACAGCAAAAATCAGTGCAAATAAAATGACTGCCGGAATCCAAAGTGATTTTAATCTCATTTTTTCTCCCCCTATCTTGAGTTAATCTCAAAGATAAAAAAACATCTCTTTGACTTAACTAAATAGCAAATCCCGTGCCAATTGATTGATTAGGACTTAACCATATGAATTTAAAACATTTTTTTTGAAACCAATGTTTTTTTTATTTAATAGAAGCAGATAAATGGGTATAATGGACGCATTCTCTTTACTCAAGCGGGTATTTTATATCCACCGTTTGACTTGATGGTCCCCTAAAAAGTTAAATAGCAAAAATTTAGAAAAAGACAGTTTTCGTTCAGGCACTACGTCATATAACGTTCTGGTTGTTCTATAAAAATTTGCGCACATTCAAGAGAGCAAAAATAATAGATTTTCCCCGCTACATTGAGTCGGGATGGAATCGAACCCGGCCTGACCTGCATGCGGCAAACCGGATCAATCCGGCTGGAAGCACAATCATGATCTCTGTTTAGGATTTGAAAAACAGCTACCGGTTGTGCAATATTTTTAAATTGTACGGAACCCAGGGCCCGGTATTCAACACCCGGCAAGTTTCCTGCCAACTCATCCAGCCTGTGGCTGCACAAAATCTGTCCCTCCCGGGCATGGGCTGTAATTCGTGCCGTCAGATTTAATGCCGTTCCATAATAACGCTTTTTTTGTAAATACGCCTTACCCGCATGGATGCCGATATGCACTGACGGGAATAGAAGCTCCGAGTCAATGGCGATATGGAGTTTTATCGCGGTTTTTACCGCCGCTGCGGCATTGGATGAAACCAGCAAAACTTCATCACCCACCCGTTCCACCAAATTTGTGTTCGAGTCCAAGGCTTCATGGACGATCTCAATGTACCGTGCTGCAACTTCAGCCGCTGACTTTCCTCCGTGGACTTCGGTCAAAGCCGAATAGCCGGACAGGTCGGCGATAACAAAAATAAAATTTTCTTCATCCTTACCCATATCCGGAACCCCCGGAGAGTGATTCAAAAGAAAACGGTTCGATTTTGTAGTGCCCGTGGCCGCTTCCATGATTCTGAATCATTATTTTTGGTAAAAAGTATGAATTCAAATATTGAAAGTCACCGCAATTCGAAATTTTCAAATAGCATCGATTCCTTAAAGAGAAACGTTTGACACACACTTGAAGCTGACATCGTCGAATGCTTCCCAGGGATGTCTGGAAACAACCTCGGAAGATCCGGGATGGTTGAACGGGCCGATTGCGAAAATTTCTAATTCTGCTGTTTGATGGTTCGTGTTGGAAACGACCCATTCCTTTAAACGCTCTCCCCCTTTTATAGAGTCGAGATTGTTTTTTTTATTCATCTCATGCCCTTCAGGCAATGTTTCCATGTTCATATGATGCTCGGTATTTTCTGCAGATTTCCCTGGACGAGGGTCCTCGGTTTTTTCCTGATTTTCTAAATCAGCTGATTCTTGGGGCTTTTCCTGAACATACGCATATTTCCATTCCACGGCTGTGGGCAAGCGTTTGCCATAATGCCGTGCATAAGCCATCGCCCCATATCCGGTAACCCTTGTTATCGGAAAAGATGCTTTTTCCGGGTCCTGGATGTGAAACCGATTATGCTGAAAAATAATTTGTGTCGACGGCTCATTCTCCTGCCCCAGGTAGAGCCAGATGTAATCATTTTGTTTGACCACTTTGCTCTCTATGGTCAGGGTATCGATTACGGCGTTTAAAAATTCAACAAAGTGAAGATTGGTAACTTTGACCGTATCCAGATAGAACGCTTTGATGTCAATGGTTTTCTCTTGATCTTTTGAAGACCCCTTATTGGAAGTGATGGACCCGGCCGGAATCAATTTCATCTGAATCCCATCCTTTCCCAACATAACTTTCGGGGGTGGTTGCAAATCGTTTTTTTGAACTGCGGAATCGACGCCTGGGGCTGTTTGAGAAGCCGTTCGGGTTTTTTGAATCGATGCAACCGGGGCGGACGTTTCGGGTTTGCCGATTAAATGCCAGATGGCCATTCCGCCAACCGCAACAACCGCCAGGATAATACCTGCCCAAACCCATTTTGAGTGCTGAAATACCGGTTGCTTTCCACGAGTCAATGCAGTGGGGGCCACATCCTCTGTCTCATAGATTTCCAGCGCTGCCGCCACAGCCGATTGCAGTTCCGTGATCGATTGAAACCGGCTTTGTTTATCCTCATGCGTGGCATGTTGAATTACCCGATCCAGTGATTTTAGAAACGGAGTTTTGGCTTCCGTTAACGCCACCTGTTTGAACGGCAGGATTTCTTTTTCAATCTTGCCGGATAACGCTTCAAAAAGAATTTTTCCCAAGGAATAGATGTCGGCCTGCCGGTCTGCTTTCCGGAAATCCATGAACTGTTCCGGCGCCATATACATCATGGTTCCTTTCATATCCATGGAACCGGTAATGGGTTTGATGGCCTGTGAGCGGGCCAGACCGAAATCGGCAATTTTGGGGATCTTCCCGTCCAGCAGTACATTTTCAGGTTTGAGATCGCGATGAACAATACCTGCGGCATGGATTGCCTCGACCCCGTTAAGCATCGGCAAAAAGTAGTCTTTCAACCATGGATATATCAGATCCGTTTCATTATCAAAACCCTCCTCAGACATGGAATACCGAAGCGTGGCCCCGGGAATGTACTCCATTACAATATATTCAACTTCGATACTTTTGCCCTCTTTTTCAAGTGAGGTCGCACCATGATCGATGATATGAAGGATATTGGGGTGTCGTACCTGGGCCATACTCTGAACTTCACGCTGGAACCGGTGAAGGGTGTTTTCTATTTCTTCAGAATTTTCCTCAAGGAGTGCCGACATTTCCGGCGAAACGATCTTAATCGCCACATCCCGCTTTAAATTGAGTTGTTGGGCCCGGTAGACTTCACCAAAAGCCCCTCTCCCGAGCAATTCCATTATCACCCATTTGTCGTCAAGAAGGGTTCCGGCCGATAATAAATTTTCAGGATCATTTTTAGGCATCTTGTTCCGGTTTTTTTCGATTATCCGTCAGGGCGTCTGATCGATACATTCCGAATTAAACTACCCATCATCCAAAAAGATGTAGAGAGCACCCGAACGAAAACGATGATTTCTCTTTCAGATCAAGGCAGATTAAAATTGTAACCTCAGGGATACACTCCGTATTTCAAAGATTACAATTTATATCCAACACCGATATCGGCGAAAAGAACCGTTTTCGTTCAGGCACTAAATAATAGGCTACTTCATCAACTTGATCACCAGAAAACCCCGGCCTCTTCTAAGAATGAACATCTGAACCGCATCGCCCTTTTTCACGCCATCAATGGCTGTTCGAAAGCTCTCAACAGTGCTCACGGGCATGTGATTGATCTCCTTGATCACATCACCGAGCTGCATGCCGGCCTCAGCGCCTTTGCTGTCCGGAGCCACATTAACCACAATCACCCCGGCAGACTCCGACATCTTAAACTGTTGGGCAATTTCCGGAGTCAAGGCGGACACCTTTATCCCCAGTTCTTCCTCATACGCTTTCTGGGGTTTTGCCGAAACAACTCTCTTATCCTCCCTTTTGGACACTGTGACACTGATCGTCTTTTCTTTGCCGTCGCGCAACAGCTTGATATCGGCTTTGTCACCGACTTTGATGTCCGCGATCATGCGGCTGAGGGCGCGGCTGTTTTTGACTTTTTTGCCGTTGATCTCCAAAACGATATCCTGGGTCACAATTCCCGCTTTTTCAGCCGGATCTCCTGGAAAGACCTGAACCACGAGGACCCCTTCACCTTCCTTGAGACCATAGTATTCAGCCATGTCCTTACTGACGTCCTGGATGCCCACCCCCAGCCAGCCCCGGGTGACTTCCCCCTGATTTTTCAGTTGATCGATAATGCCCACTGCTAAATTCACGGGGATGGCAAATCCAATTCCCTGGGCACTGGCAATAATTGCAGTGTTGATACCGATGACCTCGCCTTTCAAGTTGATCAGAGGTCCGCCGCTGTTTCCCGGGTTAATGGATGCATCGGTTTGAATAAAATCATCATACGGGCCGGATCCAATCACCCGCCCTTTGGCACTGACAATGCCGGCGGTGACAGTATGGTCCAATCCGAATGGGTTTCCGATGGCTATCACCCATTCACCCACTTTCAAAGCATCCGAATCGCCCAGTTTGAGCACCGGCAAATTCTGGTCCGACTTGATCTTAATCAATGCGATGTCGGTATTTGGATCCCGCCCAATGATTTCAGCGTCGAATTCTTTATCATTACTAAGTTGGACCCGGATCTCATCTGCATTCTCTATCACATGGTTGTTGGTGACAATATACCCTTCTTTGTCAATGATGAATCCGGAACCGAGGCTCCGTTGTTTGTACTGCCGCTGCCGCTCATTACCAAAAAATCGGTCATAAAAATCGTGAAACGGTTCATTTTTTCCAAACGGGCGCTGCCGGAACTGTTTAAACACCTGTCCGCCCCCCTGAACGGTCTTAACCGTTCGAATATTGACTACTGCGGGGCTGGACTGTTCAGCCAGTTCGGCAAAGCTGTCCGGCGTTACGGCTGCCGACGCCTTATTGAATCCGAAGCCCGATAAACCATTGATACTGCCCAGCATATTGAAACCTATGGCCAATACGCCGATAAAAATGTAAAATAACGTCCTCTTGTACATCGATTTATATTTTTCCTTCTGTTTCATTTTCACCGTTCCTTTCTATTATGGTGTTCAAGCCACTGATTCAGTGTTGAAGTCAAGTTAATGCCTATCTCACCGAATTTCAATGGGTAATCGACTGGATGGGATCCGCCGGTGGTCCCATTTCGGTTATATTCTATAAATTTCCAACTCCTTCTCGCCATTCCAAATGTCATTCCCTTCTGCTTTCGTGATACACCGCAAGGTTTGTGCCAGCTGGGAGATAAAATGTTTTGCAGCATCTATACTATCGAAATTAAACGCCTATTTTATCCATATGCAGTTAAATCCCAAAAAAAAAATTCAAATCTTTCTTGATTTAATCTATAATGTGGTGGATATATTTTATCCAGTTTATTAAATAAACAATCAAATATGGGTAATAAATAGCCATTAAACTAAAAGTTTTTAGGGTTAGAACACTTTTGAGAGCCCATTTTATCATACTTAATCGGGGTCTTAATCAGATTTTCCATATGGCATCCTTTTTGCTTAGAAAATAATATGGTATCTAAGAAGAGAAAGAGTCGATTTTTAACAAACATACCACCGTGGATATTTATCGGGGCAGTGGTGGTCCTGTTTCCCATTTTCACCTTTATGACCATGGAGAATATCAACCGGGAGCGTGAAAATAGTTCCCGCCTTCTTTTGGAAAAAGGGGCGGCTTTAATCCGCTCTTTCGAAGCCGGAACCCGAACCGGTATGATGGGCATGCATTGGGACGATGTTCAACTCCAGCGGCTGCTGACCCAGACCGCCCGGCAACCCGATATTGTCTATCTACTGGTCACCGACACAAATGGTACCATTCTAGCGCATGACAACCCTGCCCGGATCGGCAAACAGCACGGCGATGATTTGGATTTGGCCCGTATTTTAGAAATTAAAGGCCTCAACTGGCGTCTGGTAAAAGGGGCTGACGGAAAAAAAATTTTTGAAGTGATTAGACAATTTTCACCTTCCGGATTCGGGGTGGATATGCGCCACAATCGGATGATGCTCAACCAGCTCTTTGAGTCTAAATTAAACGGGAAACGGGCGTTACATTCTTCGGATCTCATTATATTTGTAGGTCTGGATATGAGCGCCATTGAAGAAGCCATTAAAGCGGATATCCGTCATACTATTATCATGGGCGTTATTTTGCTTCTGATCGGATTCGCCGGCATTACCTTGCTTTTTTTGGCCCAGAGTTATCACAGCACCAAAGCGTCTTTATCGAAAATCAAGGCGTTTTCAGACAACCTGGTGGAAAACATACCGATCGGTCTGGTGGCAACGGATCATAAAAAGCGAATTGCTTCATTTAACCATGTGGCCGGAGCAATATTGAATCTGTCTATCCAAAATGTAGCGGGAAACCCCGCAGAAAAAGTGCTCCCCGACGCACTCGGGCAACTGATTACCGGTCCGGATACTGAAACTCATGTTGTAGACCGGGAGATCGACTGCATGCGCAATGACGGAAAAATGATCCCACTTGAAGTCAACGCATCCGCTCTAAAAGATGACACGGGACTATTTTTGGGACATGTCCTTTTGTTTAAGGACCTGACGGAAGTGCGCGCCCTCAAACAGGAGGTCGTGAGAAGCCAGCGCCTGGCATCCGTAGGCCGATTGGCCGCCGGTGTCGCCCATGAAATCCGGAACCCTTTAAGCTCCATTAAAGGATTTGCCACCTATTTCAAGGAACGGTACCGTGAAAACCCCGAAGATCAGCAGATTTCCGGAATCATGATCCAGGAAGTGGACCGGTTGAACAAGGTGGTCGGAGAACTGCTTGATTTCGCAAAGCCGGTGACGATTACCTTTAAAACCGTCCCAATGAAACAATTTATCAAAGACTCCCTTCGGCTGGTTGAAAATCAGGCCAAAGAAAAGGCCATTTCGATTCATACCGAGATCAAACCGAAGTCAGAGACCGCCCGGATCGATCCGGAAAAAATCAACCAGGTACTTCTGAATCTCTATCTAAACGCCATTGAAGCCATGGAAGCAAAGGGAAATCTGACCGTATCGGTCTTATCTCGTAATGGCGGATCCAAAATCGGAATTCGGGTATCCGATTCCGGTATCGGGATCGGTCCCCAGGACCTGTCTCATATTTTTGATCCGTATTTTACCACCAAGGCCACCGGTACCGGGTTAGGCCTTGCGATTGTTCACAATATCATCGAAGCTCACAATGGTGAGATTAATGTGAAAAGTCGGATGGGAAAAGGAACCACTTTTACCATCTGGCTGGCCCAGCCGAAAGGGGTACAAAATAAATGAAAAAGCAACACGCGGTTTTGGTTGTTGATGACGATGCCGCCCACCGGACCATGCTAAAAGCGCTTATCGGTGGGTGGGGATACCGAATTTTCGAGGCAGACGACGGATCCACTGCCGTAACAGCGGTGCAAGAGCGCCCATTTGATTTGATTCTAATGGATATCCGCATGATCAAAATGTCCGGGATCGAAGCCCTTAACCATATCAAATCATTTAATCCGGTTATTCCGGTCATCATTATGACGGCATTTTCATCTGTGGAGACTGCGATCGAAGCGCTGAAAAAGGGTGCCTACGATTACCTGACCAAACCGCTCGACTTCGAAAAACTGAAAGTTACCATCAGCCGCGCCATGGAGCACACAGAGCTCAAGGAAGAAAACCGCATGTTGAAGGAAACCTTGGGGAAACATTTTGACCGTCAACAGATCATCGGAAAAGGCCCGGCTATGATACGGCTTCTGGAAACCGTTGCCCAGGTGGCGCCTTCAGAGGCCACCGTATTGATCAGTGGCGAATCCGGGACCGGGAAAGAGCTGATCGCCGGAGCCACCCATTTTAACAGCCATCGCAAAGACGGCCCTTTTGTTAAGATCAATTGCGCCGCCATCACTGAAACGCTTCTCGAGTCCGAACTGTTCGGGCATGAAAAAGGATCCTTTACCGGTGCGGACCGCAGAAAAGAGGGCCGATTCGTTCAAGCCCACGGCGGCACCCTGTTTCTGGATGAAGTCAGCGAAATGTCCCTCACCATGCAGGTCAAACTGCTCCGGGTGCTCCAGGAAAGAGAAGTGACGCGTGTTGGGGGCGAGCAGGTCATCCAGGTGGATGTTCGGGTAATTGCTGCGACGAATCAAAATCTGTCCGATCTCATCCAAAGCGGGAAATTTCGTGAAGATCTGTTTTATCGCTTAAATGTGGTCGGCCTTGAAATTCCACCATTAAGAAAACGGCCGGAAGACATCCCACTGCTGGCCCAACATTTCCTGGAGGCATTTTCTAAAAAAAATCAAAAAAATATCAAAGGATTTACCCCTTCCGCCATGGATCAGATGATTCACCACAACTGGCCGGGTAATGTCCGGGAGCTCATGAACGCCATTGAGAGGGGCGTGGTTCTTTCCCGGGAGGAATATCTCAGCGGAACCGACCTTGCGATGGCTGGGGGAAGGCGATCAGACGCTTTAACACCTTTTCAGCCTATCGAAGATGCCATAAAGGGCATGCCCCTTGACGCGGTGGAAAAGGTTACTATTTTGAAGATGCTCGAGGTTACCGGCGGAAATAAAAGTGAAGCGGCCAGACGTTTGGGGATCACGAGAAAAACGCTTCATAAAAAACTCAAAAAATACGGCGTTATGCCATAAATCGCTTTTTGGAACAAGGTAACTAAAATCGATCAACTATTCTGAGATATCTGATGAACCCAAGCGATTCCTATAAAATCAGATGTATGTCCTGTGGAACTAAAAACAGGGTTCCCGGAACCAAAATTGACGCAATCGCTAAGTGCGGACGGTGCAAATCAGCCCTCAAGACAGATGAGCTGTTTCTCCCCCAACCTATCACCTTTTCCGACCCGGACTTTAATACAAAAGTGTTGCAATCGCCCATCCCGGTGCTGGTTTTTTTCTGGGCGCCTTGGTGTGCCACCTGCGGTGCGGTAACACCCATAATCGATGAATTCGCCATGACATCCAAAGGAAAAATCCGGGTGGGAAAGATCAATGTGGATGCCAATCCGCAAACATCCGGGACTTACGACATTATGAGCGTTCCAATCCTGCTCGTCTTTGATAATGGAAAACTGCAGGAGCGGATTATGGATTCCATGCAAAAGCATGACATCATGATGAAAATGGCTCGATATCTCTAATATGCGATATATGCCCATGGATCTGTGAAAAATTCTTTTGATTAAATTTTTAAAAGCGTGACAATCATGAAACCTATTTTAAATTTTTACCCCTGCTCTTCATTTTGGATACGATCACTCAGGGTAAAATGGCAACTCATGCTCCTGTGCATCCTCTATCTGGTCATGTTAAACCCGGGGTTCACCCGGGCATCATCTGATGGATCGAATTTAAATACAAACCGGGTGTCAAATACGCTAAAAGAGATCCTTAAGAAGATTGAAACCCGGTACACCGGCTCCGATTTTTCAGCGAATTTTGATCAGCGCTCCACCTTGGCTGCCATGAAAATTTCCGATACCGCCTCCGGCAAGGTATTTTTCAAATATCCGGGTATGATGCGGTGGGAGTATGAAAAGCCGGAACCACAAATTATTATTACCAATGGAACGGATCTGTGGATTTATCGGCCACTGGACAACCAGGTGATGGTGGGAAAAGCCCCAGCCTATTTCGGCGGGGGAAAAGGGGCCAGTTTTTTATCGGATATTCAGCATCTTAAAAAGTATTTTGATATTGGCCTTAAAACATCCGACCCGGACGGATTTCATGTCCTCAAGCTGATTCCCAAAAAGAAAAGGACGGATCTGGTCGAAATTCTCCTCACCGTGGAAGCCCAATCCGCAGTTGTGGTCCGGGTCGTCACTCGCAACGCCTACCAGGACGAAACGCGAATTCAGTTTACCGGACATCGGTTTGGCCGGAAGTTGAATAAATCCCTTTTCTATTTTGTTGTTCCCAAAAATATCGATGTCCTGCAACTCGACTAAGAAAGAGAACCCTAATATGAAAAAAAAAATCAAGAAACTTTTGAAAGAGCGAAACGCAATCATGATTGCCCACAACTACCAGCCCCCTGAAATTCAGGACCTGGCGGATCTGTGTGGAGATTCTTTGGAACTGAGCCGAAAAGCCGCCCAAACAGATGCAAAAGTCATTCTGTTTTGCGGTGTCCATTTCATGGCGGAAACAGCCTCGATCCTCTCCCCTCAAAAAACAGTCCTCCTTCCCCGGCACGATGCCGGGTGTCTCATGTCGGACATGATCACCGCAGAAGGCTTACAATACAAAATTGACCAATTGCCGCCCATGCCGGTGGTCACCTATGTCAACTCCACAGCCGATGTCAAAGCCTTATCCACCATCTGCTGTACGTCAGCCAACGTGGTACAAGTTGTCAACAGTCTTGACGCAGACGAGGTATTGATGACTCCCGACCAAAACCTGGCCCATTATACAGCCGCCCGAACCGACAAAAAAATCCATTATTGGGATGGCTACTGCCCCACCCACGACCGACTCACCACTGATGATGTGCTTTCGGCCAAACAAAAGCACCCGGAAGCTATATTTGTGGCACACCCCGAGTGTCCACCCAAGATTCTAGAAATGGCGGATGAAATTTTCAGCACATCGGGAATGATCCGGTTTGCAAAACAATCCAAACACACCGCTTTTATCATCGGTACGGAAACCGGTATGTTATATCCGTTGAAAAAAGCAAACCCGGGGAAAACCTTTTATGCGGCCTCTAAAAAAATGGTATGCAAAAATATGAAGCGAATCAAATTGCCCGATATTCTTAAAAGCCTTGAAACTCTTGAAGGAGAAGTGAAAGTCCCCGAAGCCATCCGTCTTCCGGCACTCCAGGCCCTTCAAAAGATGATGGATCTACCTGTAATTTGATTTCACAAAAACGGCGTCAAATAACCGAGCCGTTTTAAGGAAGACCAGAAGCTCTCAGTATCGATAGCCCCATGGCAGGATTAGGCAACTCTTATTCTGAGCAAATCCCATTATTGCATAAAAAAGATGCCAACCTCGATATTGTAATCGCTTTCTTTAAAATTTTGCTTCTGTTCGATTAACCTTACTCTCTTTTATCTTTTCAGGTGTGTGGAGCGCTGGGCGGGCGCCGAAGTGCAAAATTTTCAACCCATACAACCTGAATCTGCGCAACCCTCAACTTTTGTTTAATGAGTGGTATTTTTTGCTGGCATAAGGGATCGTTACATTATACAAAATATCAATATTTTTTACCTACCCGTAATATGGCTTTTAAAATGCCGGGTTGGAGTTGTTCTATATGAGTGAAACGCGCCAGAGCAAATTCTACTATGGATTCATCGTTGCAGCCGCCTGTTTTAGTATCCAGGCGATTGGTGTCGGAAGCTTCCTCGCCTATGGCGTCTTTTTCAACCCGTTAATGTCTGAATTTGGATGGTCCAGGGCCATTATTTCCGGTGCCGCAGCCCTGGCTTTTTTTACAATGGGTTTGGTCGGAATTTTTGTCGGCAGACTCAATGACCGATTCGGACCCCGTAACCTGATGCGTATCACCGCCGTCTTCCTGGGCATGGGCTATTTACTCATGTTTAAACTTGCCACAATCTGGCAACTTTATTTGTTCTACGGGATCATTTTTGGTATTGGATTGAGTTCCATCGATGTTGTCGCCTTAAGCACTATCGCAAGATGGTTTTCCCAAAGAAGGGGAATGATGACCGGCATCGTCAAGGTCGGCACAGGTGCCGGACAATTCACCTTAACCCTGCTGGCCGGTGTGTTGATTTCCAGCTACGGCTGGCGCAATGCTTATCTCATTATCGGTTCCGCTGCACTACCGATGCTTATTCTACTAGCCCAGGTGTTGAAGCGAGACCCGAGCCAAATCGACCGATCAGCAAATCGTATCGAATCCAAACCAAAAATCGTTTCAAACCGGATTGACTCCGGGCTATCCCTTCATGAAACGCTCCGCACGTTTCAACTATGGATTCTTAGCTTCGCCAATCTAGCAGTTACATTTTGCCTGTTGATTATCATGGTGCACATCGTTCCCCATGCCCGGGATATCGGTGTCTCGCCTACCCATGCCGCAGGTATCCTCTCCACGATAGGTGCTGTGAGTATGATCGGTCGATTTATGGCCGGAGTGTTAATCGATCGTATCGGCAGTAAACGGGTATTGATTATCTGCTTTCTCTTGCTGATCCCGGGATTACTATGGCTTCAAATAACCGATACACTTTGGATGCTCTATCTATTTGCCTCTATTTATGGAATAGCCCATGGTGGGATCTTCACGACCATTTCTCCGCTGGTGGCCGAGCTGTTCGGAACACGAAATCATGGGGTCATTCTCGGTATCAGCAATAATTCAGTAGCAAATTACTATACAGGGTTAAGAAATAGTGTTTGTATTTTCAATATGTTATCTAAGATAATGATTGATGAGAGTATATTTAATTACTGCACTCAATCATAACTGC
>SDBV01003843.1_pt1 | contig 21847 bp, 20 predicted proteins | sample 2277081 | NCBI WGS metagenome assembly SDBV01 (sample SAMN10402039, study PRJNA504765) | marine sediment metagenome | isolation source: marine sediment core GS10_PC15, 223 cmbsf | place: Arctic Ocean: Southern Knipovich Ridge | collected 2010 | reverse complement strand
AATCTACTAATTTTTTATTAAAAACCATAAATCCTCCGTTTATCAAACCTACGGATGTTTGAGGTTTTTCCTGAAATTTTAAAACTTTACCACTCTTTTGATTTAATTCTCCAAAACGCGATGGTGGATGAACACCAGTAAGAGTTATTATTTTACCATGAGATTTATGGAATTCGATAAGCTTGGGGAGATTGATGTCAGCAACACCATCTCCATAAGTAAGCAAATTAATTTCAGTATCAAGGTATTTTTCTACTCTTTTTATTCTTCCGCCTTTTAGTGTATTTAAACCCGTGTCAATTAAGCTGACTTTCCAGTTCTCATCATTATTTTTATAAAATTGAATATCTCCATTTGAGAGATCGATTGTAAAGTCATTATTTTTCATGTCGTAGTGATAAAAATAGTCTTTTATAATTTCTCCTTTTACACCTAAACATATAACAAAATCGTTATATCCATAATACGAATAGATTTTCATTATGTGCCAAAGGATTGGTTTTCCTCCTATGAATACCATTGGCTTAGGAATTAACTCTGTTAAACGCCCTAATCTTGTTCCCCAGCCACCTGCTAATATTATTACCTTCAAATTGATCATTTTGTTTTTTTAATTGAAAGAAATAGTATCTCATAATTTTTATTTTTTAAACATTACCCTAATTAAAGAAGTCTAAATATATACATTTGAGTAATATATGATTAGTTTTTTATTTTTACTGATTTAATCCAATTAATATAATCCATAAGACCCGAATGAATATCATATTTTGGTTCATAATTTAATAAAGATCTTGCTTTCGTAATATCAGCATATCCTTTTTTAATATCACCTATTCTTGGTTTAGTATATTCAATTTCAATATTTTTAAGCCCCCATAATTCTTTTATTGATTGTGCCAATTCATTAATAGTTATTTTAGTATCTGAACCAATATTGAATACTTCACCCTCCACTTTTTGAGACTCTGCTGCTTTTAAATTAGCATTTATTACATCTTTAATATAAACAAAGTCTCTTATTTGTTCTCCGTCTCCATATATAAGAAGATTCTTATGTTTTTGAAGATTTCCTAACCATTTTGAAATAACTCCACTATAAGGAGACATATCTTGTCTGGGACCATAAACATTTTGATATCTTAATGCTATTGTATTCATTCCATAATTTTTAGAATATTGATAAAGATATTTTTCTCCCGTTAATTTGGTAACACCATAAGGTGAGATTGGATTAGTAGGCATATCCTCTTTCATAGGTAAAGTTACAGTATCCCCATAAACAGCTCCTGATGATGCAAATATTATGGCTTTTATATTATATATTCTTCCACATTCTAAAATATTAAAAGTTCCTGTTATATTTATATCGTTGCAAGAACGTGGCATACTGACAGAATCAGGTACACTTGTAAAGGCAGCCATATGATAGACAATATCAATCTCTTTACAAATCTTTAATAAAAAATTGAAGTCCCTAATATCCACTTTATAAAATGTAAAACTTGGATCTTTTGAAGCCTGCGCTAAATTACTTAGTTTTCCATTAAATAAATTATCAACGCCAATAACTTTACCTTCAAATTGCAGTAAAGTATCAATTAGGTTACTTCCAATAAATCCCGCAGCACCAGTTACTAATATTTTCTTATCTTTAAAATCCAAAATTAAATTCACTTCTACTTTAAATTATCTTCTATTGTAATAAGTATTTCATAACGTGATAAGCCTCTGCATAAGTAACATTTGTTTGCATGCCACGATATCTTGCCAAACTTTTTATATCATCAATCCATTTCTCACTACCAAATTTTTCATATTCAGATTTATGGTATCTTAATGCTTCACATTTTTTATCCATATATTTAGAAATATCAATATAAGAATTTGGAATCATTAAACCTCCAGCGTAATTAAAATATAATTCAAAGAGTAATATGTTATGAACATATCGCCTAGCAGCAGCCATTGAAAGGAAATGAGTATTTCTATGATCTTGATGATAGGTATCAGGATTATTATGTGTAAAAATATATTTTACATTTTTATCAATAATTACCTTTTGTAGTTCTGATATAATCTCCCTATTAACCTTTAATTCAGTTGCTGGAACATCAGTAAAAAATATATTATTCTCTTTTACCCCTAAATAAGATAAACTCTTGTTAGCTGTCTCAAAAATCTCTTCAAAATCTCTTATTTTCTGCCCATGTATGTCAGAATAAACACCATTTGTAGTGTGGTAACAAATTATTTCACGCTTAGGTTTTTTTTCAAGAAGATAACAAATTGTTCCGCCACACCCTAATTCTATGTCATCTGGATGCGCTCCGATGAATAATATAGACATTTATTAATTTCCTCAATTCATGCTTTTTAATATATATGTAGATTTGATCCTTTAATCTTAATATATAATGTTTTAATTATAAATTAATTTATGAAATGTCTTTAATTTTAAAATAAATAAGAAAATAAGAGGTTAGATTTTATTAGAATATTCAAATTATATATTATCATTACCGTATAAACTGTGAAATAATTGGTGAGATTATGGAAAAGAAGTGGAAAATAAGAGATTTTTTAGAATCCGATAATGAGAATCTAATTGAGTGGAGAAAACAGATTGATAAAAGAGTCATTACTCCGGATTTTTTTAAGTGGCAATATCATGATAATCCTTTTGGTCCCGTAGATACTTGGGTTGCCGATGATGGAAAAAAAATAGTCGGGCAGTATACTCTTCAGAGACAAGAGTATTTTTATTATGGTAAAAAAATCATAGGATCCTTAGCTTTTGATCTTGCAACTCATCCTGATTATCGATACCAAGGAATGTTTACCAAACTTGGTTTTCACTCTTTAGAAGAAGCAGGTAAAAGAAATATCGCGTTTACATTAGGTTATCCTTGGGTAAAGGGAATTGCCATTCCGGGTCATAAAAAGGTTGGTTGGACATTGCTAGGTCAACTTAAGATCTATGAATTAAAAAATTTAAAGACATATGAATTTAAACAGATAGATGGTTTTACAATAAAGGAAATTAATCACTTTGATAAACGTTATGATTTATTTGCTTTAAATCATAAAAATGATGCCAATATCATGTTAAATCGTAACGATGCTTATTTAAATTGGAGATATCTACACAAAATTGGATATAAATATTATTGTTTTGAAATTGTTGATTCTACGAATATCTTAGTGGGATTTTTTATTTTAAAAATTTATGAAGATGATCAATCAAAAACACTACACATTATCGATTTTATTTTACCTAAAAATAAAGATATTTATCAAAAAATATTAGATTATACAGTTAGATTTGCTATGGAGCAGCATATTAATATAATAACGCTAATCATAAATGAGAAATTAGAGTTTTTTAACTTTTTAAAATCAAATGGATTTGAAAGTCAGGAGAGACATTTCATACCAATTATACACGTTAATAACGATACAGTGGAAATCAAAAAGTTGTGTAATATAAATGATTACTATTTTACGATGGGAGATAATGATATTTTTTAAGGCTTAACTTATAACAACAAACCGCCATTGATTTCAATAATTTGTCCAACTAAATATTTTGATGATAAAATATAATCTACTACCTTTGTAATCTCATCTTTTTCTCCAAAATCTTTTAAGGGGATTTTTTCTTTTATTGTTTCTACAATCTTTTCACTTAAAGCTAAACCCATTCCAATTTTAAAATATCCTAAAGCAATTGCATTCACATATATTTTTCTTTTATGAAGACATTCTAACGCTAGAGATTTTGTAAACGATTCAACACCCCCTTTAGAAGCAACATAATTTGTTGCACCTACCATCCCCATTCTTCCTAAAACGCTTGAAAGGTTAATAATATGGCCTTCTTCAACCATTTTTGGAATACCATATCGACAAGATAGAAAAACTGATTTTAAGTTAGTATTAATGGCAATATCCCATTCTACCTCTTCCATTCTGTATATTAAGTTATTTGCAACACTACCAATTGCATTAATTAATACATCTAAAGACTCGATACCCAAAAAAGCGTTTTCTACATCATTTACATTTGTAAAATCAGATTTTATTATTGTAGATTTTGCATTTCTAACAGAATAAATCTTATTTCTTGATTTATTATAAGTAAGATATAAGTCATTTTTTTCAGAATCAAAGTGTTTTGTGAGTAGATTTCCAATTCCACCACTAGCACCTACAATCATTATCCTCATTTCAAAAACCGTTCAATTTTGTGTATAAAAAATTTAACTGAAATATTAAATATTAAGAGAATTAAAAGATTTAAAATTTTCCATATCTGCCTACTATTTAGATTTATTACATGCTTCAATTTATTGATTTCTCTTACGACAGTTTAATTATATATCTCCCCATATTGAAATCTTTTTACATTCAATATATATGGAATTAAAACAGAAGTTATTCGCAATCTTTTTTTAATTACTTTGTATATGCTTCTTAAAATCCAAAAAATAGTGCAGCAAAAATATTAAGGAAATGATCCAGAATTAGCAAAAAATAATTCTTTTTAATTCCTATTAATTTCTAAAAGTAAATTATTAAAAAATTATCGAAGAGTGAACTCTTGAACAAAAAGATTAAAAAAAGAAATCCAAATTATGTATATTTGTTTTTAAAAACTCAAAATATTCATCTAATTAAAGAATCAGGGATGATTCCATATTATTTCAAGAAGAACCATAATTTTAACAGCATAATTTTGACATTTAAGAACGGGGAGTATCCCTTTTTAGAAAAATATTGCCCAGGTTTAAAATTAAAATTTATCAAAAAAAGCAAATATAATAAAATTTGCGAAAAAAATGTTTTAAAATATATATTTAAAAACGCAAGACGTATTGATATTTTAAATTTAATTCATCCCCATGATGACAACTATTTTTATGGGTTTTTTTATAAACTGCTAAATAAAAAAGGCTTTCTTTATTTAAAGATGGATATTCATGAATTATTTAAGAATAGAGATTTTTATCAGCGATATCGTATAAATCCTAAATTTCATGGGTTTTTAAAGATATTATACTTTTACTTGAGAAGAAAAATAATTGAACTCTTTTTTAAAAAAGTGGATTTAATTAGTGCTGAGAGCAAAGATTTAGTTAGTTTTCTAAAAAGAAAATATCCCCTTCTTAAAGATAAAATTATCTATATCCCTAATGGTGTTGCTGATAATTTTCTAGAATATCATAGAATTCAGAAAATTCCCCTACACGAAAGAGAAAATATAATTTTAAATGTAGGTCGAATTGGAGCACCATATAAAACTTCTGAAATATTAATGGAAGCAATTGGCAAACTTAAAAATTTAAAAAATTGGCGGATTATTTATGTCGGACCTATAGAAAGGAGTTTTTACAAAATTCGTGAGGAATTTTTTAGAAAGCACCCTGATTTAAAAGATAAGATTACATTTGTTGGGGAAATAAGAGAAAGGAAAGCTTTAAATGAAATTTATCAAAAAGCCAAGATTTTTTGTTTAACATCTGTTCTTGGGAGTTTCGAATTCACACTAGTAGAAGCTTTATCAAATGGGGCTTATATTGTAAGTTCTGATCTACCATCTGCTAAGGATATTACTGACAATGGGACTATTGGAGCTCTTTATAAACGCGGTGATCCAAATGATCTTTCCAAAAAACTTCAACAAATTATTGATGATGATAAATTTTTGAAAGATCAATATCCTCAAATACTTGAATATGCTGAAAAAAATTATTATTGGAGCCAGATTATTCGGAGATTATTTAGAGAAATGTTAAAAAGGAAAATTCTATAATGATTATTAATATCACGCATTTTGTGTGTAAATTTAGAATTTTTATTGTATCTATCTTGGGAATTTGGATTTAAAATAAAATTAGATATGTTTAAATCAATAAAATAATTTTTAATTGTAATTTAATCCTATTTCTCGTGTCATATTTAGATATGAAGAACAGAGTTTATGATCTCGCAATAGCTTACCGTATATTTCCAGGAGTCTCAAAAACACCACCGATTTTTCAAAATAATAAGTATAAATTAGCACATTTATGTTTGAAATCGTTTAAGGAATCTTTAGGATCTCTTAACGCAAAAATTTACGTTTTATTAGATAATTGTCCGCCTGAATATGAAGATTTATTTCAAAGATATTTTGAAAAAGAAGATTTGGAAATTATCAGATTAAAAGGTATAGGAAATCAAGCGACATTTAAATTACAACTTGAAATTTTATTAAAACAGAGCTACTCTGAAATAGTTTATTTCGCAGAAGACGATTATTTTTATTTTCCAAAACAATTTGAGAAAATGATACATTTTTTAAAAAGGAATGGCGATGTTGACTTTGTTACTCCTTATGATCATTTAGATTATTATGTTTAACCATTACATGATTATAAATCTATTTTAAAAAATTATTCAAATAAACAATGGAAAAGAGTAGGTTCAACATGTTGTACTTTTCTTACTTCAAAAACTGCTCTAAATGAAACAAAAAACGTATTTAAGAAGTACTCTTTTGTAAAAAATTTCTTTCAAAGAGAAATTTTTAAACAAAATCGCTATCTTAATCGTATCTTCAGTGATTTTCAAAATAATGATAGTGATGCGGATATATGGTTAAGTCTAACGAAAACAAATTCATTTAACCTGTTTAAACTAATACAATTCAAGGTTCAGAAAACCAATGCTTTTAGATATTATTTTAAAGCATGGAGATTTCACTGGAAACAAATTCTATTTGGGAAAAAGTGGAATTTATATTGTCCAAAACCCACTATCGCTACTCATATGGAATCAAAAGATTTATCTCCAAATATTAATTGGGAGCAAATCTTCATAAAAGAAAGTGGGGAGTTAAAATAACGCTCCTAATTTTAGAAGAATTTTTATTTCTTTTTTAAAATTAAAACCAATGCTTCCCCTAATTTTAATTTTTCAATAATAAGATTTACTCCTTTCTCTAATAAAAAATTTATAAATTTAAATTTATAATTAAATTTTCGACTTATTGTAATTAATTTAATAGGTTTGAAACTTATTTTTCTTAAAAGTAACTTTAAAGTCTTAGGAGTAAATTGATAAATATGGGTTGATGATTGAAGAGAAGGCCAATTTTCTTTTTGAAATCTAGGATATAACCCATTAATATTAGGGACACCAATAAAGAGAATCCCATTTTTATTCAGTTTCTCTTTTATTTGTGTTAATAATAATAATGGATTTTCTACATGTTCTAGAACGTGATTAACCACAACTACATCGAAGAAATTGTTTTGAAAGGTACTAAGATTATCAGACTTAATAACATTTAATTTCAATTTGTTTTTAGCAAAATCTGAGGAAAATTTCGATATCTCAATTCCATTTTCATTCCAACCTTTTTGTTTTGCTAAATACAAAAAAAGTCCTATTCCACATCCAACATCTAAAATTTTTCCAGGATTTTTATATTTTTCAATTAATTTTAACATTTGATTAAAAATCTTTATGAATTCTTGATAATTTCTCAAATACCCTAGGAAGTATTTTTTATTATCATAAACTTTTTCAATTTCATCTATTTCTATTTTCTTTTTCCTGAAAATTAAACCACATTTTAGGCATTTACTATAAATTATTACTTCTTTCTCCAAATATTTACTGAAATTTTGATTGTTTCCGCATATTATACATTTCAAATCTATAGCACTCTCTACTTAAGATCAAGTAAAATCTAATAAAGCAGAATATAAACATTAACTTAAAATTTTATAAAATATTGGGGCTTAATCCTTTTTAGAGATCTATACAAATGGTAGATTTTATGTATAATTTTTCAAAAGAAAATTTAAAAAGTTTTCAAAAATTTAATAGATTATTCTAATTAATGGATGGATCCCATTTAGGGAAAAAAAATTGAAGATTTTATTATTAAATCCCCCCTTTGTAGATCACTCGCAGTATGGGAAACCTGTATTGCTCAGTCCTTGTCCAGGCACAGGATTAGGTTATTTATATTCATGTCTTAAAAAACATAATTATAATTGTAAAATTCATGATTTTCTTTTTGATAGTTGGGACTATATTGAAAGCGTAATACGAGAAGAAAATGCAGATGTCATTGGAATAACTTGTTTAACTGAAGGGAGGTATAATGCCTTTAAATTATTATCCCTCATCCGTAAGATTAACAAAAAAACAATTGTGATTTTTGGAGGTCATCATTCAACTTATATGTATAAGCAGTTACTTGAACATTTTGATATAGATTATGTTGTGCATGGAGAAGGTGAAAGGAAATTATTAAATTTAATTCGCGCAATTGAAGGAAAAATTCCTCTAGAGTCAGTTGAGGGTATTGCTTATAAAATAAATGGAAAGATAATATTAAACTCTATAACAAAAAATTACTTCTTCGAAGAATTAGATTCGCTTCCAATTCCGTTTTCTAACGATCATATGGAGATTTTTAAAAAATACCCCTCGATTCAAAAGATACGTCCTCAACAAGTTAGAAACATCCCTCGTGAGATGTGTGAGAATGGGAGGATTATTTCTATTGTAACTTCAAGAGGATGTCCATTTAATTGTCAATTTTGTTCATCAACATTATTTTGGGGAGTTAAATGGCGCTTCAGATCCCCAAAAAATATTGTTGATGAGATTGAATTCTATTATAAGGAGTTTGGGTTTAGGTACTTTAATTTTGCAGATGATGCTTTTACGATAATTCAAAAGAGAGCTATAGAAATTTGTAAAGAAATTCTTAACCGTAATTTAAAAATCTATTTTGATTGCACTACAAGAGCAGATAGAATTTCTGACGATTTAGTTAAATGGTTAAAAAAAGCGGGTTGTCTTTTTACTGCAATTGGTGTTGAATCTGGTTCTAAGAAAATTCTAAAAAAAATAAATAAGAATCTCTCCCCTGAATCAGTTATAGAAGCTTTTTCTATTTTAAAAAAAAATAATTTACATGCATATCCTTTATTGATGGTTGGCAATCCCGGAGAAACAAACGAAACTATTAATAAAACGATACTTTTAATGAAAATTATCAAACCATCATCAGTGGCGGTTTCAAAAACAATGATTTTTCCTGGAACTGATTTATACAAATATGCAAAATCACTCGGAATTATTGAAGATAATTATTGGCTGACATCAAAACCTCCCCCCTACTATACATATGAACATTCTCTAAATACTCTAATTAAATGGGTATTTAAAATTGTTCATTATGATAAAAATAAGTATCAATTAAAATTATTACAAGTGCAACAGTTTATTAGAAGAACCTTACGAAAAGTATATCTTTTAACTCTTAGAAAGACAAAGTTAGCCTCAATAATTAAGAAACTTTCTGTAAAACTCCCGTATATTTAAAAGATCCTGCGTTTTTTCTTTTCATATCCCTAAAATTGTTTAATTTATCCTAAAAATTTAGATTTAACTAATTACTATTTGGTTTTAATGCAGACAGCTTAATTAAACTGTGACGGTGTCCTCCATGGTGTATCATTTGAAGTATCCAGCCTGATAATACATTAATCTTCTCAAAAGGGACAGATATTTCAAATTTTTTAAAAATATTTTTAAGCTTTCTTAAGGTTTTATTTAAAAATCTATTGAAGAGAATCGTTGGATCTTTATTATGGACAGATAACATAACATTTGAGAACGATAATGGATCCAACCAAGTTTTCACTTTAATTGGAATGAAACCAGCTGAAGCTACAACCCTAGTTAAAGTTGTTGGAGTAAAAAATTGAAGATGGTCTCCAGGGGTCAACCAATTCCACTTGTTTCCAAATTTTAAAAATTCATAACTTTCCATATTTGGGGATTGAATTACTAATAAACCGCCTGGTTTGACAATAGATATTAATTTTGAGAGATAACCTACAGGATCTCTCAAATGTTCAAGGACATCCCACATTGTAGCCACATCAAATAAATCTTTATACTTTTGATCTTCTAGAAAATTATCCGGTAAGATATTAATCGCAAAGAATTTTTGAGCCTTTTTTAAATTGATTTTATTGATATCATAACCAAATGTTTCAAACCCAAAGGACGCAGCTGTATTTAAGAACAGACCAATACTACAACCTATATCAATTAATTTACCTTTTTTGTGCGTAATTTTATTAATTTCTTTCAATTGCTTTTTATACCGAAGAGAAAGATCATGTTGTGAGCGAAGTAATAACTTATAATATGGTTTTGAATTATAATTCTCGGTATAATTATTTTCTAAATCATTTGATAAAAATCCTAAACCACAATTATTACATTTGATTATTTCTCCTTCCTCAACCTTAATCCATAATTTAAACCCTTTTGATTTTTTCTTACAAAGTGGGCAAAAAATTTTTCCATTATTATTGCTCATTCAAAAATCCCTCATTATCTTCTCATAAAAACCTAATGATAATTCTAAATCCTAGAAAACTTTTAATAAACCCAATTGAAATTCTTCAGTACCTAATTACCCACTATTTTTTTTGAATTTATAACAGATTCAATTCTTTAATAAATTAATTTTATTTTCAACCTTTTTTATGAAATTATAATCTTTGATTAGGTTTTTCCTACAATTTCGATTATTTCTTCTTTTAATACCAATTCGAAAACCCTGTAAAAGAGAACATAATTGTAAAAGAGTTATATAAATTTTTCGATTCATTAATAATACTAACATTATTCTTAAATTCCTAACACTAAATTTAAGATAAAAAATTAAAATATCTGATAATTTCGCATGTTTCCAAATAAAGATTTGTTTATTCCTATTCAAAAAGAATTGCTTTAATATTGATGCCTTCTTATTAATAAAACGAGATATTTTATGATAGACTATTGTGGTTGGGACATAATAATTAGTATAACCGCACTTTTTGGCTCTAAAATTCCATTCCACTTCTTCAAAATACATGAAAAAAATCTCATCTAGTAATCCTATCTGATCAATAACCTCTTTTTTTACAAATAATGCGGTACCCACTGCATAATCTATTAATAAAATTTCATTATATTTTTGATCTGTAGGATCATATTCCCACAATCCTCTTATCCTTGAAATGTTTGGACTTCTAAAATTAATTTCTGCCCCTGTATTCCATAAAAAATTCTTATTTTTATAACCTTTTATTTTAGGAGAAATCATTCCCACATTAGAATTCGTTTCTAAGAAATTTACCATATTTTCAATAAAATTCGGTTCCACTACAGTATCATTATTTAATAAACAAATATGTTCTCCATTTGCAAATTTAATTGCTTTATTATTTCCACCCGTAAAAAATAAATTTTTGTTAAGCTTTATTAAAATTATTTCTATTAAATTCTTAAAATGCTTAAGTTCCTTCTTCAATTTTAAAAATAAACTATATTCTGAACCATTATCAACAAGGATAACTTCGAATTTTTTGTAAGTTTGATTCGTTAGCGATCTCAAGCAATCTATTGTATACTGATGTTTGTTATAATTTAGGATTATTATCGATACTAACTTTTTTTTCATTTAAGAGATCATCTCAGAAATTTCTTTAAAAAGTGTAAAAATTTGTTTATGTATTTGTGAGAAATCTTATTTTTTGTAAAGAGCATTTCTATATATTCTAAATCGCTTTTCACAAAAGATTTCACAACAATATTTAGCATAAGAAAAACAATAATGAAAATGAATATATTTATGAAATTAAGATGCTTAAAAATAATTAAATTAAAATTGGTCCAAAATTGAAAATTTAAATCGTTAAATATTAAATTCCCAAAAATAATCGGTAAAAGTATAGCTATAAAAAAAGATAGATATTGAATGATCATTTTTCTAGAATCCAAATCAATTTTCAATACTTTCACAGTCATGATAAAATCACAAATAAACACAAAAATATTGGTAAAAATATAAGCAAAATACATCCCATGAATTCCATAGGACATAAGCCCAATAAGAACAAAAAATATATGTATAGGAAAAAAAATTAACGTCATTATAGCTAAAAGCTTTATTTCATTCGTAGTTCTTAATAAAATACCAAAAAGCATGGGATATATGCTTAAAACCATTGAAACTAGCAATAATTTTATTAATGTAGAGTACTCAACATAGATTTCACCATAAATAAAACTTAAGAAGAAATCTGAAATAAAAAATAGAATACCAGTAATAAATAAAAAGATAAACAGAGAATAATTAAAAATAACCTTAAACATATTTATAATTCTATCATAGTTTTCTTCATAATCAAGACTAGCTAATGAATAGACTATAGGGTTATTAAGAGAATTTAAAAACATAGTAGAAGAATTGGTATAATGTCTTGAAATATTATGTCCAGTTATCCATTTTGAACTTTCAAAAACTCCAATTGCTGTAGTTTGAACTTCTGTCCAAATACCAGACAAAGCACCCTCGATTCTTAGAAAACTTCCATAAGATATAACATTTTTAATAAATTTTTTAAAATTCAATCCATCCTCTTCTTTAGCACTTTTTTTTGGAATTTTTGTAATAAAAATTATAAATGCAAGGATTATTGGAAATGATAGTGAGATTAAATTAATTAGAGCGACAGTTTCAATATTAATTGATCTAAAAAGAAAAAAATAAACAAATAAAGGTAGTACTTTTGTTACAGATTTAATTATAAAGAAGATAGAATTTATTTTAAATAAGTTAAACCCTAATATAAATGTCGAAAAAAATGCATCCAAACTACTAGTGATAATTAACGGCGTTAAGATATACAATACAACAATGTGATTATTAAGAAAAATATTATAAGCGCTTCTAAAATAACTAAAAATGGCTATTGCTAATAAGAACAACATAAAAGTTATTATAATCCTTGTATAAAAAGCCTTAAAAATAAAGCTCCTTAATTTTTGTTTTTTATTTTTTGCTCTGTACCGTGGAATATAAAACCTCATAGAAAAAATTAAACCTGGAGGTATAAAATTAATGATTAGTGAAAAAATTCCTACTATCGATGTTGCTAAAATTAAAAAAGCCCAATCTTCTCTTGAGATCATTCTAGCAAGAAGAAATGAAGTTATTATTGTAAAAAAGTATGAACCATAACTAACAAAAATAGAGAATAATGTGTTTTTCGCAAGGAGTTTATATTGTTGATCTAGACTTTTTGCATGTTTCCTCTCTTCAGATTCATTCATTTTATTTATTCCATGAATTGTAAAATTAGATCAATAATAATTTATCAATTAATAAAGAAAATTAAACTTTTATGTTCTAAACTTCAGTAAAGTGTTATGTAATTATCTTAGGGATTAAATTCTATTTTCAATTCGCTTTATGAAATGATAATCATTTAATAAATATTTCCTACAATTTCGATTACCGTTTCTTTTAATCCCTATTCTAAAACCCTGTAAAAAAGAAAGAAATAGCAAAGACGCAAGATAAAACCTTCTATTCATTACTGCTACTAATATTGTTTTTAAATTTTTAAGGCTAAATCTTAAATAAAAAATCAATAAATCTTTGATTTTAGCATGCTTCCAAACAAGGATTTGTGTATTCCTATTAAAGAAGAATTGTCTTAATAATAATGCTTTTTTACTAATACTGGGAGTTACTTTATGGTATACTATTGTTGTCGGGACATAATATATCTTATACCCTTTTTCCTTGGCCCTTAAATTCCAATCAGTTTCCTCATGATACATAAAAAATATTTCATCTAGCAACCCAATTTTATCGATTACCTCTTTTTTTAGAAAAAGTGCTGTCCCTGCAGCATAATCAGTTAAACTAACTTCATTATATTTTTGATTATGTGGATCGAATTGCCATCTTCCTCGAAGTTTAGAAACGCCCGATTTCTTTAAATTTAGATATGCTCCTGCATACCAAAGATAATTTTTGTTCTTAAATACTTTAATCTTTGGAGAAATCATCCCCGCATCAGAATTTTCTTCCAAGAAATATACCATTTTTTCAATAAAATCCGGTGATACTATTGTATCATTATTTAATAAACAGATATATTCTCCATTAGCAATTTTTAAGGCTTTATTGTTTCCACTCGTAAAAAAAACGTTTACCTCAATTCTAATTAAAATTATATCTAAATCCTCTTTAAATTCTTTAAGTTCTCTTTTCAATTCAAAAAATGAGTTGTATTCTGAACCATTATCCACAAGCAAAATTTCAAAATTTTTGTAAGTTTGATTTTTTAATGATTTCAAGCATTCTAAGGTATCTTGATTTCTATTGTAATTTAAGATTATTATTGATACTGACTTTTTCATTAAGACAACCAAAAATCTGTAAAAATTAGTAGTAAATTGAACTTATAAGATTTAATAATTTAATTTTTGTTATAAATATATTCGAATTTCATGAGAATGATTAATCATTTAACGAATTTCTATTAAAATCGAAATTTCAAAAAGATATCATCTTTAAGATAAAACTATCCATTAGATTTATGATATACAAAAAATTATATAGTAATTTATGAATTTCAGTGATAATTTGACCAATAACACTATTTATTTCTGTTTGTAAGTAAAGAATTAGGAAATATATTTTAAGCTTAACTTTTTCCAAAAATCTACCCGAGGTTAACAATTCCGATCAAATTAAGAACCGAATAATTTGAAATTCAATCCTTTAGTGAGAAAAAATGGAATGATTATGTTTTATGATATTATTTACCAATAACCAAAAGAAAATTATCATATAAAGAAATTTGGGATTAGGGATTTTTAATAAATTTGTCTTTAATAATTTTTATTCTTTTTGTAGACAAAAAATTAAAAATGTGAACTTTATACCAATTCTTTTCCAATTTACTACTTTTTCTTGACAACTTAAATCAATTTTGGGACCAAATAATCTAAATCCTTTAGTATACGCCTTCTTTAATAAACTCTGAATAGATTCTTTATCATAAACGAAAACTGGATTATTGTATGCAAACTTATTAATCTTATCTAATTTACTTTCCCAATAATCTACTGAAGTAATTAATAAACCGCCTTTTTTCAAAATTCGATGCATTTCTTTAAAATATTTTTCTTCATTTACCCCATGTTCAACAACACTTATACAAGTAATCACATCAAAAATATTATCAGGAAAATCAGTATTAGTTAAATCCCCCGGAATAAACTTAATTTTTCCCCTTTTGATTTCTTTATCAAATACTAAATTCAAACATTTCAAATTGCAATATCCAAATTGATAAAGCCAGAGTAGAATTAATGAATTAATTCGACCTCCTGCATCTAAAACCACTGCATTTATATCTGTATTTTGAAGTATTATATTTAATGCGATTAATGAGTCCCAATTTTTCTCAAGAACATTTGAAGTAAGATTTAGTTTTAAATTTTTAATAATCTCAATAGCAAGATCTACTTCTTCTTTGGTTTTTAAAGTTGTATTCATCCATAATACTTTTTTTGGTATAGGTGGAGGAAATTTAAAGCCCATTAATAATCTTAAGTAATTTTTATAAATAAAATGATGTTTTAGTAAATGTCCTCTTTCGAGTTTGATTATATATTTTTCATAAATTTCGTCAATCTTTAGTAAGAATCTCTTTAATTTCATCAAGCTTTTAATTTAATCATTTCTTAATAAATTTTTGTTTGAATGATTAGTTTTGAATATTTTGTAATAGTTAGGTATATTATTAAAGATTTTTTAATTTGAATTTAGGGATTGATTTCAATTATGAAAAAGATGCATATCAAAAATGATCATATAAAAATTGTTAGAAATATTTATAATTATAATTCCACTTATAGTAAAAATATAAATTTATTTAACAAAATTTTTTGAGTGAAAAGGATAGGAAAATTGAAATATAAAATAATTATGATGCCTGATTATCGGCTTAGAGCACATTATCAATCTCCTTTAGTTAAGGCGCTTAATCAAGAAGGATTTAAAATTATATTTCCCAACAAAATAAATAAATTTCTTTTATTGCTTCCAATTTTTAGAAGCGTTTTATCTTCAAGGTCGAAAAATCTACATATGCATTGGATTGATAGATTCTCAGGTTTTAGATCGAAAAATATACTTGTCTCACTTCTAAAATCATTACTATTGATTTTTGATATTTATTTAATAAAATCGCTTTTAAAAACCAAAATTATATGGACAATACATAATAAGTTTACCCATGATTGTACTCATGTTAATGTTGAACGAATAATAAGAAAATTCTTATATAATAAAGTAGATGCAATAATTTGTCATTGTAATCAAGCAAAAAAGGAAGTTCAATCTGAATTTGGTGCTCCTCAGAATAAAATATATGTAATTCCAATTGGAAATTACATTAATGGTTCTAAAAATGAAATTTCAAAAGAAAAAGCGCTTAAATATCTAAATTTAAAAAGTGAGGATTTTGTATTTTTAAGTTTTGGTACTATAAGACCTTATAAAGGGATAGATAAACTGATAAATTGCTTTAAAACAATAGGAAAAAACAAAAATGTAAAATTATTAATAATTGGTAAACCGGTAAATAATCAGATTAAAACTGATATAATTAAAAGCTCAAAAGCCTTTGAGAATATTAAATTACGATTTGAGTTGATACATGATGATGATATTCAAATTTATTTTAATGCTTCAGATATTGTAGTATTCTCCTTTCAAAAGATACTCGGCTCTGCTGGAATTCTATTAGCTATGAGTTTTGGGAAACCAATCATAGCTCCTCGATTGGGATGTATTATTGACATCTTAGACGAAAAAGGTGCTTTTCTTTACAACCCTAGAGAAAATGAAAGTCTATTAATAGCATTAATAAAAGTAATGGCAAATAAAGATAAACTTGAAGAAATGGGGCAGTATAATTTAAATTTAGCAAGACTTTTTGATTGGAAAAAAATAGGAGCTGAAACTAAGAAGGTTTATGAAAAATTTTTTAAATAAATGAAAAGCTTTCAAATAAGATATCTTGGAAAATGGTAAAGATTTTTCCATTCAAATTTTTTCAAGGCAATATTTTACAGAAAAGCATATAAAAGAAGAAAAAATCTTTTGTCATAGTATAAATTTTAAACTTCATATCATTTAATATTGATAATTAATATCTTTGAATATAGTTCATATGATTTGTAAAAGATTTTCCAGATTTTATTCAAAAATTATATATTTTAGCTTACAGAAGGATATTCGTCATATGAAGAAGCAGAAAGTCTTACTGAAAAATCAGTTAATTTGATCTTTAAAATAGTTAATAATGAAATTTCTTAACTATTTGAATTATACTGTAATTATATATTAAATTCTAATATAATAGAAAAAATTCATCTATGATATTTCAGTTTTTAAAATCTCTTATTACCGATTTCTTAAAAATCTAGATAAACTTTCGTTATTACACATCTGTATGATGGTTTTTAATAAAAATCTATAAAAATTTTCTTACATATTTCTTGATTTTATTTTTACACATTTTAATAAATATTGTTATTATAGTACTTTTATTGGGGCTAGAATCACAATTTTTACACATTTCGATTTGAGTCCTTCCTTTCCTTTTCTTTAAAATCACCCTAATTTTCATGAATCTTGTCGAATACCAGATATCTCGAATTGAATTATTAATAACATTTCCAAATATAAAATTTGAATTATAATCACTACAACAAAGTACGACATCTCCTTTCCAATTTATAATTATCTGATTTGATGGTTTATAACAAGGTTTATTTTGAATTCTGGATTTACAGTTGAACAACGCACCTGCTCGATTAGAAATAGTAATATCATTAAAATTGCGGTAATTAATAAATTTTGGATATTTTTTAACCAATTTCAATATATTACTATTTTCTACATCACCATAATTTGTTGCTACTATTTTATTTAAACCAGCATTTATTAAATCTCGTAATTTTTTTTCTGTTAAAAAATCTATATTTGATGCAAATTCTAAATAGCTTTTTGGACATTTTTGACGAGCAAATTTAACGAATTTTACGAGTCTTTTATCTAATAACGGTTCTCCATAATGATGGAGACCTATTCGTCCAGCAAATTTCATAAGACTAAGCTCATTAATAACTTTATAATAAGTATTTCTATTCATAATTCCTTTTTCTCGTTGTGGGTATTTTTCATAATTAAAGCAAAAAGAACATTGTCGATTACAAAATCCATATGTTTCAATATTCATGTCGCTAAAAAGGCCCATTATATTATATAAAACATTCATTTTCAAAAATCGGATTATTTGATCTATAGTTTTCATTATTTTAACCAAAATTTGAAAAAAAATACAATTGTTTTAATAACTTAAGTTTTGTAATTCATAATTCTTGATAATTTTAATAAATTTAGGAAGGAATTAATTGTTTAAGAGATAACTGGAATTTTAAAGGTTAAAATCAAAATATTCCAGTTTTTTTTAATCGTTTAAAATTTTAAAACATCAATCGTTTTGATGGCTCACAGGCATTGTTTTAGATCAATTTTCCAAGTAATGATATCACCTTGATAGTACTCTTTTTTAAATAGGTCATGAAGATATTATCCTCATAACACGTGTAATCATGGGGTAATTTCGGTCCCATTAGTGCGATATAAACACGCCGCGGACTGAATTACCCCTTCTCCTTCTAAAACGTTTTGGGAGAGGATAAATAAATGATGCGTACCATTCCTTTATATTCTAAAGACAGATGGCTTATGGATTTTATAAGACAAATTAATCCTTCTTTTACGTCTATTCAAATAGAAAATGCTTCAAGGCTATGTCAAGAGTTAATGTCTTCAATGCCTCACAAATCAATTTCTGCCATTGCTGAATCTTTAATTGATTCACGAGACCAGAGTAGTTTAAATAGGTTTTTAAATGAGAGCGATTGGGGGTGTGAAGTAATTACGATGGAAGTGAATAAAATTAAGCTAATGCAACAAAATAAGCAGACGTCAATTACATCAAAAGGTAATATAATAATTAATGATTCGTCGTTTGAGAAATCAGGAAATTCTATGGAGTTAGTGGATGAACGTTTTGATCACTGCTCATTTACCATGAAAACCGGTTTGTCTTTGGTAAGTATGAATTATACCGACGATTTGAAAAATTATAACCTCTTATAAGAGATTTATTTAAAAAAGCGATATTTAAAGGAGTTTGGCGAATTGAATCAATTTAGGACAAAAATAGAGATTGCGATTAGGTTAATTGAAACCCTAATTGAAGCTACTCCTTCCATCCTTACTCAAAAACCTACCTTCTTGTTTGATAGATGGTTTTTATCAAAAACAATAGTTGGTACTTTTAAAACCTACGATCTAAAATATGTGAGTTGGGCAAAATCTAATAAAGTGATTAAAGGGTTAAATATGAACCTAAAAGAATACGCCTGTAAGGTTCTTAAAGAAACAGATTTTAAGGCAATTAAAATTCAGAGTAGTAAGAAAATAAACACAAAATTTGCGTATACTACAATCTTACCTTTATCTAATTTAGGAGATGTGAAGATATCATATATTAAGGATAAGGTAAATGGAAAAGTGAAATGTTTTGTGGTCTCTAACGATTTAACCATCTCTGGAAACGAGATTATTAAGGCATATAAAGAAAGATGGGGTATTGAAACGGATTATAAAACTAATAAGCAATATTTAGGATTGTCGGATTTCCACATGAGAAAAAAAGAGGGAATATTAAGGTATCTTACCTTATGTTTTTTAGTTTCTACGTACTTAGAATATTGTAGATTGATGGGGCTTTTTGGTCAATGTTTTGGGAAAGAATTGGATTAATCCACTAAAGGAAAATAGATACGAGCATATCAACATTTACTCTTTGAGCGATTTTTAATTTGGCTTGATAATCAATATTCAATGGGTAAAAATTTACAAGATTTACTCAAATTTTTTCGTGATGATACTACACGATATAAAGAAAATATTCAATTTGTTCAAAATATTCCTATAGTATCTTTTGAAGAAGGTGTAGTTTAGATGTCAAACTAATGCAAAATTTGAAGATAATAAAGTATTAAAATGATACGAGTAAGATCTTTATTATTCTTTAAAAAATTTTACAAAACTTAAGTTAATAATATAAATTTTTGAAGAAAAAATGATATAATCTTACTTTAAAATTTTTTAAATTTTTAAGTTTAAAATTGTTTTCGAAATTATGAAAAAAATAAATCAATTCAATAATAAAGAACTTCAGCAAAAAAATAATTCGGGGAGGAAAACAATTAAATATATAATTAAAAAATTAAGATACAAGAATTTTGATGCTTTTATTATAAAATTCAAACCTCTAATTCAAAGATATTTCCCGAAATTAAATTATATTTATACAAAAATAAAAAAAAAATATTATAGTGGAAAAAATCTGTATTGTCCTTGTTGTGAACATCATTTTCGAAAATTTTTTCCACATGGTAAATATTTTAGATCTACAGCAATGTGTCCAAATTGTGGTTCTTTAGAACGTCATAGATTATTACTTTTATATCTGTATTTTAAAACAAACTTTTTCTCTGAAAAAACTAGAGCTCTACATTTTTCACCCTCTTATGCTTTAGAAAAAAGATTTAAAAAGATGCCCAATTTAGAATATATTACCACAGATTTAAAAAACCCTCGGGCAATGGTTAAAATGGACATAACAGACATTAAATTTGAGGATAATAGTTTTGATGTTATTTTGTGTTATCATATTCTAGAACATGTAAAGGATGATATTATCGCAATGAAAGAATTATTTAGAGTTTTAATACCAGATGGTTGGGCAATAATTCAAGTACCAATTAATTTTAATCTCAAAACTACATTTGAAGACCCTAATATTGTATTACCTAAAGAGAGAGAGCACTATTATGGTCATCGCAATCATGTAAGACAATATGGGTTAGACTACATTGAAAAACTTAAGAGCATAGGATTTAATGTTAGAATTGATGAATTTGGCAGTAAGTTAGATGATGTTAGCAGAAAAAAATTTGGATTAAATGAAGACGAAAAAATATTTTATTGTCTTAAATAAATTTCTTTAATTTTTAATTGAACTATTGACTCTACTATTCTGATATTTTAACTTTATTAATATTTTTTATTGATTTTTAATAAATTTCATTTGAATAACAATAGATTATTTTAGAAACATCCTTTATCAATATCAAGAATGTGAAAACTATTATTAAATTACAATAAATTTATGCTTTAAAAAAAATTTAGCAAATTAAAATACTACTCTCATAAAAATTTTATTATAATTATTATATTTATGAAGAACTAAATAATTTCGCATAGCTGCATCGAGTCTTAATTTCAGGTGAAGAAGTTTTATGTCTTACGATGAATTTTATCAGAGCGCGCTGGAATTCCTTAAAAGTACCAAAAAAGGTATTATGGGTGACTGTTTTCCTTAAAAACTTCCAAAACCATTCCATTGGATTTAGATCGGGAGAATAAGGCGGCAAGAACACGAGTTTAAGCCTATCTTTATTATCTTCTAAAAATGGTTTCAGCACTTTTGAATGATGCGCTTGAGCATTGTCCAAAACGATAATGAGCTTTTTGGGCTCTGGATACCTGGCAAGAAACCCCTCTAAATAATGTTGAAACTGCGGAGCTTTTAGCGTTTCTGAAAATGCCACGAGTAGATTTCCTTCGAGGGGTTCAACACTTCCCACGAGGTGTTGTCGCTTCCGACCGCCGTACGTATGAATCTTTGGCTGATGATCTTTTAGCGACCACATGCGCGTGCATGTCGGAGAGAATTGAACGCTTGCCTCGTCTTGGAATAGTACTACGTCGTTTGGTCCAAGAGAATCCAGTTTTTTTTAAATGAATTAACGAATTCTTCTTGTT
>SDBV01003842.1_pt1 | contig 21850 bp, 16 predicted proteins | sample 2277081 | NCBI WGS metagenome assembly SDBV01 (sample SAMN10402039, study PRJNA504765) | marine sediment metagenome | isolation source: marine sediment core GS10_PC15, 223 cmbsf | place: Arctic Ocean: Southern Knipovich Ridge | collected 2010 | reverse complement strand
CATGCTCATAAGGTAGAATTTTCTGAAAAGGGATGGGTTGGAGCATTTCAGGTGAACGATAATCAACAAGATCCAAAATCAGTGTCAGTAGAATATGGAACTTAGCAACAAACCATCAAAAGGTAAGCTGATAGCAAGTGGAGTAATCCCATTTGTATTTCTCATACTTTTGGTAGCATACATTTATGGTCCCGGATCTGATCTTTTAGATTTAGGTGTACCATTACCTGAGATAACTATAGAAATGGTTGATTTTGTAGACTCTGAGATACGTGTAACAGTAAGGAACACTGGTCCAATTCCTGTAGAAGTTGTGATGGCAGATGTAAATGATAGAATACAACCTGCAGCAATAGAGCCTGATAGATTTCTGGAAAGATACGAAACTGCTCTGGTAAGAATTCCTTTTAATTGGAATGAGGCAGAACCCTACATAATTGGACTTACTATAGAAGACGGAACTAGATTCGAAAAAGAAATTGAAGCAGCTGCTCCGGCTTTAGAATTTAATTTAGATAATGTTGGCTTTTTTGCCATTATAGGAACGTATGTTGGAATAATTCCAATCATTATTGGATTACTATGGTTGCCTTTTATCAAAAACATCAGTAAAAACAAGTACAATTTCTTTTTAGCACTTACGGTTGGACTGTTAATTTTCTTGGGTATAGATGCTATTGAAGAAGCCCTAGAAGTATCTGAAAAAGATTTGGCACATTCATTTAATGCCGTGTTGCTCGTTGCAACCGTAGTTATTCTGTCTTTTCTAGGATTATACTATACAAGTGAAAAATTAACAAGCCGCTCAAATTCATCCAATTACGTAAAACCATTCGCAATTGCATTGATGATTTCAATTGGCATAGGACTGCATAATTTTGGAGAAGGGCTCGCAATCGGAGCTGCTGTTGGTCGTGGTGCAATTGCGTTTAGCGCATTTCTGATTGTAGGATTTACTTTGCAAAACGCTTCAGAAGGTATTGCCATCGCTGCTCCCTTGGCGAAAGGACGTCCGTCAATAAGAAAACTTGGTTCATTAGTTTTGATTGCTGGAGTGCCGACAATTTTTGGTGCATGGCTAGGTGGTTTTCTTTACACACCATTTTTAGCCGTAGTTTTCCTGTCAATTGCCGCAGGTGCAGTATTTACAGTGGCAGTCATAATTATAAAATGGTTACAAAGTGAGAATGTCAAACAACTTTCTAACGGTTCAGTGGTTTCAGGAATAGCAACCGGTATGCTAATCATGTATCTTACAAGTATTCTTGTTTGAATTCATTTAATATATACAGGATTTTGTTCAAAATCCTGCCTAAATTTTAGTTAATTTTCAAATAGGTTCTGGATGAATTGTAATAATTGCATTCTTGTAGTGGGTTTTTATTTTTCGTTCGATCTGTGATGTAAGATCATGTACTTTTTCAATTGACAAGTTTCTATCAAACGAACAATCAATATCAATTTTTAAAACATCTTTAAAATGTAAAATAACTAATCTTCCAATTTTTTTAATTTCGTGATACTCTTTTAGCAGACTGGTAATATTTTTTTCAGTTGTTTTACCTTCTAACTTAAGTTTTTCAGGAATTATAGTGAATGGTTCAAGATGAATTGTTACATGATATGTTTCCGGATTTGATTCTTGAATTTTTTGTTCAATAAGTTCAGAAATTTTGTGAGCCCGTTCCAGATTTACTTCCTTATCAACCATCACATGCAGACTAACAAAGATCTTCCCTTCTGATGAATATGAGCTAATGTTGTGTACACCTTTTACTCCCTGAACAGAAGAAGCAATCTCATTAATTTTTCCTTCACGTGGAACTTCTTTCCAATTTGGTTCAAAATGAATTGTAACTTGCGAATTTGAAATTTTATTTTTAATATTGGTTACAACTTCATGACTTATTTCATGAGCTTTATCAAAACTCAAATCCCCTCTTACTGAAATTGTAACATCTGCAAAAATATTATCACCAGATTTTCTCATAAGTATTGGACCAATATCTAAAACACCTACAGTGTTAGATGTTATTTCTCTGACTTTTCCTACCAAGTCCGGTGAAATAATGTCTGTCAAATCCATTGCAGTACGATAGATTAGTTTTAAGCTAAGATATGCCAATAACACTCCTAAAACGAGTGCTGCCAAAAAATCAGATTGATAGAATCCTAGGGTAACAAAAAAAATTCCTATAATAGCCACCATTGTAGAGCCTAGATCCATCACTGCATGGTAAAAATCAGCCTTGAGAGTGGCACCACCAATTTTTTTAATAGATTTTCTGAGAAGAATTATTCTAAATATATCAACTCCAATTGTGTAAAAACCAGCTGCTAAAGCAAACATTCCTGGCAAAACGTCAGGGGGAGGACTTTGAAAACGAATAATGGATTCGTAGATAAAAAATAATGCAATTAAGAGAATTGCTATTCCCCCAAACAACCCTCCAAGTGATTCAATTTTCCCATGTCCATATGTGTGCTCAGCATCAGGAGGTTTAATCGCCATTCTGGCTGCAAGGAGAAGTACTACCGTAACTACACTATCTAATAATGCATGAATACTATCTGTAATTAAGGCTAAACTGTTTGAAAAAATCCCAAAAACTAATTCTACTACAAAAGCAGATAGTATCGCAAATAAAGAAATTTTTAATACTTGAGTTCTTTGCACAAACATTCTAAGCCCTTTAGATCCCTCTTTTTCCTATAACAATATTATAATTTAATTAATGCTTAATCAAGCAAAATTCGAATTTTCTTAAATTATAATTACAAAATCGTGTAAAGTCCATTTTTTGGCCTGACATTGAATGATAAAAAATGCTCTACTGATCTATTTGATATTTTAAAATCAACTATGATTTTCTGTTTATTTACTGCTTGATAAAAAATAGCATATTTAGAAAATAATCGAGTCAATTTTTCTTTAATTTAATACATAAATACTCTTGATCCTTGATACAAGCCAGAAAATGAGGCTTTCCGGACTGTTATCAATGACAATTTTGTCATTTACAATTTTATCCTATGGAATGATAGGAGCAATATATGCTCAAGAAATTCCTCCTTCATCAGTTCCTCCACTTTCTGTTACAACCGAACTTCCACTATACTCTTCAGGATCAACAATTGTGATTACTGGTCTAGTAAAAACACTAAATGAGAACTATGCTCAACCTGTTACAATTCAAGTCTTTGATCCTAACAACAACTTTGTAACACTTGCCCAAATTATGCCCGCTGCGGATGGAACTTTCACCTATCAGTTCAAGGCAGGAGGTACAATGAAGGTTGCTGGTGAATATGTAATACATGTAGAATATGGTGCTCAGGAAGTAGAAGGAACATTTGAGTATCTTGGCTCAGATGGTGCTCCACCACCTCCACCACCCCCTCCACCACCACCAACACCTGAACCAGAACCTGAACCAGAACCTGAACCAGAACCTGAACCAGAACCAGAACCTACTGCAATTTGTGGTCCAGGAACCGTTCTAGAAAATGGAGTTTGTGTTCCAGAGAAACCTAGCGGAGGTGGCGGATGTCTAATTGCAACAGCAGCATTTGGTTCTGAACTAGCCCCACAAGTTCAATTTCTAAGAGAGCTTCGAGATCAAACTGTACTTAATACAGCTTCTGGAACAACATTCATGACAGGATTTAACCAATTCTATTATTCATTTTCACCAACAATTGCAGATTGGGAACGTGATAGTCCAGTTTTCAAAGAAGTTGTTAAATTAACACTTACTCCATTGCTAACATCTCTTTCTATCCTAAGTTATGTTGATATTGATTCTGAGGAAGAAATGTTAGGTTATGGTATTGGTGTCATATTATTGAATCTAGGAATGTACTTTGTTGCTCCTGCCTTAATTATAATAAAATTAAAGAACCGAAGGTAAAACATAGGTATACAATTCTTTAACTTATTATATTCAATCAATTTCTTAGGATTTAATGCATGTAGAATATGAAGAATTTGAGTCAATTGAAGATATTTTCTTGTACATGTCTTCTGTGTCCCCACCGATGAAAAATACAATGCCTATTAATTCTTACAAAGGTTATGTTTTTTCCTTTATTCCATTAAGTCCAACTGGTGAAGTCTACCTTATGATATATACAAAAGGAAAACTAGACGGAAGACTTTTGGAATTCGATATTAACACAAGTTCATATAAAAAAGTAGAATCAATTGAAAGGGCCGACAAAAATTATTTTATCGTCTTAACACCTAAACGAAACACTCTTGCAGATGAAGCAATAAAAAAATTATAAAATTTTATTTTGTGTAATTGGGTGCAGCAACAGACCTACTTCTTGCATATTTTTCTATAATCTCTTCAGGCAATCTTCCGTTGAAGAGATCTTTACACAAACCTCGTAAATAACGCATTATTGCCCATGTTCCAACTTTGATTATTCCATACATGAATACCTTCATTGGCGGGCCGTAAGATTTGTTTCGAATTATTATTGGAATGATATCATTTATCACGCGCAAATTGTTTTCCCAACATTTCCAAAAAAGAGTAAATTGGGCTTCATTTAGATTTCCAAAGTGCATTGAATTTTTTTCACCAAAATCTTGATAGAGTAATGGTGCCACAAGGCCTCTAAAATTCGTGGCCTTAAAATCACCCAATAACTCAATTGTATATTGTGTTTCATCAGGAGTTTCATCTGGCCAACCAATGATTAATGTTGCAGCTGGGAACCAATGATTTTTGTTTAAAATCCTTGCACCTTCTCTTACAACCCACCCCCATTCATCAGTTGAGAATGGTTTTGTTTTTACGCCAAGATGTTTTTTGACCATGCTAGGAGCAACTGTTTCTATTCCTAGATTAGTTGCTATCCATCTTCCACTTTCATGCATACCATTAACTTCTGACATATCACGAAGTAAATTAGGATCTGCACATACTCCAGAAAATGTCATGTGGGTAGTGCCAACATAATTGGCACCTAACGATTTTAAACCCTTCCATAAATCCATTATAGCATCATGATTTGGTTGAAAATCTTTGCTATCACAACCATATAGCAACATTTCATCAGAATGTAGCCATATTGAATCGAAACCATAATTGAGATTTATCTTTGCTTCATGCTGTAATCGTTCAAGAGGTAAATCTTTTTTTGACCTCTTATTGACATCACAAAAATCACAACCTCGACCACATCCTCTCATGGCTTCAATAAGTGAGTTTACTGTTGGTCCTTCAATAACTGGAATGTTTTGAATATTTTTTACAAAACAATGCAGTAATTCAGGGGCATCACCTTTTTCCAAGTCATTAAATAAATCCAATGCCAACTCATCTGCTTCACCGACAACTACTGTATCAATTCCGTGAATTTTCATTCTGTCAGATTTTGCAAGCTCCCATGCACCGTTTCCCCCAACAACTACATGAAAGTCATATTTTTTCTTCAATTGAATTATTTTTGCACACATTCTCTTGAATTTCATTGAAACATAAGACAGCTTTTCTGGTGACATTGTAGTTGTCACTGGTGCCATGCCTAATGGATCCATAACATTAATCCCAACTACTTTTGTGTCAGGCCCAATTGATTTTTCAAGATAATCAGGATTTGCAATAAAAATTTCATCTCTCTTGTAACCTTGTAATAATGCACTCTCTACACGTCGTAAACCTACTTGAGCTACTTTAGCTTCTCCAGTTACAGGATCAGTCTCAACTGGAGGACAAAACACTTTATCAAAAACCCATTCTGGAAGAACTTCATATGGACCACAAGCAATGAATCCATAAAGAAAATTACCTCTATAATTGGTCATTAAGCTACGATCTGCCGTAAGAACTATTCGCTTCCCTGCCAATCCATCACCATTCCTTTTAGCATGATATATATCATTTACGAGAAGACTAGACCTTATCATTTATTTCTCACATGAAAAAAGGATTGAATGTAATGAAGGATATTTCTGAACCAAGACACATTGAACCTCATCTTAAAGAATCAAGCTCGATGAGAGATTTTGTTTTTGGATTTGGAGACGGGGTAAATACCTCACTTGGTTTGGCAGCAGGAGTTGGAGGAGCTGATGTTTCTTCTGACATCATAATTCTTGCAGCTCTAGTAGCAATGTTTACAGGAGCAAAAGCTATGGCAGTACAAAATTATCTAGCTGTTAAATCACATAGAGAGCTCTTAAAATCAGAAATCCATAGAGAAAAATGGGAAATTGAAAATAAACCCGAAGATGAAAGAAGAGAGATAGAAGAAATTTACGAAAAAAAGGGTTTTTCAGGAAAGGAGCTAGAAATGATTGTAAACAAGATTACTTCTGATAAAAAAGTCTGGTTAGACACTATGTTAACAGAAGAATTAAACCTAAACTTGGAAATTGCTGGACATCCGCTAAAGAGTGCACTAAGAATGTTTGGTTCTTTCTTGGTAGGAGGAATATTGCCAATTATTCCATTTTTCTTTGCAAGTGGTTTGACTCCACTTCTCATTGCTATTGGATTTAGTTTAACATCATCATTCATTGTTGGTGCAATAAAATCAAGAATGGCAAACATTAGTATAATTAAAGGTGGAATAGAAATGGCAGGTTTAGGAACTGGTATTGCTCTAATTGGTTACGGAATTGGTAGTGAATTAGTAAACCTTGGAATTGTTAACGTTTAGATCTTTTTCTATTTGCTCTATTTGCAATGTTAGAAGCTACTGCCCCTGCTCCTATTCCATTATCAATGTTAACAACTGACAAACCTAATGCACAACTTTGTAACATTGAAGCTAAGGCAGCTATTCCTTTTTCACCATATCCATAACCAATTGATGTAGGCACTCCAATTACAGGAATATCTACTAATGATGAAACAATTGTAGCCAAGGCTCCTTCCATCCCCGCCACTACAATAATAGAATCTACTTCTTTTTTTATGAATTCTTTTATAATAGGAAACACTCGGTGTATTCCAGCAATTCCAACATCGTAACTGCAAATGCAAGTGCAATTCATAGATTCGCACATTAATCTAGCCTCTTCAGCTATTCCTATATCTGCAGTTCCTGCAGTTAAAATTCCAACCTTTCCACCATTTTTTTTTGGTAGTTTTTTGAAAATGAGAATAGACGAGGAATTTTTACCAATTTTTGTTTTGAACTTGCTTTTTTTCGCATAGTTGAGTATTTTCTGATAATCCTTTTTATTTAATCTTGAAACTAATACTGAATTAGATTTTTTCAAAACCCTAGGAATAATTTTTTTTATGTCCTCAAACTGTTTATTTTCTGCAAATATGACTTCAGGTACGCCTCGACGAAGCTTTCTCCCAGTATCAAGCTTAGCGATGTTTCCTATTTTATCTATAGAGTATAGAGAAAGTAATTTTTGTGCTTTGTTTGGAGTAATTTTTCCTGATTTTAAAGAAGTTAAAATTTCTCTTAAATCCAATGTTTATCATGAAATTTGTTTTGGTTAAAAACCTAATTAGATAGAAATGTTTGAAATTGCATTTTTAACACTATCGACTGATTTTTTTATCCACTCTTTTTCTTCATCATTTAGTTCAAGCTCAATTATTTTTTCAACACCATTTCTACCAATAACTGCTGGAACTCCAATAGTCACATCCGAATAACCATATTCTCCATCAAGTGCAGTTGCAACAGGAATAATCTTTTTCTGATCTTTTACAACCGATTCAATAATTGATGAAATTGCGTTACCAGGAGCATGAATGGTGGCACCTTTTAGTTCTATTACTTTTGCTGCCACTTGCCGAATATTTTGTACCAATTCTTCAAGTTTTTCTTTTGATAGCAGTGAGTTCAAAGGTATTCCAGACACTGATGAAAATCTTGTTAACGGTAACATATTTTCCCCATGCTCTCCCATAACAAGAGCACGAATAGAATCACGAGAATGACCGGTAGCCTCATGTATGAATTGCTTAAATCTAGATAGATCAAGCATATTCCCCATTCCAAAAATTCTATTTCTTTGAAATCCAGAAACTTTGTAGGCAATATGTGCCATTGGATCCAAGGGATTTGTTACTGGAATTATCATTGAATCCTTTGCATGTTTTTTTATATTTTCAACTACATCTTTTACTATTCCTGCATTAATCTTCAAAAGATCCATCCTAGTCATTCCAGGTTTTCTACCAGAACCTGCAACGACGACAACAATTTTAGAATCCCTCATATCTGAATAATCATTTGAACCAATAATTTCAACATCTATTCCTTGTTCAGACAGCATATGATTCAAATCCATTGCTTCACCTTGTGGCAAACCCTTCACTACATCGAGCAAAAGAATCTGGTCATCAAGCTTTTTTAGGGCACTAAAAAGTGCAGCAGCACCTCCTACTTTACCAGAACCAATAATTGTAATCATAGTTGTGCGGTCTTAATATTCAATAATTAAACGTATGTGAATTTTTAAAATTGTCTAACAGAATTTATATTCATTTTATTGCTTCTCAAATTATGGTAATAGTAATAGATTCCCAAATTGCTGGAATTTCAGGAGATATGTTACTCTCATCTTTAGTAAACATGGGTGCAAACAAATCTAAAATAATTAACGGAGTAAAAGTAGCTGAAAAAAATTTAAAACATTCGTCTATAAAAAAAATTGATTTCAGAAAAGTTAAAAAATATGGAATCGAAGCAACGCAATTAATTCTTGATGTTAATGAAGAAATTCATGATCAACAAGCTAGTGAGATTCAAAACTGTATTGAAAAATCCTGCAATGAGATCGGTTTATCAAACAAAGCCAAATCTTTTGCAATTTCAAGTATTAAGACATTGATTAAAGCAGAGTCAAAAATTCATGGAGAACCTTTATCCTCAATACTATTTCATGAAACATCTAGTATCGATACTGTCATAGATATTATTGGTACCGCCATCGCACTAGATGATTTAAAATTTCTTGATGATGAAATAATTACAACTCTGGTTGCAGTTGGAGGAGGCACACTAACATTTTCACACGGGACTACATCAAATCCAGCAAGTGCAATTCTAGAAATATTTAGAAACTCAGATATTACAATTTTGGGGGGACAAGTAAAAGAAGAACTTACCACTCCTACTGGCGCAAGTATGCTTGTAAGTATGACAAAAACTTGTTCTGATTTTTACCCAAAAATGAAGATAAAATCTATCGGTTATGGTGCTGGAAATAAAAACTTCGATGGATTTTCTAATGTATTAAAAATTGTTCAGGGCGAAAAAACCAACAATTTTCAGCTAGACTCTGTTAAAATTTTAGAAACAAATGTGGATGATGTGTCTGGAGAGGTTTTAGGAAATATGATAGAAAAAATAATGGAAATTGGCGCAAAAGATGTTACAGTGTCTTCAGCAATTACTAAAAAGGGTAGACCGACTAATTTGGTTTCAATAATATGTGATTCTGAATCTATGAATGCAATTTTAGATTTATTGATATCAGAAACCGGAACCCTTGGAGTTAGAATACGTACATCAGAAAGATATATCGTACCACGTTCCATTGTAAATATTCCAGTTGTAATTGAAGATAAAAAATTTAATGTTAGATGTAAACTAAGCCAATTTCAAAATTCCATAAAAAATTTCAAAGTGGATTCAGATGACATAAAACTAATTGGTGATTCCATCAATCAACCCTTCAAAAAAACTGAAGAATTGATTAGAACTGCTGTTAAAGAGAAATTAAATTTAAAATGACAAAATTAAATCAATTACTAAATTGGTTTGAAAACAAAGGAACAGTTATAGTATCACTTTCTGGAGGAGTTGATAGTGCTTTAGTAGCATACACAGCTTTTAATAAATTAAAAAATTCTGCTCTTGCAATAACTGCAAATTACAAAACACTTTCAAAAGAAGAATTAGATTCTGCAAAAAAAGTTTGTTCAGAGATAGGAATCAAACATATTATTATAGATTATAATGAATTAGAAAATGAAAACTTTGTTACGAATGACAAAAATCGATGCTTTTATTGTAGAACTGAGCTTGCAAAACATCTTAATGAATACGCCAAAAGATATGATGCAAAAGTAATTGTTGATGGCACTAACCTTGATGACTTGGGAGATTACAGACCAGGAATTAAGGCTTTAATGGATAATGGTATTCAAAGTCCACTTGTAGAAACAAACTTTACAAAAAATCAAGTTAGAGAAGAAGCTAAAAGAGTCGGTTTGTCTGTATACGAGAGACCATCTAACTCATGTTTAGCATCAAGAATACCATGGGGACAACGGGTTACTGCAGAGAAGCTTGCTAGAATTGAAGTAGCTGAAAATATTGTTAAAAGTTTAACAGATGCCAAACAAGTCCGTGTACGCGATTTAGATAGGGTGGCAAAAATCGAAGTTGGTAGCAATGAATTGCTTCTGCTTTCGGAACAATCAATATTAGATCAAATAATTTATAGATTGAAACAAATCGGTTTTGATTCAGTTATTGTTGATCCGGAAGGATACAAACCTGGAAAGATCAACGTGATAGCAGATTGATATATTTAGATAACGCAGCTTCTACCCATATTCACCCAGAAGTTATAGAAGAGATGATTCCATTTTTAAAAGAACAATATGGGAATCCATCATCAATTCATCGCTTGGGAAGATTATCACACAAGGCAATTCAAAATGCACGAAAAAAAATTGCAGACTTGATTCATTGTAAACCAGAAGAAATTCTCTTAACTTCTGGTGGAACTGAATCAAATAACACTGCTCTGTTTGGCATAGCCAATTCTAATTCAAAAAAACACATCATTACTTCCTCAATAGAACATGAAGCTATCTTAGAACCATGCAAAAAATTGGAAAAAGAAGGATCTGAAATAACATATGTTCCAGTAGACTCTGATGGACTAGTAAATCCTGAAAAAATTAGGGAATCAATCTCAAAAGACACTTGTCTTGTAACCATAATGTTCGCTAATAATGAAGTAGGTACAATTCAGCCAATAAAAGAAATCTCAAAAATTTGTAAAGAAAATAAAGTAATTTTTCACACTGATGCAATACAAGCAGTTGGTAAAGTCGATATCAATGTTAAGGAACTAGACCTTGATTTGTTATCACTTTCTTCTCACAAAATTAATGGTCCTAAAGGAGTTGGTGCACTATACATAAAGAAGGGGATTCAAATTGATCCTTTCATTTTAGGTGGTGGACAAGAAAATGGATTAAGATCCGGAACTGAAAATGTTGCAAGTATAGTTGGATTTGGCAAGGCATGTCAATTAGCTAAAGAGAATATGGAAAGCAACATCTCAAATTTTACCAGTCTTAGGGATTCACTGGTTTCAAAAATAACGAAACAAATTTCTCACGTTACGTTTAATGGTCATAAAGAAAAACGTATTCCAAATAATGCCCATTTTACATTTCTAGGTGTAAATGGCGAGGATCTTATAATAAAATTAGATGAAAATGGAATTGCTGCCTCGACTGGTTCGGCTTGTTCTGTGAGGGTGCAAAAGGCATCTCATGTGTTAAAGGCCATGGGATTTGATCATGAACAGATAACAGGTTCTTTGCGATTAACAGTTGGAATATCTAATAATGAATCCGAAATTGAAAAGACAGTTGAAATTTTAAAAAAAGTTGTAAAGGAACTAAGGGAATTTTCACCCTATAAAGAAAAATATGCTTTTTAATTTTTTTTAGAAATTATCTAATTAGGATTCGTTTTTTTGTGGAAATCAAAATGGTAGAAATTATTGCTAAAACCAGTATCAACATTACAACATTTCCAAACTCTGGAATCACAAAAGTTCCAATAATTTCAATATCAGAATCACCTTGTTCAAATTCAATAGTTATGGTTCTAGCTTGTTGATTAGTTACTTCTTCTTCATAGGGTACTTCTATACCATCAATTAGAATGATAAAGGTATCATCTGTGTCATCAGTTTTCTTTGCATCAATAGATTCACGAGGAAGTTGAAGTGTAATAGAACCATCATCATCTGATTCGATTATAACAATTAATGCAAAAATTTCTGGATCAACTAACATGTTTTTTACAGATGCACCTCTAATGGTATAATCTACATCAAAGGTTCCTGCGCTTCCTGCATCAACTTCAAAGATTTTTGTAGTTGCTGTAACATCTTGTTTAGTAAAGAACTCTATGCTCTGTTCATATGTAACAGTTCCATAAAAAGCACTTATCGTGTAAGTCCCATCAATTCTCCAATTTGGACCTGATGCCCTTATTGTATCAGAAAAAGTTCCATCTTGTGCTACTTGTAATTGTGCAATATGGATAATGCTTCCTGCATTAACAACTCTGATCGTAACTGGTTCATCAAGTATAATGGGATTAACTATACCTGACAAAACTATTGTTTCATCTTCTTCATAAGATTTTTCCGAAGTGGAAAAACATAGCTTTTCATTTCTTTCCTCACATGTGAGTTCTTGAGCCATCGCAGAAGCTGTAGAGAAAAACAAGGCAGAAATTAATGCTAAATAAAATAGGTTATTTTTCACGAGAAAATTAATTGATAATTGTATATGTCCTTTACTAATAAAGTGCCTAAAAATAAAAAATGAAAAAAGATGATGATTTTCAGTATTTTGGCAATACATTCAATCTTGTTTTTGCAGATATTGCAATTATCGATATAATTGCCACCGCAAGAATTAGCGCTGCAATAGTGCCAAACTCTGGTATTGCGAAAGTACCAATGACTTCAATTTCTTCTGCTCCTGCTGGGAACTCAATCGTTAAGGATCTACTCGAAGAAGTTGCTGTTTCATCAAAGCTGGTTTCTTCACCGTCTACAAGAACAAAGAATTGGTCATCAGCTGAACCTCTCTTTGAATCGATTACATTTCTTGGAAGGTCTAGGACTAGTTCACCTGAGGTAGTAGATTGAATATTTACAATCAATGAAGTCGTTCCGACATTAATTCTGGCACTAGTTACAGTTCCACCAGAAATACTGTAAGGGATACATTGACCACTTGCGACTAATTCACCTGGATTACAAGATACTCCTACACTAACTATTCCTCCTGTCAACTGGACGTAAGTTCTGTGGGTTGCACTATCTGATCCATATGTAACTTTGATAGCATAGGTACCATCGTATTTCCATGGACTTCCAGCAGTATTAAACGAAGCCTGAAATGTTCCATCATTATTTACGCTTACTTGATTGATGGCAACAACGTTGTTGAACGGAGGTGGTCCAATTACAATCAGACTTACATCAGATCCTGTTCTGAAATTTGCAACTTGACCAGAAACAACTATTGTGTCATCGTGATCATAGACGTCCCTTTCAGTCCAGACTGTTATTGGAGTAGCATCTATTATGGACTTTTCTGCAGCCGTCCTTACATCAAAACCTTCTTCTGCAGCTTCCAAACAACCCGGGCATGGTAACTGTTGACCAAATGCTGGTAGGGTTGAAAATGCTGCAATTGTGGCTAGAATGGCTATTACCGCATACGACGTACGTATATTCATCTTGTTTGCGATTAAAATGACTGACTATTTATGTATATTTAAAAAATGAAAAAGATGAAAGATCTTAGTATTTTGGCAATACATTCAATCTTGTCTTTGTCGAAACAGCAATTATTGATATGATCGCTACTGCTAGAATCAAGACAGCAATAGTACCGAATTCTGGAACAACGAAGGTACCAATGATCTCAATTTCTTCAGCTCCATCTGGGAAAGCAATCGTTAATGTCCTATCCGTAGAAGTAGTCGTTTCATCAAAGTCCACCTCTTCACCATCTACTAAAACGAAGAAATCATCGTCTTCGCCATTGAGCTTTGCATCTATTAGTGCTCTAGGCAAGGTAATGGTTAATTCCCCATCACTGGTAGTAGAGATTGTCAGGATAAGTGAATTTGCATCATCATCTGGATTCACATTAAGCAAACTTCCTCCTCGGATGGTATAACTTAACATATAGTCAGTTCGATCAACACCTATTGTAGGTCCTGTTGGTCTGGGTATTGTATCGCCAGAACCCCCAAATTCAAAAGTAGTTTCAGCTGTTCTTGATTGTGTACCGTATAAGACTTTGACAGTGTAAGTTCCAGTGGATTTCCAAAGTGGTCCGCCGCTAGTTAATTCGATTCCAAATTTTTTGTCTGCTCCAACATCAAGCTGTGCAAGTGTAACAATGTTTCCATTTGCAGCTATTACTTGAAGAGTAACAGGGAATCCAGAAAGACTCTCTCTGACTTCTCCGGAAATTATAATTGTCTCTCCGGATGCATAGGATCCTTTGTCTGTTGTTACAGCGACTGATTCCAAAATTTGTGCAGAAACTGGAGCGACGCCCAAGCTTGCAACCAGTATTGCAATTAAAGAGAATATCTTGAGATTAGCACTCATCGTGATAACGGGCCAATTAATACTATTTAACTTTACGGAAAAAATTGTTGACTATAACGACCAATTGTGCTTTGCATCTTCAGATTAGATATATATTAACCTCTCGGTGCTTTTTTTCAGTTTGTGCGAACTTATAGTACTTACAGCTAATGTTAAACATGGAGGTTTAGATGTTGGCTTCTAAACGAAATCCAGTTCTAGTCCCAGATCATGTTTACATCCCAAAACATGAAATCATGACAAAAAAAGAAGCTGAGGAAGTTTTGAAAAAATTCAATTGCAAACCATCAGAATTACCATTAATTTTTGTAAATGATCCTGCAATTATTGTACTTGGTGTAAAGCCAGGAGATATGATCAAGATTTCAAGAAATAGTAATACTGCCGGTGAAAGCATCTATTATCGATATGTGGTAGAAATATAATGACAGATCCTTCAATTAAGCGCTGGCCAGTTATTCACGATATACTCAAAAGAGAAGGAATAGCTCGTCAACATTTGAATTCTTTTGATGAATTTTTAGAGCGGGGACTACAAAGTATTATCAATGAAGTAGCACAAATAGAAATTGAAAACGCAGAATATCCATACAAAATTTTACTTGGTAAAATAAAACTTCAACAACCTCGAATGATGGAACTAGACGGTTCTATTACTCACATTTCTCCAGCAGAAGCAAGATTACGAAATGTTTCATATTCAGCTCCTGTAATGATGGAAGCAAGTGTAGTTGAAGATGGAAAAATTCTAGAATCTCGTTTTGTACACATTGGTGATATTCCAGTTATGGTAAGGTCAAACGCTTGCATACTTCATAATTTTTCAACTCAAAAACTTGTGGAACATGGAGAGGATCCTCATGATCCGGGTGGATACTTTATCATAAATGGTTCTGAAAGAGTAATTGTTGGACTAGAAGATCTTTCCTACAACAAGATAATTGTCGATAAAGATAAAGTGGGAGGAAAATTTGTATTCAAAGCTAAAGTTTATTCTTCAATTGTTGGTTATCGAGCAAAATTAGAATTAATGATGAAAGACGATGGATTAATTGTAGCAAAAATTCCTGGTTCTCCAGTTGATATTCCTGTTGTAACATTGATGCGAGCTTTGGGTTTAGAATCTGATAAAGAAATTGCATCTGCAGTATCTCTTGTTGATAAAATTCAAGATGAGCTTGAAGGTTCTTTTGAAAAAGCAGGAGATGTTCCAACTTCCAAAGATGCTATTGTTTACATTAGTAAAAGAATTGCTCCTGGAATGTTAGAAGAATTCCAAATTAAAAGAGCTGAAACTCTTTTGGATTGGGGATTATTACCTCACTTGGGAAAGCATCCTGAAAATAGAAAAGAAAAAGCACAATTTCTTGGAGAGGCTACATGCAAACTCTTAGAATTAAGACTCGGATGGATTTATCCAGACGACAAAGATCATTACGGAAACAAAGTCATTAAATTTGCAGGTCAAATGTTAGCTGACTTGTTTAGAACCGCATTTAGAAATTTGGTAAGGGATATGAAATATCAACTTGAAAGATCCGGACAGAAAAGAGGAATTAATGCAGTAGCTGCAGCAATTAGACCTGGAATTGTAACTGACAAACTAAACAATGCAATCGCAACTGGAAATTGGGGTAGAGGAAGAGTAGGAGTTACTCAGCTTCTTGATAGAACAAATTATCTTTCAACAATTAGTCATTTAAGACGAGTTCAATCTCCTCTAAGTAGAACCCAGCCTAACTTTGAAGCAAGGGATCTTCATACAACTCACTTTGGAAGAATTTGTCCAAGTGAAACTCCTGAAGGTTCCAATTGTGGGCTGGTAAAAAATTTGGCTCTTTCTGCAATAATATCAGTGAACGTTCCGTCCGAAGAAATTGTTGAGAAAATATATGATTTAGGTACCGTTCATTTTTCTGATGCTAAGGATGAGTTGAAAAAAGATGCTACTCGAGTTTTTGTAGATGGAAAATTAATTGGTTATTACAGAGATGGCGAAAAGTTAGCCGAATCTTTGCGAGATCTCAGAAGGAACTCAAAAATCCACCCTCATATTGGAATCTCATTTCATCAATCAGAAATAGAGGGTGCCACAAAAAGGATTTACGTAAATTGTAATGCAGGACGAGTACTTAGACCACTCATAATTATTAAAGATAACAAGCCACTTTTAACACAAGATCTTATAGATAAAATTTCAAAGAAATTACTTTCTTGGAATGATCTTTTGAGAATGGGAATAATAGAACTAATTGATGCAAATGAGGAGGAAAATTGTTACGTTTGTCTTGATGAAAAAAATTCCAAAAAACACACCCATCTAGAAATTTTCCCATCAGCAATTCTTGGTGCAGGAGCTTCGATTATTCCATACCCAGAACATAATCAATCACCTAGGAACACCTATCAATCAGCAATGGCAAAACAAAGTCTCGGATTTTCTTCTCCCATGATGAATACTAGCACATATGTCAGACAACACTTGATGCTTTATCCACAAACTCCAATTGTTACCACAAAGGCCATGGGTTTGTTAGGTTTAGAGGAAAGACCTGCAGGACAAAACTGTGTTGTTGCAGTTTTACCTTTTGATGGTTACAATATTGAAGATGCAGTTGTTTTGAGTAAGGCCTCAGTTGATAGAGGATTGGCTCGCACCTTTTTTTATAGAATCTATGATGCAGAAGCCAAGCAATATCCTGGTGGAATGCGTGACAATTTTGAAATTCCAAATGCTGAAGACAACATTAGAGGATACAAAGGCGAAAAAGCATATCGTCTCCTTGAAGAAGACGGAATTGTTGCAACAGAATCACTAGTACTTGGTGGAGATATTTTGATTGGCAAATCTAGTCCTCCAAGATTTATGGAAGAGTACAAAGAATTTGAGGTTAAAGGACCCTACCGACGTGATACCTCTATTGGAGTAAGACCTTCTGAAACTGGGGTTGTGGATACTGTAGTTATGACACAATCAAACGAAGGTGGAAAAATGTACAAGATTAGAGTAAGGGATATGAGAATTCCTGAAATTGGTGACAAATTTGCATCAAGACATGGGCAAAAGGGAATCTTAGGAATTTTAGCTAAAAATGAAGATTTACCATATACTGCACAAGGAATTTCTCCAGATGTATTGATAAATCCTCACGCATTTCCATCCAGAATGACAGTTGGAATGTTTATGGAATCTATTACTGGAAAGGCTGCAGCATTAAGAGGAAAACAATTTGATGGTTCAGCTTTTGTTGGCGAAAAAATGGATGAGGTCCGAAAAGTTATGGACTCTACAGGTTTCAAATATTCTGGTAAAGAAATTATGTATGATGGCAGAACCGGCAAACCATTTCCAGTAGAAATTTTCATCGGAGTGGTTTACTATCAAAAACTACATCACATGGTTGCAGATAAAATTCACGCAAGAGCACGTGGCCAAGTTCAAATGTTAACAAAACAACCAACCGAAGGAAGGGCACGAGGTGGTGGCCTAAGGTTTGGTGAAATGGAAAGAGATTGCTTGATTGCATATGGTGCATCAATGATTCTTAAGGATCGATTGTTAGATGAATCAGACAAATCTGAAATTTATGTATGTGAGAGATGCGGACTTGTTGCATATCATGATGCAAAGCAAAGAAGATACATATGCAGAGTTTGTGGGGATAAAGCCAAAGTTTCCTCAGTTTCAGTAGCATATGCTTTCAAATTATTACTCCAAGAGATGCAAAGTCTTAACATTGCTCCAAGACTCGTAATAAAGGAGAAAGTGTAATGTCAATTCAAACTGTAAAATCAATTGACAGTATAAGATTCTCAGTATGGTCTCCAAATGAAATTCGAAAATATTCAGTTACAGAGGTAACTGCTCCAGAAACGTATGACGAGGATGGAATGGCAGTGCAGGGAGGTCTGATGGATGGTAGACTAGGAACTCTAGAACCAGGACAAAAATGTCTTACCTGTGGAAATACAGCTGCAAGATGTCCAGGTCACTTTGGTCACATTGAATTAGCAGAGCCAGTTTTGCATATTGCCTTTATCGATAATATTTACAAACTATTGTTATCCACATGCAGGTCTTGTTCCAGACTAAAAATACCTCAGGAAGACCTTGATGAATTTGCAAAGATTCGTGAAAGAGAAGCAGCCTATACTGTCATCTCTCAAAAGCGTATACCCGAACAAATTTTAGAAAAAGCAAAAAAAGCAAAGGAATGTCCACATTGTGGAAAAATCCAATACGAACTAATTTTTACAAAGCCCACCATCTTTATTGAAAAAACTGAGATTGGTGAACATAGACTACTACCAATTACCATTCGAGAAAGATTTTCACAAATGATTGATGATGACCTAAGACTATTGAGTTATGACCCTGCAACTGCAAGACCTGAGTGGTTTATCTTACAAGCCCTTCCAGTTCCACCTGTAACTGTAAGACCATCCATAATTTTAGAAACTGGAATCCGTTCAGAAGATGACCTTACTCACAAGATGGTTGACATCATAAGAGTTAATCAAAGATTAAAGGAAAGCAAAGAGGCAGGCACTCCTCCCTTAATCGTACAGGATCTTGTCGACCTATTACAATATCATGCTACTACATATTTTGACAACGAAGTTTCTGGAATACCCCAAGCTCACCACAGATCTGGAAGACCGCTTAAGACTTTGACTCAGAGGTTGAAAGGAAAGGAGGGAAGATTTCGAGGATCATTATCTGGAAAAAGAGTTGACTTTTCTAGCCGAACAGTAATTTCTCCTGATCCAAATCTTGATCTTTCAGAAGTTGGAGTTCCTGAATCAATAGCTATGAAACTAACCATTCCAGAAATTGTTACAGAGTGGAACATTGAACGAATGAAAGAACTTGTAATTACTGGTCCCAATAAATATCCGGGAGTAAACTATATTGTAAGACCAGATGGTGTTAAGATAAGATTAGATTTTGTTGAAGACCGTTCCACAATTGCAGATAGTTTGGAAATTGGCTATTTGATTGAAAGACATCTTTCTAATGGAGACATTGTCATGTTCAATAGACAACCCTCACTTCACCAAATGTCTATTATGGGTCATTACGTTAAGGTACTGCCAGGAAAAACATTTCGATTACACCCTTCAGTTTGTCCGCCTTACAATGCAGACTTTGATGGTGATGAAATGAATTTGCATGTTCCACAAAGCGAAGAAGCAAGATCCGAGGCAATTTTGTTGATGCGAGTTCAAGACCAACTAATCTCTCCTCGATATGGTGGTCCAATAATTGGTGGACTACGTGATTTTATTACAGGAGCTTATCTTCTAACAAAAGATGATACCACACTAACTACACAAGAGTTTTCCAATTTTGCCATGTTAGGGGGATATGAGGGAGACTTGCCACAACCTGCATCCAAAGGCAAGGACGGTCCTATATACAATGGAAAACAACTTTTCTCGCTATTTCTTCCGAAGGATTTCAACTATGTGATGACCTCAAAATGGTCAAAGGGAACCAAGGGAGCTGCAAAAGACGTTGTAATAAAAAACGGCGAGCTAATTAGCGGAGTAATTGACAAATCTTCTATAGGAGCAGAAGAGCCTGAAAGCGTTCTTCATAGAATTGCAAAAGATTATGGTAACGCTCAAGCTAAACAATTCCTAAATTCTATTTTGATTATTGTAAAACAATTCATTACACATTATGGATTCAGCTACGGTTATGCTGATCTTGAACTCCCAGAAAAAGTAAGAGAGGGTATTCTTTCAGGCATTGAGGAAACTTATGACAAAGTCTACGATTTGATCTCACAAGCAAAAAAAGGAACTCTGAAATTGACAAGAGGATTGTCTTCAAGCGAAGCACTAGAAGCTTACATTGTAAACGAATTAGCAAAGGCAAGAGATACTGCCGGAAGCACAGCAGATCAATCATTTGATCAAACCAATGCCGGCAGAATCATGGCAACTACTGGTGCAAGAGGTTCTTCGCTTAACATTGGACAGATGGCAGGTGCATTAGGTCAACAGTCAAGACGTGGAAAAAGATTACTTACAGGTTACCATAACCGTGCTTTGACTCATTTCAAAGAACATGACAATAACCCAGATGCTCATGGATTCGTAAAATCAAACTATAGAGACGGTTTGTCAGCACTTGAGTTTTTCTTCCATGCAATGGGTGGACGGGAAGGACTTGTAGACACTGCAGTTAGAACACAGCAAAGTGGATACATGCAGCGTCGACTAATCAATGCACTAGAACACATTAGACTAGAATATGATGGAACGGTAAGAGATCCACACGGACACATCATCCAATTTTTGTATGGAGAAGATGGTATTGATGTTGCCAAAAGTGATCATGGTGAGGCCTTTAACATTAACAGACTAGTTGCTTCACAAACAATTGTAGATTCCGGCAAAAAGGCAACAAAAGACGAAATTACTGAGCTTTCAAAAAAATACACAAAAACCTTCAATCACAGACTGAAAGGTTTGGTAACTGATGCACTAGTTGATGCCAAGCTTAGCAAAGAGGGAATTGAAAAGGTTTGCAAAAAAGGTTTTGAGCTTTATAATAAAGCCCAAGTCGAACCTGGCCAAGCCGTAGGAATAGTAACTGCTCAATCCATTGGTGAGCCTGGAACGCAGATGACTCTGAGGACATTTCACTTTGCAGGAATCAGAGAACGAAACGTGACACTTGGTCTTCCAAGACTAATTGAGCTAGTGGATGCACGAAAAAAACCTGTAACTCCTACGATGGATATTTACCTTGAAAAAGAATCAAAATCATCCCGAGAAAAAGCAATTGAAGCTGCCCGTAACATATTGCAAACTAAAGTCAGTGCAATAATTTCAGATACTGAAACCAATTACGCAACAGAAATTAGACTCCATCTTAGTCGAAATAGACTAAAAGATAGAGGCTGTAGTATTGACGATGTTGTAGAGGCATTAGAATCTAACAAAAAATTCAAAATCGAAAAAGAAGGCGAAATACTAGTTCTCAAACTAGTCGAAGAATCTGATTCTCCAACAGTTATTACAATTAGAAACAAGGTACTAAATACAACTGTTAAAGGTGTTCCAGATATTGCACGAGTCACTTTAGTGCAAATAGATAATGAGTGGGTAATTCAAACAACTGGTTCTAATTTGGCAAAAGTTTTAGAAGTAGAAGGAATTGACAAAAAAAATGTTAGAACAAATAATGTATTTGAAATTGCTAGTACTTTGGGAATAGAAGCTGCAAGAAACGCTTTGATAAATGAATTAAACTCTACTCTTGAAGACCAAGGCCTTGAAGTTGATATTAGATACATCATGCTTGTATCAGACTTGATGTGTTCTCGAGGGTATATGCAACAAATTGGAAGACATGGTATTGCTGGATCAAAAAACAGCGTACTGGCAAGAGCTGCCTTTGAAATTACAGTTCCAACGATTGCCCGAGCTGCTCTTACCGGTGAGATTGAACAG
>SDBV01003841.1_pt1 | contig 21852 bp, 15 predicted proteins | sample 2277081 | NCBI WGS metagenome assembly SDBV01 (sample SAMN10402039, study PRJNA504765) | marine sediment metagenome | isolation source: marine sediment core GS10_PC15, 223 cmbsf | place: Arctic Ocean: Southern Knipovich Ridge | collected 2010 | reverse complement strand
GTAGCCTGGGGTGTAGGCCCGCTCCGGCGGGGCGAAACCCCAGGTCCACGATGCATCCCTTCCCGCGCCCCGGAGGGGCGCACGAGACCGTTATTGCCGAGGTTATTGCTCATGACACTCCATGCTGTGCGTCCGCCCCTTCGGCAGGCTCAGGGTAAACTCCGCGGACTCCACCCGGGGCTACTTGCGTCTGCCCCTTCGGGGCAACGAATCTATTTAGGTCTGTCCTCCGGTGCAATCAGGAAACCAAAACCGACGCTCTGTTAATTGTTCACTTATCTCCGTGGAAGTGTATTAAGCAGTCGACGTAGACGCGGAGGGCTTACGACGCGTAACACCGATGCCCGGGCCTGCCGGAAGTCGCAGCTTGCCGTCTTGATGGGTTACGCCTACATAGGGATCGTTATCGATCAACAGATTCCCATCCAAATCCAGGCAATCAACGAGTGACATCAAATGGGCCGCCGCGGTAATTCCAACAGAAGTCTCTATCATACAGCCCAGCATCACCTTCAGACCGTATGCCCGGGCCACAGCGATCATTCTCATTGCCTCGCGAATTCCACCGCATTTCATCAACTTGACATTGATTCCATCCACATGCGGCGCCAATTTGGGGATATCGCCCGTCACTCGACACGACTCATCTGCATAAACAGGAAGGGGCTGACCCGCGCCGACTTTTCCCAACTCCGCCGGGTCTTCCGGCGGAATGGGCTGTTCCAGATGCTCAATCCCGCAGTCTTTCAATTCTTCTCCTCCCTCGATGGCCTCCACCACTGTCCAGGCCCCGTTCGGATCCACTCGAAATGGAACATCCGTCTCTGCTCTCAACGCGCGAATGGCCTCGAGATCCCTTTCCCCACCCAACTTGATCTTGAACACGGGGAAAGTGCCCGCCTCCTTCAGCCTGGCAACCATTTTCTCGATGGTGTCAAGCGCGATAGTGAAGGATGTGTATCGTTCCACATCAGCGGACAGGCCCAGAAAACGATAAAGAGGTACGCCCAGAGATCCGGCAACCAAATCGTGAAGGGCAATGTCGATCGCCGCCAGGGCCGATCCGGAAACGCCCCCTTCTTCTCGGAGCCGGGAAAGTATCTCCTCCAATCGGAACGGATCAGCGCCGAGAAGGGGGATGCTGCGCTCGAGCTGCTGCTCAATTGTTTCCGGAGTCTCGCCGAAAAATGAGTGCGGTGCCGCCTCGCCGATCCCTTCGAAGTCCTCCCACCGCAAGGTGATCAGAATATTGGTCTTTTCGGTGGAAGTTCCACGTGAAAGGGTAAACGGATGCGTCAGGTGAAGTATCACCTGCCGCCAGGACATCTCGATCATCGCAGATAAATCCTCTTCACCCGTTTCGTCAGCCCGGAGGTCACCTCGTACGGGATCGCCCCCAGCCATTCCGCGACGGTGTCTGCTGTGATGTCTCCCTTCCCGAACAAGGTCACCTCGGTTCCCACCGGGTAATCGTCATTGCCGAGAGCTACGAGGGTCTGGTCCATGCAGATCCGTCCGACAATCGGGTAGTTGCGACCCTCGATCATGACGCTGCCTCGATTAGAGAGAGCCCGCGGGTAACCATCCCCGTAGCCTATCTGAACGGTCCCGAGCGTCGTCTCATGCGCCGTGGCATAGCTGTGCCCATAGCTGACCGCCGTCCCCTTTGGGAGACGCTTCGTAAATAGAAGGCGCGATTTCAATGTCATGGCGGGTAGGATTCGCAGGTTTCTCTGGCACTTTGGCGAAGGAAAATGCCCGTAAACAAGAATCCCCACCCGAACCATGTCGAAGCACGCCTCGGGATAGTGCAGGACACCGGCGCTATTGGAGAGATGGTACTGGAGATCCTCGCCACCGCTTGACGACACCTCCGCACGGATTCCTTTGAACGTTTCGATCTGCGTCCGATTAAACGCATCATCCGGATCATCCGCCACCGGGAAATGACTGTAGATTGCCTCCAGCCGAATATCATGAAGGACTTGAATTGCTTTCACATGTTCTGCTGTTTCATCAGGTGGGCAGCCGAGCCGTCCCATCCCGGTGTCCACCTTCAGGTGAACCGTTGCCGGCTTCTCCATCTTTCCGGCCACTTCCTGGATGGCGCACGATTCATCGGAACCACAGACCGTCAGGGTCAGGTCATGCGTGATCGACTCCTCAATCTCTGCCGCCAGCGGGGGTCCGAAAACGAGAATCGGAAGCTGAATTCCTCCTTCGCGGAGCTCGACCCCCTCGGCAACCGTGGCCACCCCGAGCATATCAACGCCCGACTTCTCGGCTGCTTTCGAGATCTCGATCGCTCCGTGGCCGTATCCATCCGCCTTGACCGCGACGAGGAGCTTGCAGGTCGGGCCAATCCGATCGCGAACCGCACCAATGTTGCGGCGTATGGTGCTGAGGTCAACTTCTGCAACGGTTGGATAATCCATTGTGCGTACCAGAATCAAAAGCGACAGGGGGAGTTCGAGGACAGCCCTTGATCGAGGTCACGAAACTTCGTCCGGCCACCGTTCACCGTTCAGAGCCATTTCCCAGAAGAGATACTCGTAGCGGATGGTGAGACGGAAGAGATGAGCCAGGTGGGCCTGCTGGGCCCGGTTACACGCCTGGGCGAGGTCATCCAAAGAGGTGGCGATCCAATCCACATAGACCTCGAAACCGGGGCTCGTCCAGTTGTCGATGAAGCTCTGCCAGGGGCTTTCTTCCTTCTGATGAGACTTCACCCACTTCCAGGATTCGAGGTACGCCTTCTCTTCAGCGTAAAGAACCGTGAACCCTTCCAGAAAGGACTGGCTGTAGGCGTTCGCCAGCAGGAATTGGACGTAGCTGTGACAGGTCGGAGTCGGTTGCACGCCTTCAATCAAGACACCATGCTCCGCCGCCTGCCGGCGGAACATATCCAGCTCCTGGTTGAGGGCCTGAATCCCATCCGACAAACCCTGGCGCAGCGAGATCGGAGCCTTCGCCAGCAGAATCGACACAAAAGGCACGGCGCCCTCGGCGTAGAGATAATCCTGCGCCATCCAATTCTTGAAATCATCGTCCGGGATCGTCCCATCCGCCGTTTTCCGCAGAAAAGGATGGGTAATCGTCATCTCCCACAGCGGCCCTACGTCTTGTACCAATTGTTCAGAAAAGCTCATTCGTCTTTCACCCTCAGTTCTTCCTCGACTTCCAGAGGCTCCATTTCGATCCGTCCACCAGTTTACAGATCGAACGCCAAATTGTGTAGGGGAACGGGATCAACCTATTCTACATTGCCTCTTATCCCTAATGAGAGATGAAAAACCTGCTGGAAAATGACAGAATAGGGGGTAATTTGGCGGAAACTGATACGAAACCGGTGGAGATTGCCCTGGGTCATGGCTGCACCCCGCACACAAGACACGCTGATTCAGCTTCGCCCCGAGGACAACGTGGCCATAACGACGGCACCTTTGAAGGCGGGAGCAACGTTACAGGGGGAAGAGGGAACATGCAATATCGCTGATGACATTCCTCCCGGCCACAAGGTCGCCATGCGTCCCATCAAGAAGGGCGACTCGGTCCTGAAGTACGGGCAGGTTATCGGAGTTGCCACTCAGGACATCCAGACGGGAGACTGGGTCCACTCCCATAACCTTGAGGTTGGCGAGCGGGTGAAGGAATATCGATACGCGACCCGCCACAAAGAGATCGAACTCTATCCCGCTGACCGGATTCGAACCTTCGAGGGATTTCGCCGCCCCGACGGCCGCGTCGGAACCCGGAACTATGTCGGGATTATCTCCACGGTCAACTGCTCCGCCCACACCTCGCGCGCCATCGCCGATGGTTTTAAGGGCATCGAGAAGCATTATCCGAACGTGGATGGTGTGTTCGCGATCACTCACAAGACCGGCTGTGGCATGGCCCACAGCGGCGAAGAGCACAATTACCTGCAGCGGACACTGGCTGGGCACATGGACCATCCGAACGTCGCAGGATGTGTGGTCATCGGCCTGGGCTGCGAGGTAAACCAGCCGGGGGAACTGATCCATGTGGAAGGTCTCACGCTTCCTGGATCGACCCCTCCCCCCATCCTCTCCATCCAGACCAGCGGGGGCGTGCTGAAAACTATCGAGCGCGGGAAGGAGGCCGTCGCCAAGATTCTTCCCGAGGCCAACAACTGCACCCGCACCCCGATTCCTGTCTCCGAGTTGCTAGTCGGAACCGAGTGCGGCGGCAGCGACGCCCATTCCGGCATCACGGCTAATCCGGCCCTGGGCTGGGCGTGTGACGAGTTGATCAGGTCCGGCGGGACGGCCATCCTCGCTGAAACGACCGAGATGTACGGCGCGGAGCATCTCCTCATCGAACGCGCCAGAGATGTTTCCGTCGGGAAGAAACTCGAAGAGCGGATTCATTGGTGGGAACACTATACGGAAATCCACGGCGCCTGCATCGACAACAACCCGTCCCCCGGCAACAAAGCCGGGGGCCTGACAACCATCTTTGAGAAATCGCTGGGAGCTATCGCCAAAGGGGGCACGACCAACCTGAACGCCGTCTATGAATATGCCGAACGCGTCCGCGAGAAGGGGTTCGTCATCATGGACACCCCTGGCTACGACCCGGTTTCGGTCACGGGGATGGTCGCGGGCGGAGCGAACATCATTGTGTTCACCACGGGCCGGGGTTCCGCCCTCGGCTGCATCCCCACCCCCTCGATCAAAGTCGCCACGAATTCCGCCATGTATCGCAGCATGACCGAAGACATGGACCTGAACGCAGGAGAGATTCTCGAGGGAGTCTCCATGGAAGATATGGGAAGAGCCATCTTCGAGGAGATCATCGCGGTCGCCTCAGGGAAGAAAACCAAAAGCGAGCAATTGGGCATTGGAGAGGAGGAATTCGCTCCCTGGGCCCTGGGCCCCGTCCTCTGATGCGTTCCCAGCGAGATTCCCCAGTGGATCTGTGCCGCCCGGGGATGGTATCCTACGCGAGGTCGGCGAGCGCGTTCGGTCCCAGCAGCTTCCACCTGACCATTTCCGGGAATCAACCGGGGCCGAATCCTTCCGAGCTTACCTGCTGACTGACCAACCACATGGAGGCAAGAAGCGTGTCTGTTGACATCAGGAAACTGTTCGACCTTGTCCACCAGAAGCAGGCGTCGGATTTGCTCCTCACTTCGGGAAGCACCCCCGTTATTCGTGTCCTCGGCACCCTGGAGATGACCGATTTCCCGGTTTTGACTCCCGAGGAGACGAAACGAATCGTTTACGCCATTCTGACCGACCGGCAGAAGCAGAAATTCGAGGAGGACAAGGAGCTCGACTTTTCCCTCGGGCTCGAGGACGGTCGCCGATTCCGCGTGAATGTCTATCTCCAGAAAGGCTGCGTGACGGCTGCTTTTCGGCCCATTCCTGAGCAAATCCCAAGCATTGAGGATCTCGGACTGCCAAAAAAGATCGGTCAACTGGCCATGAGGTACCAGGGCCTGATCCTGGTGACGGGTCCGACCGGGCACGGGAAGACGACAACCCAGGCGGCTTTGATCGACCTGATTAATTCGAAGCAGGAAAAGCACATCATTACTGTCGAAGACCCCATCGAGTATGTCCACCACCACAAGAAGTGCATTATCGACCAGCGGGAAGTTGGAAGCGACACCTGGTCTTTTCCCAACGCCTTGAAATACGTGCTGCGCCAGGACCCCGATGTCATTCTCGTAGGGGAAATGCGCGATCTGGAGACCATCTCCGGCGCTTTGACCGCTGCTGAGACCGGACATCTCGTTATCGCCACCCTCCACACCAACGACGCCATCCAGACCGTAGACCGGATCATCGATGTCTTCCCGTCGGAACAGCAACAGCAAATTCGATTTCAGTTATCCATGTGCCTGCTGGCGATTATTTCACAGAGACTTCTACCGAGGGCGGATATGGAAGGGCGGGTCCTGGCTTACGAAATCATGCGCAACAACGCGGCCACGGCGAACCTGATCCGGGAGGGGAAGACGCACCAGATGTACAGCGTCATCGAAACTCACGCCCGAGAGGGAATGAACACCATGGACGCGTGCCTGAAGAATCTGTACTTGCACGGGTCGATCACTTTCGACGACGCTCTCAACGCGATGAAGAACCCGAAGAGCCTCGCGGGAACCGCGTGAGGGCTTCGAACTCCCTGAAACCCACCAGGCGGCAACTTGCCGGCGGCTGACATCTCAAAACATCCTTTGTCCCCAGCGGAGAATCTTTCCATGAAAAGAACTTTTCATGTCCTTTTAATGACCTGCCTGATTCTGCTTGTGGCTGACTGCACTTCGTTAACGTCTTCTCCCTCGTTTTCCTCCGATTGTGTAATTGTTATCAGCGTTGACGGATTGCGCCCCGACGCAATCCTGAGCGAAGAGTCCGAGACCCCGACCCTGGATCGTCTCGCCCGGGAAGGGGCCTTCACCCTCGAAGCCAATACCGATCCGGAATGGTCCGTCACCCTCCCCAATCACACCGGCATACTGACCGGACGGTTCGTCAAAAACCATGGAGTCAGTCTCAACGACGATCCCGAACCGGGGACGACCGTTCACTCCCTCAAGGGAGAATATGTTGACAGTGTTTTCAACTGGGTGAAATTGGCCGGAGGGACAACCGGCCTTTACGCCTCCAAGACCAAGTTTTCCCTTTTCTTGTCAAGCTGGCCGGCCCAAATAGATGAAAGCGCTGTCAGTACCCGAACCATGTCTGTGGTCGATAAGCTCCTCTCCCAGATGGAAACGACTCAGTTCAACTATATCTTCCTGCACTTCCGCGGTCCGGACTCCACAGGACATGAATACGAATGGATGTCGAGGCGTTACTTGAATTCCGTCGAGAGGGTCGACCAGATGATCGGCCGGGTAGTCGAGGTGGTCGAATCGAACGATGGTTACAAGAACCGAACCCATCTCATCGTTACGGCGGATCATGGAGGGGAAGGAACGGATCACGGAGACATCACCAACCCGTTACATTACACCATTCCATTCATCGTCTGGGGGCCCGCTATCCAAAAAGGGCCTTTATCCACAAACGCCGATTCCGGCCGCCCAGGCGACGCAGGACCGGTACGCAACGGCCACGCGGCCCCCACAGCCCTGCGTCTCCTGGGAATCCAACCTCCCAAGGACTGGGATTACTCTACTCTCCTGTTCACCTGGAAGAGAGCCAATCTCGGGCCAAGAGTAGGACTTTCCTACGGCCTCATCTCTCCTATGGCGAAAGAATCTCCTGGCCCTGCGGAATATATCGTTCGTTAGGAAATCGAAGGGTGTGAGCAAACGCGACGGCTTTTTCGTAGCGCGTAGGGTATTCCTCGTCGCTGAACGGTTCGAGAAGATCGTCCGTGACCAGGTCCGGAATGCCTTCGTCATCCACAACATGGCACGCGGCGCAGATGACCGGCCCCGACGATCCGTCGGGATTGAGGGATTGAGCCTGCTCGAGGGTTGTCGGATCGGCCCCTTCCGGATCGACGGGATGGAGCCCGTGGGTCGATTGATGACACGCCTGGCACGAAACGCCGCTGTGGCCCTTCGAATACCGCATCAGGGAGTATTTGCCCTGCATGTCGATGGGATAGTAGGTTCCCCCCATGCCTTCCACAAAGGGCGGCTTGTGGCAGTCGGCACAATGCGGCTCCCCGGCGGCGAGCCAGTAATCCCACCCGTCGTCCACTGATCCATACGGGTTCACGGGATCATCGGTCCATATCGGGACAACACGGTTTTCGGGCACGACCTTCGGATCAAAGAAGTCCTCCGCCGTATATTCTGTGTACACAGACCTGCCGAATTCCTCGAATTCCTGCGATTGAAATGCGGCCACAATGGTTTCGATGCTCTGATTGCGATATGTGTCGCCGGTTTGATCGATAACATCCTTCAACTGATCCGATTTGAATAGCAGGCGGGATCCGATATTGTGACAATTCGTACAGTAGAGGCCCTTGCCGTCGGCCATCACGTTTTCCTTCATCCATTGTCCCACAGCATTGAGATGACTCTGCGTGCGGAGCATCTCCCTGGCTTTCGGATTGGAGTGAAAATCCCGCCCCAGAAAACATCCTCCCTTGTAGTCTCGAATGTCCTCGTCCCGTCCACCGCGGAACCGGCCGTCCGGACCCGCAGGCGCCGAGTCCAGCGTCCCGTCCTGATTGTGAGAGGGATGGCAAACCTGGCACGAAGCCGTCCGGCCGTTCTTGTCGGGCTCAGGCATGGCCTGAATGTGCTTGACATGGACCGCAACGGTCAGGGGAAGCGATGACCGCAACCCTTCCGGAGCGTCCGTCGTGTCGAGTTCCCCGACCGCGTTATCTCCGTGGCATTCCTGGCACCGAACGGTCGGCCGTCCGAGGCGGCTCACCGAAGCCCCGGTCAGATCATCCGGGTTGTAGTTTTCCAGGAAGTTGGTTCCATCGCGCGCGTCGTGAATTTCCATCATGGAAATAGCCGCTGCCTTGGTCCGGGCATAATATTCGGTCGTTCCGGGAAATCGATCCATCCAAAAATCAAATTCCTTCTTATAAAGGCTGAATTCGTCCTTGTTGGCAGTCGGGCTCGCGTGACACTTCTCGCAATTCGGGGGATCAACCGGGCTCGTCCCGATGAAACTGACCTCCCGGTCGCCCTTCTGCTTCACCGGAGTGATTTCCCGCGGTTGCGCGATATCGTCGGCGTTGGCATCCTCCCACTCCGACAGGGTCACGCGCGCCCTCTGATATGGCCGGATCAATTCCTCCCTAACCTTTCGAATATGAGGGAACGCCCCGTCAAAAAAAGGCGTCAGGGGCAGCCCCAGCGCCTCCCAATAGTCTCTCATTGAAAGAGGCAGCGGAATCTGGCTTTTCCCCCCGCTCAGGGTCGTGTACACAATGGTGCCCGTTGAGCGAGTGTAGTCGAGCACGCCGAAGCTGATCGGTTTGCCAGTGAAACCGTGGTCGAGAGAAAGGTTCATGTCCTGCCCGATGATCACTTTCTCGCTCACGCCCAGCGGCCGCAATCCGAACATGTTTTCCTTGAAGGTGTACAGGTGGCGATACATTCCGTTGGCGAGAGAGTCCACCGGATCGCCCAACTTCCCGTCTCCATTGCCGTCATACGGGACGTTCCAGTACAACAATTTCGGCCCCTCGGAAAACGTGTTATCGTCATGCTCGTACCAGAGCACCCACCCTCGCTCCTTCAAATACTCCTCATCCAGGAGCTTCGGAAGTTCCCCCGGCTCCTGGGCCGTTTTGATTATCTGAGCGAGGACACTGTTGTAGGGTGGGAGAATGCAGCAATAGGACAGGTCGAATCCGCTGCAATGCATTCCCAGCTCATGGTGCACGGAAATGAGGTACTCGTTCGGGGGGATCATGACTGAAGATTCATCTTGGGCGATTGCGGGAAAAGAGAGTGACAGGAAAAGGCCGGTCAGCACAATACATTGTGCCGGCATCCGTTCCAGAGCATCAACTCTAAACCGAGATTTCCAAATTGCATCTAGGCACATTCGCCAAACCACCCTAACCCCAAGCCATGCCATCACCAGGGCGTAAATGGACATGTCATCGGGAATAATAGATCTGTGTTGCCCTCATTCCGGCAGTGGAGTCCCGCAACAATGTGTCGCGTACAATTCGTAGTGGCTGCATAGCCTCCATCAAAGAAGTATCCCTTGCGACGGTCACGCCGGGACAGCCGACGGGCGTTGTCTCGCCCTCACCTTCCCCCGGAATAATTTCACCCTCGCCTTCACCTTCCCCGGCGATTACTTCGGCTTCTCCTTCTCCCTCAGAAGCTTCGCCTTCGCCCTCACCTTCCTGACCTTCTTCTTCTCCTTCACCCTCGGCTTCTCCCTCGTCCTCACCTTCTCCTCCAGGAGCTATGCCGAACACCACATAACTCTGGCCAGCCCAAGTTCTGCCTCCCGGGTCCGCCTGCCATGCCCCGACAATCAGGTCGTCGAGGCCGTCACCGTTCACGTCTCCCGCGCCCGATACGCTGCGCCCCGAATAGTCACGAATGTCGATTCCGTTGAGGGCGAAACCGCCCGTGCCGGCGACCACAGCAGAGAGGTCCACGGCCGTTCCATCTGCCTTGCCGAACACCACATAGCTCTGGCCGGCAGCATTGTTACCTCCCGGGTCGGCGAAGAAAGCCCCGACAATCAGGTCGTCGAGACCGTCCCCGTTCACATCTCTCGCGCCCGATACGCTGCGCCCCGAAAAGTCAGAATTGTTGATACCGTTGAGGGCGAAACCGCCCGTGCCGGCGACCACAGCAGAGAGGTCCACGGCCGTTCCATCCGCCTTGCCGAACACCACATAGCTCTGGCCGGCAAGGGCGTTGCCTCCCGGGTCCGCGCCCCATGCCCCGACAATTACATCGGCGAGACCGTCCCCGTTCACGTCTCCCGCGCCCGATACGCTGCGCCCCGAAAAGTCAGAACTGTTCATACTGTTGATGGCAAAACCGCCCGTGCCGGCGACCACAGCAGAGAGGTCCACGGCCGTTCCATCCGCCTTGCCGAACACCACATAGCTCTGGCCGGCAGCGGTGTTTCCTGCCGGGTCCGCGCCGAATGCCCCGACAATCACGTCGTCAAGCCCGTCCCCGTTCACATCTCCCGCGCCCGATACGCTGCGCCCGGAATAGTCAGAACTGTTGATGCCGTTGATGGCGAAACCGCCCGTGCCGGCGACAACTGCAGAGAGGTCCACGGTGGTTCCGTCCGCCTTGCCGAACACCACATAGCTCTGGCCGGCAGAGTTGGTGCGTCCCGGCTCCGCACGCCATGCCCCGACAATCAGGTCATCAAGACCGTCCCCGTTCACATCTCCCGCGCCCGATACGCTGTCCCCCGAACGGTCACGACTGTTGGCGCCGTTGATGACGAAACCGCCCGTGCCGGCGACCACAGCAGAGAGGTCCACGGCGGTTCCGTCCGCCTTGCCGAAGACCACATAGCTCTGGCCGGCATAGCTATCGCCCGCGTCGGGTGCCCCGACAATCACGTCATCAAGACCGTCCCCGTTCACATCTCCCGCGCCCGATACGTTGCTTCCCGAATCGCCACTCCTGTTGATGCCGTTGATGGCGAAACCGCCCGTGCCGGCGACGACAGCAGAGAGGTCCACGGCGGTTCCGTCCGCCTTGCCGAAGACCACATAGCTCTGGCCGGCATCGTAGTTGCCTCCCGGGTCCGCGCCGAATGCCCCGACAATCAGGTCGTCGAGGCCGTCCCCGTTCACGTCTCCCGCCCCCGATACGCTGCGCCCCGAATAGTCATAACTGTTGATGCCGTTGATGGCGAAACCGCCCGTATTCTCATCTTGGGCAATATCGGAGAGCTCAATGCCAAAGGACCGCGTCGCCGTTCCCCCGACCAGCACCGAGGCCAGTAGCATGGCAAAGCCGTGCTGGCGAATCACACGGAGAAGGAAAGAGCAACTTCTTCCTCTCAGGAAATCGCTGATGAGTCGCTTGAGTAACTCCGCCCGGCCGCGCCATTTGGGCCGCGCGAGTCTGTATAGGACTCTCTTGCAGTGGCGGTAGAGATTGCGCCGAGATCCTCGAGGAAAAAACCGCATCCGGTTTATAGGAAAAGACGACATAGGATCCTCCCGTGCCGAATCAAGTAACTAAACTGGAAGTGTTGGTGGCCCCCAATGGAATGGTTTCCACCCACTCTTGGATTCCTAACACTACAACGCCAAAAAACATCGCCACAAAGGCACAAAGTCACGAAGGATAGGGGTTTACCGAACCCGTTGCCTGGAATTCCCATTTCATCGGCATTTCAAAGAACCCATCAATTCGGGCAACATTGTTGGACCTTCCTTCCCGTTCTCTTAGTGTCTTGGTGTCTTCGTGGCAAAATCTAGTGCAGTCCCACCAAGCTGCCCGCCATTCTCACAGCCGCTCCGCGATCTGCACCGCGTTCAGGGCCGCGCCTTTGCGGAGCTGGTCTCCGCTCACGAAGATCGAAAGCGCTTTCTCATTGAACGGATCGCGGCGGATATGACCGACAAGGATGTCGTCGCCGCCGCTGGCTTCGATGGGCATGGGATAATGCCGTTTTTCCGGATTGTCCACGATCCGCACCCCGGGCGCCTCATCGAGCGCTTCCCGCACTTCCTCGAGCTCCACCGGCCTCTCCAATTCCAGGTAGATGCTTTCCGAATGGGCGCGAAAAACCGGAACTCGGATGCAAGTTGGATGGATGGCGATGGAATCGTCATGGAAGATCTTGTGGGTCTCGCGGATCATCTTCCTCTCTTCCCCGACGAATCCATCCTCTCCTTTCGGATCGCGGTGCACGAACAGGTTGAAAGCGATCGGGTGGCAGAAAACATTCTTCTCCAGCGGCTTCCCTTCCAACGCGGCGCGGGTCTGATTCTCCAGCTCGAGAATCGCCTGCGCCCCGGCGCCGCTCACCGCCTGGTAAGTGGCCACGACGACCCGGCGGATACGTGCGAGCTTATAAATCGGAAAAAGCGGGACAACCATGACGATGGTCGAGCAGTTCGGATTCGCAATAATCCCGTTATGCCCGGGAATATCCTCCGAATTGACCTCGGGCACAACCAGCGGCGTCCCCGGATCCATCCGAAACGCGCTGCTGTTATCCACAACAACCGCGCCCGCCGCCGCAGCGATGGGTGCGAACTCCTTACTCCTGTCACCGCCCGCGCTGAAAAGGGCCAGCTCGACACCTTTGAAGGACTGGGCAGTCAGCTCCTCGACCGGGAGCTTGTTTCCGTTGAAACTGACTTCCTTTCCTTTCGAACGAGCCGAAGCCAGGACTTTCAAATCACTGATTGGAAAATCCCGCTCCGCCAGGACCTCGAGCATTTCGGCCCCGACTGCTCCTGTTACACCGACAATGGCCACTCGCTTCCCTGACATCTTCCTTAACTCCTAACTTCTGTTCTCAGTGCGAAGTTCTTATCCGAATCCAAACCAACTTCGCACTTAGCACCGAGCACTTCGAACTTGATGTTGATCCTCAGTTACAGAACAAACGTCCCTCGCTTGCTGTTTCGACGAGCAGTTCGCACGGCCGGAACCGATCTCCGTACTTCTCCGCATATTTATTCAGGGAGTCCACCACTTTCCGCGGTCCAATGAGGTCCGCATACAGTAACGGCCCGCCGCGATAGGGCGGAAAACCGGTTCCGAGGACCATTCCCACACTGACATCGCTTGGGCGCAATGCAATTCCATTTTGCACGACGCGCGCCGACTCGTTAATCAAAGTATAGATCAGTCGCTCTTCAATTTCCGTGTCCGAAATATCATCCCGTTTCCGGATGCCCGATTCGGTCCGGATGTCCTCGACCAGGTTCTCCATCTCAGGGTCCGGAATCGCATCGTAAGAGCCCTCTTCATACCGATAGAAACCCGCCCCGGTTTTCTGGCCATACCGTCCCAATTCATAGGCTTTGCCCAGAATGGGCCCCATTTCCTTCTCTCCAAGATCCGCTATCATGGCCGACCCCGCCAGGTAGCATACATCCAGCCCGGCCATGTCGCTCATACGAAACGGCCCCATGGGGAGACCGAATTCCTCCACCACACCGTCGACCTGCTGAAATGTGGCCCCTTCCCCGGCGATGAATTCGGCCTCCCTGCAATAGGTGAGCAGAATTCGATTAACCAGGAACCCGGGAGCGTTCCGAACCACAATGGGCATCTTGTGGGTTAGTTTGGCCACTTCCAGGCCTGTGAGCAGAGCCTGATCGGATGTCTTTTCCCCGCGAATAATCTCCAGGAGGCGCATTCGATGAACCGGGCTGAAGAAATGGAGTCCAACCACTCTTTCGGGGTTACTGACAACAGAAGCGATCTCATCCTCGGACAAAGTCGAGGTGTTGGTGGCTAGAATGGTCCGCTCGTGACACTTCGCCTCCAACTCACGAAAGACATTCTTCTTCAGATCCAGGTCCTCGAGGACCGCTTCGACCACCAGATCGACATCCTCGAAGCCATCCCAGCCGGTTGTCGTCTTGATGGCGCCGACTTTTTCTTCGACTTCCTCCTCAGTCATGCGCCCTCGGCGCACTCTTGAACCGTACGCCTTGCGAACAGCATTGAGTCCACGCTCGATCATTTCATCGCTCACGTCCTTCAGGATGACCTCGCAACCGGCAAAATTGAAGGCGTGAGCGATCCCGGCGCCCATCAGCCCCGCGCCGACAATCCCGATCTTATTGACAGGAAGAGAGTCTGCTTCGGCATCCGTGATGCCGGGAACCTTGGCAGATTCCCGGGTGGCAAAGAACAGATGAATGAGACCCTTAGCCTGGGGCGAAGCGAGAGTTTCCGCGAAGGCTTCCTCTTCCGCTTTCAGCCCTTCCTCGAAGGGAACCCCTTTGAGACAGGTCTCAATCACATCGATGGCCTTGAAAGGCGCCAGATAGCCCTTCGCCTTTTCCGCCGTCTGGGCTCGCGCAAACCCAAGCACCATCTGATTCTGACCGGGATCCTGAATCCGGTCATTTCGTTCCCGGGTTCTTCGGGCCCCCGATTCGAAAGCGGCTAATTCCCGCGCATAGCGGATGCCCTCTTCCCGGATATCGTCCGTCATGGCTATCCGGTCGATCAACCCCATCACGGCCGCCCGCTCCGCAGGAATATTTTCGCCGATCACGATAGCTTTAACCGCCTCCGCCGGGCCAACAAGTCGGGGGAGACGCTGGGTGCCGCCTGCGCCGGGAATGATTCCCAATTTCACTTCCGGCTGGCCGACTTCACCCGACTTGGTAGCGATGCGATAGTGGCAAGCCATGGCCAGCTCCAGTCCGCCTCCAAGGCATGCTCCGTGGATGGCCGCCACAACGGGTACGGTCAAGTTCTCAATTCGGTTCAATATCCCGCCCAGAATGCCAAGTTTCGAAGCGCCGTCCTCCATTCTGGCCAACTGCTGAAGCATGTGGATATCTGCGCCGGCCACGAAACAGCGCCCCTCACCATAAATAACAACAGCATTTACGTCTTTTCGCCCTTCCAGTTCGCCCACGCAACGCTCGAATCCGAAGACCACCTCTGAATTCAAAGCATTGACCGGCGGATTGTTAATACAGACAACCGCGATCTCATTTTCGTAGCTAAGGGTCACAGGGTCCGGCATGTTCGATCACCCCTTTCGACTCGTAGAGTTACCGGAGTCGGATAGAAATTACATGAAAAAAGATCCGATATAGTCGTATATGGCCCGGACTCCAAATCCTGTGAGAATAATCCCGACCACAAGTAGGAGGTATTTCATCCAGGTCTTCATCTGGTAGGCCTTCGGCAGGAAATTCCGATCGGTCCAGATCATCGCAAAACACCAGAGGCCGCAGGTAAAAACGCTTCCAAGGATCGCAGCCGGTTGCACCAGCTCGTTAGGAGGCTTGGAAGACAGAAGAATAAGTGACAGACCACCAATCAGACAATAGATGACCACCGGAAGGCGAAATTTTCGTAACGGAATAGAACTTGCCCGGGGGAAGAGGGCAAGGGCACACTCGTAAACCGTTCGTGTGTGTATCTCAAACGCGCCGTAGATTGTCCCGAATATCGCCATGAACACCCCAAGGCTATAGACATACTTCAGGGCAGGAGAAAGGCGCGTAAGAAAAGTCGCCTGGTAATTGAGGAGGTTTATGTTTCCTGGAACCTGGTGCGCGGGAGACAATATCACCGCACCCAGGGTCATAAAAGCCAGTGTAAACAACCCCACGCAAATAGAAGCGACCACAATGTCCGTTATGGGAGCTCGAAGCCAGATCTTGCCCCTTGCGATCTGCTCTTTTGTCGTACTGAGAGGGATCGGATTATCCGACCACGATACCTCGGAAGTTCCCGCCTTGCTGAATTTCCTTACAAGTCCCCACCCCTTTTCGCGGAAGAATCCGAGATAACCCAAATAATCAAGGGTTCCCCCGCCGATAGCGCCGAAGTAAGTCACAACTTCCACCCACGGGGAACTCCTCGCTTCTGAACTGGGCAGCCAATCCGGATAATCCGGAACATGAACCCAGAAAAGATTCTTTAAGAGTTCAAGCCAGTCCGGCCGGCAGCTCGCCGCCGAAACCAGGATGCACGCAAGGAGCATAACTATGAAGCTCATTTGGGCAAGCTCGAGACCCCGGTACGAAGAAAGAAAAATGATGATCGCCGCGAACACCAGGATCACGCATCCAAGAAGAACGCTGTAGTTCTTGAAGTCGCTTTCCGGCGATTGCGGATAACCCATTGACCAGGCCGCGATGTTTCCTGCCATCTCGGAGAGGATGGCGTACCAGAACGGCATAGAGAAGATGGTCAGGGCCCCCATGACGAAAGGAAACCATCCCCGCGGGCCCGGCATTTGCCCCCATCGCCTGAGAGGATGCTCCCCGGTCAGCACCATATACCTGGCACCGCTGTAAGTTTGAAATCCTTTCAGAAAGGGGATCAATATGGCGCACCAGATGAGCCCATAGCCGAAGATGGCGCCCCCGCGAGAGGCGAAAAATGTCTCCCCTGAGCCAATTGTGACGGAGGCGACAATCGCCCCGGGACCAAAGAATTTCAGCAGTTTCAGGGGAGAACCGGACTGAAGGTCAAGGGGAGGAGTAGAGAACTCTCTTGGCTGTTCGTTCACAATTGATGATCCCTTCGAAAGTTTTCGGTGAAACTCAGCCTGGGAAGTCTGAATTCTAGCATCTGGATTCTAGCAAAAGTCAGTGCCTATAGCAATTTACCGAAGGTCATCCACTGCTTCCCGCGCTGCCATTGACTCTCCCTCTCCCTTGGCGGATAATGTTCAGTCCCAACCTCACTGTGAAGGGATTTGGGCTCTCACAGGATTGTTGGAGTTCGATCCTGAACGAAGAATGACACATAAAACACCAGAATATTCGGCCAAAAAGGATGATCCGACCTCCTGGATCGACGACGCATTGAAAGCGATCGATGCCGGAGGCCAATTTCGATCCCTGAGAACCGTGGACTCTCCAGCAGGTCCCTGGATCGCACTGAACGGCCGACGAGTTCTCCTTCTATGCGCCAACAACTACCTCGGGCTGGCTGACCATTCACGAGTCAAGGAAGCCGCGAAAGAGGCTCTCGAGCAATTCGGCTCCGGTGCGGGCGCGGCGAGACTCGTTTGCGGAAGCCATTCCCTATACGATGGGCTTGAAGCTCGACTGACTGAGTTCACGAAGAGAGAGTCCGCACTCATATTCGGCAGCGGCTACCTGGCGAATATCGGGGTAATCCCCGCTCTTGCCGGAAAAGGGGATGCTATCTTCAGCGACGAGTTCAACCATGCCTCGATCATCGACGGCTGTCGCCTCAGCAAGGCCGAGGTCCACATATTCAGGCATAACGATATGACCCATCTCGACGATCTGCTGGGGAAAAACCGATCGCAGGGAAAGAATCTGATCGTTTCCGAAAGCCTTTACAGTATGGAGGGTGACCGCGCGCCGTTGGGCAAGATCGTGGAGATCGCCAAGAGACACGGAGCGATGACTATGGTCGATGAGGCCCACGCCTTTGGTTGTCTGGGCCCGGGCGGTCGCGGGCTTGCGGCTGAAGCGGGCTCATCCGGGCTGCCCGTCGACGTCGTGATGGGCACTTTCGGCAAGGCGCTGGGGAGTTATGGCGCCTTCGTTCTTTGTTCGCGACCCGTTCGCGATTACCTCATTAACCGAGCGCGAAGCTTCATTTTCGATACCGCTCTTCCGCCGCCGGTGCTTGCCGCGGCAGGTGCCGCCCTCGACATTATCGCGGAAGAACTGTGGAGGACAAACCAACTTGCGGTGAATTCGGCGAGACTGAGGAAAGAACTCATCGAATTGGGATTCACCATCCGGGGCGAAGACCATATCCTGCCGGTTATAGTGGGCGCGGAGAATGAAGCCGTCGCTCTCTCAGACCTTCTTCTCGATCAAGGAGTCTTCGTCCCCGCGATTCGTCCTCCGAGTGTCCCTTCCGGCACCAGCCGCCTGCGCGCGACCGTGAGCGCCGAGCACTCCGAAGAGGACATTCGAGTCGCTGTGGACGCATTCGCCCGATCTCATCAGCCTGTATCGTGAAACACTCATCTCCCCCATCGCGAAACCGCTTCGCTTCCTGCCCCGGACTGTGTCTGCTCCTTGCCGTCTGGCTGGGATTCTTGGGCTGCACGACCGGGACGCCATTCGTGCAGTTCGACGAAGACGCCCTCGGAAGGCCAATTCAGGGAGATTTCATCCGAAACGGCCTGATTCGTGTCCCTGTCACCATCAATGGAAATATCCAAGGAAAAATGCTCGTTGATACCGGAGCCCCCATCTCATCGTTCAACAACGAGCTCATCGACGCGCGGGACGGTGACATAGTCGCTGTCGAAACACTCAAGGTTGGGGGATTTACGTTCCTGGGTCCGGTCATCTCCGCATCCTGCGACTTTGCCAGCGCTATCGAAGGCGGGCTGTCCAACGGGATTTTCGGATACGATCTCATGCAAGGCTTTGCCGTGACATTCGATTACCAGACAGGACAACTCATCCTGGATCGGCGGTTCAAACCGGACACTATTCCCCACTCTCGGGCTGCAAGCACTTATTCCATGCCGTTCGAGTTGTCCGGCGGCGCATTCTTCTTCCCGTTCATTATTCCTCCTACGCGGATTATTCTGGATGTTTCCATCGAAGACGCCTCCCCAATCCCAATGCTGTTTGATACGGGCGCCACGGTAACCATCCTGGAGGATAACTTCTTCGGCACTCTCCCGGATCGGGCGAGGCCGACCCTCGAAGCAGACGCGCAAGGGAAGTCGGGGGAGATTATTGAGACCACGGTTACTCGCTTGGCATCCTTTCAGCCGCTAAACGGGCCCACGGTGGTTGACATGCCCGCAGCCATCGCCGAGTCGCGTCTTTTTGAAGGGGTGGAACCGACAGTCGACGCTCCTATCCGCGGGCTGATAGGCGGCACCTACCTGCGTAATTTTGCCGTCACCGTCGACTACCCAAACCGGAGGCTCCATTTAGAACCATACAACGAGCTTTCTCACCTCGACCCGAACGAATTCGTTCTCCTGGGTATCGCGGTCGAGGTACAGGAAGAAGCCTTTGTCATCATCGAAGTTCTGGAGGAAAGCGCGGCCGAAACGGCCGGGCTGATGTCCGGCGATGTAATCGTCCGCGTTGACGGACAGGACGTTTCCGGTTTCAGCCTCCAGGAACTCCGAGACCTCCTGAGCGTCTCAGCAGGGCAGGTCGTGGAATTCGAGATAGACCGCGAGAGAGAGTCGTTGACTATATCCGTCGAGGCCGAAGATCGTCTTCCCAGCCTGACATCGCTATGAATCCCACAGGCATCTTCATCACCGGAACCGACACCGGCGTGGGCAAAACCCTGATCACCGGCGCCCTGGCGGTTTCGCTGAAGAAACGTGGCCACCAGGTCGGAATCATGAAACCGATCGCGACCGGATGCGTCGAGATGACCGAGGGTATGGTCTCCGAAGATGTCCGGTTTCTGGCTCACTGCACGGAAACAGGCGAGATTTCCACTGAAATGAACCGATACAGGTTCCTCGAACCCGTTTCCCCCCATCTGGCGGCAAGACTGGAAAAAAAGAAGATCGAACTCGCGCCGATCCAATCCGATCTGGAAACACTTCAGGCAGAATTCGATTTGGTCTTGGTGGAAGGAGTCGGAGGATTCAAGGTCCCCCTGGGACAGGATTTGGACACAATCGATCTGGCAAAGTCTCTCAATCTCCCGTTAATTGTCGTTGCCAGGCCCGGTCTCGGCACCTTGAACCACACCCTTCTCACGCTGGAGTCCGCTCGATCCAATGGGCTCGAAGTCCTGGGGGTCATCATCTCCGATTACCCAACGGGGAGTGCCGGGCCGGCCGAGCAAGATAACCCGGACGCCATCGAAAAGCACGGCAGTGTTCCAATCCTCGCGATCATCGATCATGATCCGGAGGTGAATGTCGAGCAGTGTAAACTGGGTTCTCTGGCAGAGCAGGTGGATCAGAAACTGGACTGGTCCTCTCTCTCGTCGGCGCTGCCGCCCTCCTTGCCATCCAATTCTGGAGGCACAGATGAACACAGATAAGCACAGATAGGGTTGACGCAAGTTTCTCCGTTTGTACAATTCCCGATAAAATAGAAACCGATTATCCCTCGTTTTCAGGTAAAGTCTCAGGAAATCTCTTGTAATCCATGTTCATCTGTGTCCATCTGCGGTTTGTCTAAAATGTCCGAGCACCTTCTTGAAATCGATGACCGTCGTTTCCTCTGGCATCCGTTTACCCAGATGGCCGAGTGGGAGGAGGAAACTCCCCTGGTCATCGAACACGGCGAAGGCGCTGTCGTTTATGACATCCACGGACGCGAGTACCTGGATGGCGTCTCCTCCCTTTGGGTAAACGCCCACGGGCACAGACACCCGACCATCGATGAAGCGATCCGCCGCCAGCTCGACGCCATCGCACACTCGACCCTCTTGGGACTGGCGAATGTCCCGTCTGTACAACTCGCGCGAAAACTCGTTGAAATCACCCCCCACCACCTGACACGGGTGTTCTTCTCCGACAACGGATCAACCGCGGTCGAGATCGCGCTGAAAATGGCGTTCCAATTCCAGCAGCAGACCGGGGAGACGCAGCGAACCCAGTTCGTCAGTTTCCACAACGCCTACCACGGGGATACCATAGGATCAGTAAGCGTGGGCGGGATCGATCTGTTTCATGCGACCTACAAACCCATGCTCTTTAAGTCTCTCAAGGCCCAATACCCATACTGCTACCGCTGCTACCTCGGCAAGAGTTATCCCGAATGCGAACTTGCCTGCCGTGAATCCATCGAGGAGATTCTTGCGAAGAACCACGAGAATGTAGCCGCCGTTATCATCGAACCGCTTGTTCAGGGAGCCGGCGGAATGGTCACCTCTCCGCCGGGATTCCTCTCCCTGGTCAGAGATCTGTGCAATCGATATGGGATTCTGTTGATTCTTGACGAGGTGGCCACAGGGTTCGGGCGCACAGGAAGAATGTTCGCCCTGGAACATGAGGGAGTCGAACCCGATTTCCTCTGCCTGGCCAAGGCCATCACCGGCGGATACCTCCCACTGGCCGCAACCCTGACTACCGACCAGGTCTACCAGGCTTTCTGCGGGGAATACTCTGAATTCAAGACCTTCTTCCATGGACACAGCTACACCGGCAACCCGCTGGCCTGTGCCGCTGCACTCGCCAATCTGGAGATATTTGAAAAAGAAAAAACCCTTGATCACTTGAAAGAGAAGATCGATTTTCTTGGAAAGCTGCTGGAATCAGTGAAGGATCTCCCCCATGTGGGGGATATCCGCCGGTCAGGATTCATGGTGGGCATCGAATTGGTCAAGGACCGCGCCACTCGCGAACCTTATCCCTATGCGGAAAAGATTGGCGCCGGGGTCTGCCTCAAGTGCCGCGAAAAAGGAGTAATCTTGCGGCCATTGGGGAACGTGGTCGTCTTGATGCCGCCTCTGTGCATCACACACGAGCAACTGGAAAAGCTGGTGGAGGTCACCACCTGGGCCATAGGTGAGATCACATCCTGAGCGACCTGTAAACTTCGTCCTTCGGGGTCCTCTTCGTGCTCGTGCTTGTAATCGTAATCGATCATTCCTGGCCGGTTTTCGAGTACGAGCACGAAAAACGAGCACCAGCACGAATTCGCTTCTCCTGGATGGCCCAAGGATTTAATGTAGACAACGTATTATTGATGACTGCAATGTAAATGGAACGAAAGATGACTTCCGAACGAAGGCGGCTCAGCGGGAGCTTCGCCCTCCCGTGGTCGACCGAATGAGTGGAATGGGAGGGCGAGAGCTTGCCC